>JGI24021J15306_10008037_pt1 | contig 12930 bp, 8 predicted proteins | sample Ectturendosymbi1_FD_15306 | JGI IMG/M metagenome (IMG submission 15306) | reverse complement strand
GCTGAGCGCGGTCAATAAGTTTTGTAATACTGGGTTTACTATTGTGTTTACAGTTTAATTCCATCTTATATTTCAATAAAGTCAGTTAAATTTAGCAAAGTCTCATCCAACAATTTAAATGAAGTAAGTTTAAAGAAGCTACAAGGTTTTACGGAATAGGTTGAACATAGCCAAAATATCTTACGGATTATCAAAAATCCAAAGATTTTCAAACGCGTTGAAAGACTCTAGCGTATACAGTTATTAACTACAGACGTGAATTAATTGCTCAAAAATTAGATGACAACGGGATCCACTTCTTACATGCGCGAAAGTTTTGTAAAAGGCCTACTTCGGATGTCAATGCCTCAGAGTAAAGTCGCAGTTCGGCTTCGGTTGAACGTGCTGTGTTGGTGTACATCAGAAGCGTGTAAATACAGTGTAAGCGCAATCGCAATGGCGGCCGCGATGACTTCTTGCTCAAGTGCAATACTGGGCATTGAGAAGTTTACTAGCGCTTTTGCAAGAAACGTTTATGAGCAAATGGAGGCATTGATTCAAAGCAGAAGCTTGGAACTTTACTATCAAAACTTTTGAAACTTGTCAATTCAATGAAAGCAAACTTTTTATTTGTCGGCTTCAATCTGAACACAATTGTTCAGGAGAAAACGCCAGAAACATGTACGTTTCATGGATGATGCTTTAAAAACAAGGAGCATAAAAAATATTTAAATGTTGAAACTCGGTTGTTGTTTTCCCCAGCCCTAATACAATTTCTGGCTACACGCCTGGTTCCACTGCTAGTATTCACCAAAATATCTTGTGCTTTGTTTATTTATTTGATCTATGTTGTGATTATTAGTGCAGTATATTTTATTTATCGAAACTGGCCAAGTCTGAATTGATTATCACACAATTTTTTAGAATAACTGTGTCTATTTAAGCTCTCAGAATTAATGCATTTTCATATCAAATGCAGTGCTAAGCGCTAGATAACACTACTAGTTGCTACACCACCACAATGGGCGTAGCCAGGCATCAATTCCACAATGTGGCCCCAATTTGGTCAATTTTACAAAAAGGTCGTACTACGGTTGGGTGAACAAGGAGATGTGATCGAAAGGCAAACAATAAGGTTTGTCCCCCCCAAAGTTTTTTAGCAAACTCGGTCCCTGGCGGGAACTATTAAAAATATGTGGAAAAAGATCGTTGGAGACGATTTACGTCGCAACTGTGGCGACGTGATTACGTTATACAAGGATGAGTTTGCAACAGCAATAACAGAGTGAACTTGCTGGTTGAGCGGGAAATTTCAATTGCTGTTATGCCGAGTGTCGTCAGCTCGACTCTCTCTTTAATTGGCTCAGGGTGACGAGTAAAATTAGTTACAGTTAGCCGTAAGTTGTGAAACGCGCTGATTGTGTTTTTCAGTCAGTTCGAGAGTTCCGCCGGGCTTGTAGATATAGCTGCACTTTGTTCATCTTACTAATGACAGAGTATAACAGAACAATAGGCTGGGTAAGGGGTAACTTAAACCGGCGAGTAAGTCCATCCAACAACCTCCCCATCTTTCTCAACTAAGAATCCCAAAAAATCTTTTTCGCTACCTGTAGTTTGAAGCTTGCGAAGAAGTCATTCTGTTGTGGAGATAACTCCGAAAGTTGGATTGCGTAGAAAGTGACTGTGTGAATTGCCTTTTTGCAAGTTAACTAACATAAACGAATGCGATTCCACAACCAGGAATTTTTCATCGACATCCAAAGCGACGATAAAGCCGTGCCATATTTTATTAACACGGATGATCAGACTTTTATATCAAGTGCAGTGAGTGTTTTCCGGAAGATTGGGGTAAAGTTAAGCTTTTATTACTACTGGAGTTTCCCACGACGTATATTTCTGAGCAAGGTTTCAGCCAAGTACTGCACATGCGCAATAAATAACACAATCGTCTTGACATGGACAAGACTTGGGGATCGTCTTGACATGAACAAGACTTGGGTCATACAACTTAAGCTGGCCAACTTGCCAACTGCTTTTAAAAAATTTGCAGATAAAAATCAGGAGCAAGGTTCACAATCATTGGAACCAGAGTTGCGGAGTTGGAGGTAAAATGTCCGACTCCACCTCTTAGCTTTCAAAATTTTCCGACTCCGACCTTTCAAAAATTTCCGACTAGGACTTCTTAACATAACGTGAAGTTGGGCTGCCAACAATTTTGTAGCAACTAGCAATCAATGAAAATCGTGGTGCACAGCACGAATTCACTGTTTCAACATAGGTTTCATAAGAAACTGTTCCATTTTAACTTTCAACGGGCACGAGTTGGGATTCCTAACTTAGGAGTGCGATGTAAAAATGATTAAGTTGGACTGTCGGAGTCGGATAAAAAATCAGACTCCGACTTCTAGTGTTCCTAGAAATCCAACCCACCTCAAAACCTCTGACTCCTTGCGACTCAACAACCCTGGTTGGAAACACCTGTTTTTGGAAAAGAATAATATTTTTTTCGACAAATGCAAATGCATTTGTTTTGTTTATTCGTTTTTTTGTGCCAAGTAGACTGTACGCTTATATTTAAGTAGCGTTGAATTAAATTGCAAATAAAATATTATTTTAGACAACACTACAATCATAAGTGGGGAGCGATTTTTAAGCAAAGTTCCTGCAGCGAGGCGATTGAACAAAAAAGGTTTAAGACCACTGGTCTACAGCAATTATTACATTATGGTGCAACAGCCCATTGTTGCGAAACGTTAGCTCAGACTTTTGACATGTGGTAGGCAAACAAGTGACCATTTCCAATGCTTCCGTCGTACTTAGTGAGGAATAATTCAGTCTAGCAGCCTTTCTAAATGGAAACTTGGTTTCTATCACCTCAAATCTGTTGACTGGGGAAGATCAGATGTGTGGAAAAGTTTTGGTTTGGTCGCTAATGAAAACATTGAGCAGCCTGATTTTGTTGTCTGTTAGACTTCTCTTTAGGCGTTATGAGTTTTTAGTAGTTTTCGGACAGGTGCGGGTTTGGGACAGAAAATGTGCGGGGCGGGCGCGGGTTGTGATGGCGTGCGGGACGGGTGCGTGTTAGAAGGGCGCGGTGCTGGGCGGGAGCGGGCAAGATTTTTCGAACTCCTGCGGGTGCGGGACGGGAGCGGACAAAAAATTTTAACCCGCGTAGGACTCTACGGTAGACTTGCCGCCAACGCAGCATTAGCAAGGAGTGTTGCCGCGCAAGCGGAGCTGGTTGCTCGCAGATCTCTCGTGACTCTCAACTAGGAGTACAGTGTTTTTTGTTTTATTCGAAATATTTGACTCAGGAAACAGCGTATTTGCTTTCACAACGCAATAAAATCATGCAACACAGAAGCAATTGTCTACAGCTGCAAAATACTAGAACTGGAGCAATTACAGGGAATACATGTACGTCGCCTAAAGAATTCATACAGTGCGTTCAAAAATTTTTAATGCAATCTTTCGGTATAATTTTGGAAAATCGCATGATACTGACAGTTAAATTTTAAACAAAAAGTACACTTGAAGTTTTTATTTTACTGCAGTGAAGAATCTCTTACGTCGTCTTTTCGAGCAAACGCAATAAACTGTTTTTCAGCATAGGGAAATTTCTGGGATTATAATTGCCAATTTTCAGTTGTTTTTACAGCAGGCATAAAACGGATTGTTCGGTAAGGAACTGGAAGAAAAACACTCCTTTTTAAATGCAGCTTTCTTACATTTCCTGCTGTAATAATAACAAATCAAGACCTCTGCAATCGACCTTGTTGAATTTTTGCTAAACAACTTTGAAAACGTTTTCGAATTTTAACAATGGCACTGGAATATAACAAGGGATTGAGCGCGCTGTTGAGTGGAAGCAGAATGATTGCTGCGCCTACGTAAATATCGCCAGACAAATGCAAGCCAGCCAGTCTTGTGAAAGCGAGGATGTAGATAGGAATCCAACAACAAAAACTAGAAGCTGCTAGTCGAAAAGTTTTCCATTTAGTACGGTCTGCAAAAACATGAATAAAATTTCAATAATACGTTGGTGTTCATCAACTGGCAACATTCATTAAATCAGTTTTCAAAACTTATAATTTTTACTGTACGACATTCGCGGCTTAAACCGGCATATTCAAAATGAACTATTTGAATTAAAAAAATGTCCAAATATTTGTTTGTGCTTAGTTTCAATAAAAATGGCTTGATCAACGCCTCCAACGTTGAAATTCAAGCAATACTTTAACCCGTGTAATGCAGCAGGGAGCTGTTACAAACGTCCTAGTAAACAGCAATGAGACCATAGCCTCACTCGAGACCGTAGCCTCCAACAGCGAGTCTGCTAAAAATATAGAATACGAGAGCGAGAACTGGATTTTTAAGACGAGACTCGATACCTGCTGGTAACTGAAACGTAAACCCATATTTATAGCTGCAACAATTCAGTTTGCCCTTGGCCGCAGTTACTTGACTTTATAAGAAATTTGTGGTCGTGACTAGAAAAAGATCGTTAACTTTTCAGAACTTAAGATCCATTCAGTTTTGCCAAATTTGTGTTATTTCTTGTCCAAGCATAGAAATAACTGCAAACAGATTGAACTTTACTAAACCATGTCGATAGAGCATTCCAAGTCTCGAAAAAAGGACTCGATGCCGAGATTGCATCTCTTGACACCGAGGCCGAAACGAGACAAGCGACCTTCGACAAATGAGTATCGAGATGCGTTTCAAGACCGACATCAAACCTCGAGATTCCGTCGCTGGTAAACAGAAGTATTTTCTCACTAACCCAGTCCTTTCTTTCCTTTAAACACCTTTGAAGAACCTGGAGCGTTTCGAGCAATAGCCCCATAAATTCCTGCTACGGCCAGCAACACCAAGAAGTTGAAGTTGGTCATCACAGTTGACGTCAACCAGTGTGGACTGTGGAGTAATGGAAAAATGTCTGGGATGCAAACACTATGAATGTTGTAGTATCTGTCAAGAAAAGATGAGAATGATTAGTGCTGGTTTGTTTGGAGTGGCTTTCATCATATAAGATTTTAATGAAACTGTGAAGTACTATTTTTGGTAATCTAAACGTTGTTCCTTGAAACCAAAGCCTTAAAAAAACGAGGCCAAGTAGTAAACCTAGGGGAGGCTTGTCATGTCTAAACCAAATTGTTAAATATGTTGTTAACTGACCTCAGACAAAGAATTTTGCTGACAAAGAGTGGATTACGCAAGATTGATTTCTCTGATACAATGAAGAAAAAAAACAAAAAAAAACATTTTATTCTTTGTGTCATGCTTTCTAGTTTTAAACTTTGTGAGCTTTGTGGTGTAGTACTAGAAACTGTCTTCACAAAATGAATCGATCATGCATTCATTAAAATTACATGCCTATATATATTTGTGAGTTCCCTTTCAAATCAGGCTTGTTCATAACAGACCACTCATAACAGATCATTCGAAACAGACCACGTTCATAACCAAGGATGTAGTGCTAACAGAAAAGGTGTGGGAACGCATCCAAAAAATAGCGATTTTGAAACAGCTTCCAACTCGTTTTAACGTAAAACGTGAAAGAGGTGTGAGAACGCCGTTCCTACGCGTTCCCGCCCCACTACACCCCTGTTCATAACCGACCTATTCATAACAGACCCGTTAATAACAGATAACCTTCATAATTTGTCTGTTATGAACGTGGTGTCTTATAAACATGGTCTGCTATGAACGGGTCTGTTATGAATGTGGTCTGTTATGAACAGGTCTGTTTTGAACGAACAACATATTTGTGATATATCAACTTTACAGTACAAGGTTAATTAATTCAAACTTTTTGGCAATAATAAAATGGTTTTATTGCGTATTCGCTGAAGGTCCCGGACATGTTAATCGCCGGAACCTGTTGAACGTTCATGGCACTACCATTAACATCAACGATTTCACTGGTGCGAGAGATGAAACGCGTTTCGTTACCAAGAAAACACCTACAACCACAAGATGTTGGACAACCAAACACCTAAAAATATAGCAGATATGTATACGGTAATTTCCTAAAGTTCCTCGTGATTTCCGCATGTTAAAGATGAGGTTCAAGGTGCAAAGAATATGTTAAGAATTTAGATCTTTATGTACAAAGCAAACACCAGGATAATACTTAAAGTATATCAAAATCATCTTACCCAAACCATGCTCTGATTTTAAAATAGCTCGGTCGCTTTGTTAATCTGTCGCTGAGTCTTCTCAGGTCAGGCCAAAAGTTCTTCGATAGGATTTCGGAGTGAAGCGATCTTTTCAATGTTTCGTTGTTCCAAGCGTAGACAGTGGCATACCTCATCAAAAAGGTTTTTGCCGACGTGATGTTGACTTTCGCGTTGGGAAGAAATGGGTTGCTAGGGATAAACGCTGTCCCGGGTACACTGTGTCGGTATGGTGAAGAGAGAGGAAACAGAGCCACAAAAAACGACGTTGTCCAAGAAAGCGTGATGAGCAAAAATATCCACTTCAACGGAGGGTATTCGGCAGTTTTGTAAGGCTAGAAATAATGTAGACGCACAGTTGTGGCGTGACACAGATGTTACAGGAATATCAAGAAACGTGATCGCGTTTTGATTTTCATTATTAATGGGCTAAGTTTACATCCTGAGTAATTGATTGGCAGTGTTATAACAGGAAAAAAATTATGCTTTGGAAGCTGAGCATCTTCGAGTGTATGAAACCAAATTTAATGAAGTAAGCCATGCGCACGCAGGGCGGCTGAGAATATTCCAGAAAAAAAGCTGCTCGTACCTTCTGCTGCGCAATATTACGTCTTGGTTCGTTGATTACAGTGACGTTACTGAAAGTGGCCCAACCCTTAAAAACTTGTCTTTCTGTAAAAAAGGTTAAAATATTGGCGTTAATGGTAAAATTGTTTTTTCAGAGTGGAGAGATTGCTATTCATTTTCCGTAAAAAACAATACATAGCTTTGTTTGAAAAATCTTCTGAAGTTAGACAACGAAATGGTACGTGTTCGCCCTGTTTCCTTCCGACCATCTGACAAATAGTAAACAAGAAAATGTACTATTCATCATTTAAGTCCTTTCTCTTATTTGTGAACCTGTCGGATAAGCAAATACGTGACAACTGCATTTTTTTACCGACCAAGCAGCCATTTCTGGCTTTACATTTAAACAGTTGGTTTTGTCAGCCATGGTTTAGAGTGGTATTTTTTGCAAAATATTACGTTCATGTCAGATTTGGATCAAAAACATGACTTCAATTTAATATTTCCAAGCAAGCACTTAAACGCGCTAGAGCAACTGAAAAGCTAGGAATTTTTTTCACTTTCATGATTCTCATTTTTAACCACAATATATGAACCGCAAAAATGCATTCTTCCCGATCTACTCTAATTATTTGTCTCAAGTATTAGCGAGAAAACCAATTGGAAAAAATATCTCCTTGAAGGTTTGTTAACGGAATAACCCCTTGGCTGCATGCATTGCATAACCACGTTGGTGCAAGCATTGCATAATCCCCTGGGTGCATGCATTGCAAAAGCTTTTTGTTTCAAGCAGAAGATTCACAAACATGGCAATTTTAATATAGCTGATGAAATGGTTTTATGCTAAGAGCATATGGATATGTTTATGATGTAGTTGTAAGGACGTAAAACATTTATTCACTAGGCAAAATTATATTTTATTTTCTACAGCAATTCGTGTGTTTTGTTTGCGACTCAATTTTCATAATTATTTTTTTACAACAGTGGACTGCTGTTAAATTGGCGAAATTAGAACACTTTTTATTAGTATGCTGTGGGGAAAGGTGAACGCTAATGTTCGTCGGGCAGTCATAACCCAGCCTACTTAACAACCAACTCTTCTGATATACAGTACTGTAAATTATAGGTTCTATGATATAGATATATCTACAAGGCTCAAAATCAGAAGACTGTTTCCAAGTAAAAATGCAGTTGCTGCAATTTACAAGATTTGCGGTTGCTGCAATTAAAAGATTCATTTTCATATTTCCGGTGGTATGATGCCATAAATACAGTTATGTAAAACTATCAATGAAAAGACATACACTGTTAAGGTAGGATTGTAAAGAACGTTTTTATCAAAAATGTTACCAAACATAACAACAAAGGTGCATACATGCTGGTACCACATCAAAAGCAAGGTGACGCCATTCCCTTTATGAAAACTTGAATGGAGATACCTAGACCAGGGCTACTCAAATGGCGGACCGCGGTCCGAATCCGGACCTTTTGATGGTGACTGACGGACCTCGTCAGCCTCTCAAAGGTTTATTCTACACCCGAAAGTGTTTATCCTAAAACCTTGCGCTTTTGGCCGTGCTTGTGAACATAGACGTACGGGAAGCCATTTTACTGGGGGGCGGAAAAAATTTGCCCTGAAAATAAAATTTGCCCTAAAAACAAAAAATTTGCCCTGAAACTAGCTTGTTTAGTTTCATCCGAATTGGGCCTGAAACCTATTGAAAATCTGTTCTATCTATAGTTGAATTCGTTTATAACGGCTTCGTCTGTGACGTCAATTCGCCTTCAACGTTACATTTTATTCGGTCCCGATGGCATCTTCTACATGCATTTCAATTCGCTTATAACTTCAATTCGGCAATAACGTTCTTTATGCAATCCCCTAGAGGTGCCGTTAAAGGCAAATTCTGTAGTTACCTTGCTTGCTAACTCAAGGGGGTGAAGCTCCTGGCGTGTTGTGTTCTCCCTGGCAAGAAACTTTACGGGAATTGTCTTTAATGGCTGAATATACTGTATTGAAATTTTTTTCACATTTTCCTGAAAAACAGAGTTTGCCGTGAAATTTTTCATTGTATTGAATATATTTTTTACCATTCACGATTTTTTAGCAACTTTGCGATTGCCCTGAAAAACAGAGTTTGCCCTGAAATTTTTGACTGTATTGAGTATGGGAAGGTGGGGTACAGTCGACAGTTTTTTGCATTTTCAACTACTGCTACTTTATTTCAAGACCAAACAAGTCAAAATTTGTCACACTATAAAGCAACTCTGTATACACAATATCATGCCAAAACATGAAAACAACGCCCTTCAGAAAAAATTTTACAATCAATTTAAAAAGGGTACTTTTTCTGTCGAGTGTGCCCCATGCCTGGGCATTGCATAATGTTCGTGATATCCCATGTAAAATAGGCACTTGTTGACTGCCTCTCCACTTTTTTTACCTTCTAATTACCCACTATCACTGCATGGCAAAACAAATTTGTATATTACCAAACATGAAATGAAGCCAATGCAGTATGCTGAAATTCATGCTTTACCATTCAAATATAATGTGCCTCTAAGCACATAATAAACCTAAAAATGCTCATAGATTAGAATTATTCTGTACTGTATTCCAATATAACCCCTCAAGATTTACCTTGTTTAGACTGACCTAGTGGCAATGTGTCGAGTGTGCCCCATTTTTTCTGTAAGATGTGCCCCATGCATATCTAAAAAATAAAATGAAGAAGTACCAACTCAACTTGAAAATAATTTAAAATCGGGCATCATCAAATAATGTTGCACTGCCCTGACTACAACGTCATAAAAACTCAGAACAGAAGATGTTGACTAACGTGGGCAAAACCCAAATCTAAATGCGATTTTATAAATTACTTTTGGGTAGCAAAAACACAACTTGCTCTGTATCTCGAAACAACGGCGGCCTATCAAGGAAAAATTCACTTTAGTACTACGGCTGGTATGAGACTAAATCACCATAGAAACTTTAAAGTTCAACGTTTTCAACTTTTTGAATAAATCAAAAAAGATGACTGTGCCCCTAATCCTACTGTGCCCCACCTTCCCCTACACTTTTACATTCAGGATTTTTGAGCAACTTGCGCTTGCCCTGAAAGACAGAGTGTGTCCTGAATTTACTGCATTGAATATATATTTTTTATCATTTAGGATCTTTGAGTAACTTGCGCTTGCCCTGAAAAGCAGAGTTGCCCTGAAATTTTTCACTGTATTGAGTATACTTTTACATTGAGGAGTTTTGCGCAATTTGCGCTTGCCATGAAAGACAGAGTGTGCCCTGAATTCAGTGTATTGAATGTATAATTTTTATCATTCAGGATTTTTGAGTAACATGCGTTTGCCCTGAAAATCAGAGTTGCCCTGAAATTTTCCACTGTGTTGAAATATTTTTTATCATTCAGGATTTCTGCGCAACTTGCGCTTGCCCTGAAACAGAGTTTGCCCTGAATTCACTGTATTGAATATATATCTTTATCATTCAGGATTTCTGAGCAACTTGCGCTTGCCCTGAAATTTTTCAAGACAGGGGGGGGCGGTCGCCCCCCCGATCCCCCGCCTCGTACGCCTATGCTTGTGCAGCAACTCCTAGCCAACTGTATGAGTGATTGTCAATCAAGCTGCTGTTCAGCTATATTGCAGCGCACCGAGCTGGACTTGTTATCTTTATCTGGTTATTGTTTCGTCATAATTGTTTGACAATAGCTTGTAACTACAGGGTCTGTACCAGTGGTTACCAAACTATGCGCCGCGGCACACTGCTGCGCCGTCAGATGTCATTAGGTGTTCCGCAAAAAATATTGAAATTAAAATCAATCAAGTAGAGTTTCTAAAATACCACCCTGCCGACTTCAGTCAGTACAGCACACTATCGATATTGGTGGTGGTAATTCGATACGCGACACAGTGCTACGTCAACCGAGCTATAGCCTATGTTGCCACTTAGCGGATATAAAACGTAATTATACCTACCATTGATTTAATACGTTTGTGAGAGCAGTATCTTGTTCAATCATACGGAGAATTATTATGGCAGACATGAAAAAGCTTTTTCATTCAATTCTTGCATTCTAGACCTAGTTGATTATAGCAGTATTTCTCATTCCTATTTTTAACTGTTTGAACGTCCATGATACATTTATGTATCATTGGGCACTATACGCTTAAGTGCCCAATGACACGTTTTGGTGTCATTCATCGTTACGGCTCATTTCAGCCGGGCATTTGGCTGTAAGAGGAAGTAGGAGAAAGTACGCGTCTATTTGACCAATCCTTTTGTATTGGATTCTCCCCCTCCTCCTGGAGAGGGAGGGGTTGTGAGGGTTTGTCTCTCTGAAATACGTCCTCCTAAAATGAAGGTTTGTCTCTCTGAAATACGTCTTCCTAAAATGAAGGTTTGTCTCTCTGAAATACGTCCTAACATTGAAGCCGTTGCCAAAAAACATCAAGCACATGTATCTCACTGACAGATTTGTTGCACTCTTGTCATAAAGACGCAAGAACACTAAATTTCCTGGGAGCTTACGCAATATTGTCTTAGTTTTACGTTAGGACATGAAAAAATTTACAAATTCAAATAAATTTTTTATTCCAATGTTCGAAGTGCCCCAAATAATTTCTGTTTTTTTTAAAATGCGCCTTGAAAGAAAAACGTTTGGGAACCACTGGTCTATACTGATGAAAATATAGTGGATTCAAGGCTAGAAAATAGTGGTGAAATCTTTTCTTGTCGAAAACAATGGAATTGTACAAATTTACTAGTGCACAATCATGAAAGATGGTTGAGTAAGGGAAGAGTTTTGTAGAGATTTTGGCCCTTTGGGAAGGAAATTTTGTTTTATCACGGGAAGTCAATAAAATATGAAGGAAAGGTAAGGTATTTTCAGCTTTTTTAGGAAATGATAAAGAAATGGAAACTGTTGGATTTTTGGCTGACGTAGTGCAATACCTCAACGACTTGAATATAAAACTGCAAGGAGAAAAACGTAATACTCTTGATTTGATCACTACTATGTGCCCTTTTCAGAAGACGTTTAATATATTCAAGCATGTCCTTCAAAACGAACTTAGTCATTTTCCGAGTCATTTTGGGGAAAGTAAAAGCAAGAAGATTCCAGATATATTCAATTTATTGAAAAGTTGATTATCAAAATTGCCGAATTTGGCGACTTTTCTTTTCGAAAACAGTTGCTGTTGTTTCCTCAAAACCCTCTTTAGAGACAGACATTACAGAATTCTCAACTGAACTAAAAGACACATGAACACGTGTGGACCAAGGATGTAGTGGAAATTTTATAAGTACAGGAGCTCTGCTGGGCGTTTTCGCTTATATTTGTAGGCAACAATTCATCATTAACTGATAAAGGTGGCGGAGCGGAGCTCCGGCAACTTGACACCATTGGTGTGGAGGCAGCAAAAATTCAACTGGAAGTAACTGAATTCCAGTAGAATATAGCAGTGAAACAAATGTTTTTTGATTCTGAAAACTTCTTGTTAAAAGAAGGTATCTCCAGTTTTTTCCACTCCTCACAAACGTTTACTGGAAACTCTCATTGGGTCTAGGTCTACCTGCTGCTACTAGAGGGGCGAATTGTCCCCTCCTGCAAGCTAAATGTAAAACCCGGGCCCCCACTTAGCTTATACTTCGGTTTTAGTATTCCTTTGGTTTTCAGTAGTTTTTTTTTGTCTTTTTGGAGAATTTTTCGGTGATTTCGTGTTTTAGTATAGCCATCCACATCCGGATTCGCCATCATTTCTCAAGTTTTTTTCTGAGTGTTGGCTAGTGACCTCCCTACAGTGGCATATGGACCCCTTTCAGCAACGTTTTCCCTCTTGGCTCAAACCTCTAGTTACGCCACTGACTGCTGACAGTCCACGCTTTCAAAACTTCATACTTCATAAAGAACAAGTTTCGCATCTGTACGACAAATAAAGCTTTACCATTGCTTCTACTCGCTATCAATACCTTGGAACAAAAATTAAGCAACTGCCAAAAAGCAGAAGATACCATTATTCCCACCAGCAGAACAATAAATAATGTTGACAACTTATGTTCATCTTTATATCCATTTACCGGATTTGTATATATATGCCAGGGGTGGCCAACTTGTCTTTGACTAGGATCGACCAGAAAATTTCTTGATATCTCGCGATCGACCGGTCGGTAACAAAGCCACATAAGTAC
>JGI24021J15306_10008035_pt1 | contig 12931 bp, 7 predicted proteins | sample Ectturendosymbi1_FD_15306 | JGI IMG/M metagenome (IMG submission 15306) | reverse complement strand
CAAACACACTGCACCTATATAGTATGTGTGGCGGCATAAAGACTTTAAAGCACAACGTGAGGACCACGTTGCAACTCGCTTACCACGGCTGTAAAAACTCACCCACACGACCAAAACACGTCACGTAAAACGCACCCAAATGGTTGTAACTGTTAGGTTCACGATTCTGAAAATTTGACAAAATCTTTACTGATTTATAGTGTTTCATATTGAAATTTGGAAGGGCTGAGCTCACCAATGCCCACCATGGCGACTGGGTTGGTTTAAACTTCGTTTATGCTGTCATTGTTGAAATACGTATAAAGAAATAAAAAGCTACCATCATCGAATCAAGTAAGGCTGAATATAACGCAGTAAACAGTTAAAAAGGTTTTGTCCTGGCCTTCTTCATAACAAAATTATATAAGAATTCATTACAATTTGTTTGCCTAAGTTTGTCACTTTTAATGTATCGAATGCTTGGTGTGGACAACCTCTCCTGGAACATTGCGACTATTCAATTCATTTTTTAATTCTTTTGAATCTTGAAAAGGATCTTTCGCCTGAGCAGTTAGTGATCATCAAGCAAAGGAATAAAGCTCCGCGTGGTTGCATAAACTTAGAATTACTGATCTAAGGCGTCAAACCCAAACGCGCTTTTGTCATTTTGTTGCTGTTTCCGTGTCTCGTTGGGGAAGAGTTCTGCGGTTGCCAGCTGGCAAAGTGGCTTTTGCTTGTTATTGAAGCTCATCAAGATCTTCTCTGACTTGCTTAGCATGGAAGCAGTACAAACTTGCGCAAGTACTCAATAGCAATCTGATTTCTGAATGACTTTACTGCAGAAAATTCAAATGGAGAGAAATCACATCTAAAAATACCAATCGAGCTTTACGCGATACGAACGCTGACAAAACTACTGCATTGCACAGTCACCTAAGAAACAACTATGCTTTTATTGTAGGATATTGCTGCTAGCCCTACACATAACTCTTATCTGCAGTACAACCTTGCTTTGATCAGGTGCAGTGACGTAACTAGAGGTTTGAGCCAGGGGAAACTTAGCTGAAGGAAACCCACTGGCTAACACTCAGAAAATAGTTGAGAAACAATAGCAAATCCGATACTTAACGGCTATACAAAACCCGAAAAAATCACCGGAAAACACTCCGAAAAACGCGAAAAACAACAATTTGCTGAAACCAAAAGAATAGCAAATACCGATATACAAACAGGTAGGATCCCGGTTTTTACATTTAGCTTGGCAGGGGGAGGCGGTTCGCACCCCTGCCACCCATCAGTTATGGCACTGATCAGGTGCATTTCAAGCGTGAACAGCAAAATCTTCTTTTGATAGAGTCATACGTAACAATCGGTACGATTCAACAAACGCAGGACGCAGCCAGCGTGCTTTGAGTATATCGACACAATAGTTGGCATGCGGCTTGACCAAGCGTCATATTGATATTCATGGAAACTCGTTGAAAGACTCTGGCGTTATCACCACGAAAGTTGAATAAAACTAAATTTCGTGAATAATACTTAAGACATAAATTTTTGACGAAGTTTAATCTAAATGATCAGATATCAGATACCGGCCATTGACTCCATGCGTACCACAGTTTTTTGGAGGCCACCTTGGATCTTGAGGCCCTAGGCTTAAGCCTATATAGCCCATAGGTAAATCCGGCACTGGATATTATACCTGGCCAACGTTACCCCTAATCGTATCGAGAAGTTGGAGCATGTTAAACAAGCGCTCAGAATGGGGTAATCGCAGATCAAAGCTTAACTTGCAACTAGCCTTCGTGACATGCCATGGCACAGTCCATCGTGACCTTTCGCACTGCGAGTTTTCCGTATAGCAATCACTGCTCATAAGTTGTTATTAAAAAGCCTCTTACTTCTGTCCTTGAAAACCCTTGCAAAAATTGGCATGCGCTCCAAGTGTGCCTCAATTTATCAAAGTAAATCTGCGGATTAATCTTAACATCATGAACGCAAATATAGATTTCGATCAGTTTCCGGTATCGCTTGGAACTGTGTAAGATTACTGTCCAAACAAACTTTGATTGGTAACTCAAACAAAAAAGCTTTATGTGTCTAGTCCAAGATATTGTCTTGTTGCCATTTATTACCTTCTTCTGTACATGAACAATCTTGTCATATTGCAAAGTGCTACCGAGGTAAGCTCTCTCCTAACGTTCTCTTCCAGTACACACCGCCAAGTGCCGAAATATGTGTTCCTTTGAAAAACGTAACAGCTGCAAGCATGAGGGATGTGCTTGCCTTCATCTACGGAGAGGACATTTGCGTGTCACTTGATTCTGTCTCGGATATCCTTCACGTTGCGGCGGAGCTTTCCGTAACAAGTATATTTTGTTCATTAGTTTCAAATATTCTCCAATAAAGAACTATGCCAGCCTCATTCGAAAACATTTGCTTTTGTTGGATGTAATAAATTAATTTTAAGCACGTTGTTTGTAGCTGATTGCTGATGACGAGTATTGAAAATCCATTTGCTGATTCGAAAGGCTCCTTCACACCCACAGGCCGTTTAAATTTTGAAACGTGTCTTGGCTCCATGAAAAAAGTGTTGTTGCTTCCCTCTGTTCAGTATAAACCAAAAATTACAAAATATTTGTGATTGTGCTTGTTGGTTGCTTTTCAAAATAAGAGTGAGATTTCGCATATTTTACCGTTTGCCCGCCATATTTTTCGTGGAAAAAGTAAAATGCAATCAACACGATTGCTACATGAATGAAAGCAGCTTTTGTTTTTCTCTGTTTACGAGAAAAGGCGCGTGCAATGTTTTTGGAAATTGCATGTTTGTGAATAGGTTTACTGACGGAACTACAGGACTACCTGATTTCAAATTTGGATGTCACAAACTGCTGGCGTATGTTAAATCTAATTCGTGCATTTCCACTACCACGATTACAAAATTGCGTTATCAGTGTCCTTATGGAGAAATTCGTCAAAATCAGCAAGATGGATGAGTTTGTCAAAATACCTGCGGATTTTCTGGAGAAACTGATTTCCTCGGATGATTTAACGGTAACTGTGCAAAGTCTTCACAAGTGTAACTTCCTATGTGCTCTATATGCAGTAAGTAATCACTGAAGTAAAGAAAACTGTTAACGTGCAAGCATGCCTTCTCACCTTTTCTATAGACAGCCACACTTTTTCATATTACTATCTTGCTATCACTTTCAGCGATTGAAGTTTTTCACATTGCGCGCCGATTTAAATGCAACAAAGAGTTATGTGAGGGATGCATTTTGCTTCCCGTTGTAAGTGCTTACCCTATTTTTTCCTAATCCAGATAAAAGAAGAATCTGCTGCTTTCGAAGCACTTATAAAATGGACCAGCTGGGATCTTGCTTCTCGCAAACAGCTGTTTCCACGGTTGTTTAAACAAATCAGACTTCAACTGATTTCGCCCCAATATCTTGCTTCAACAGTCAGATTTGAGGTGAGTGTGTGGATTTTAAAAACCACTAGTGGTTTGGCATATCTGCAATTCAGTGTAACTGTTTATCTGACTCCAGGCGTTTGTGGATGTGCTGCCGGTTGGTGCTCCATGAGCAGTGTTGCGCGGCCCAATAAAGTGCTGAACGGCCCACAGTTCGCCGAGCACTAACGTGCCGTGTTATTTGTTAAAGGACTGGATTTGTGCAAAGTGTTGAGTTTCCATTGCTGCAAAGTGTTTGGTGCAAAGTGTTGAGTTTCTACTGAATAACTCTGATGCAAGATACACCGCACAATACAGGTGCGGGCTACGAATATGATTTTACATGATTGCATACCATGGAAACCGTCTATTCTTTTCTTGCATAGTGAATACAAGAGAGGTCTACAACAGTGACGCAACTGACGGGGATGCAAGGGTGCGAACTTCCCCCCTTGCCCAGCTAAATGTAAAAACTGGGCCCCCATGTAGCTTATATTTCGGTATTCAGTATCCTTTTGGTTTTCAATAGGTTGTTGTTTTTTTGGGTTGCTGGAAGTTTTCTGGACTGTTTTCGGGTGAATTCGGGTTTTGGTATAGAAATCCACATCCGGATACACTTTCATTTATCATTTTTTTCTGAGTGTTGGCAAGGGGGCCTCCTTCAGCTGCGTTTCCCACCCTGGCTGAAACCTCTAGTTACGCCACTGGTCTGCAACTTAATTTTCGTGAATAATTTCTTACTAGACTATACCAAAAGTGCTTACAATCAACGTGGATACAGCAACGTTACCTACAGTGTAGGTAAGGTCCTACACCGCTGGCTGCTTACTAAGCCAAATGCTGTGGAGGCCCTACACCACTGGGAGCTTACTAAGGCAAATGCTAACAACGAAGCTATTCACAATGCATTTTGCAGTGGTTGGTTAAATAACAGGAACTTATTGGTCGTGGGAAGATGCATTTCTTCGACGTATTAGATAAATATTATATGTTAATGTTGAAAGGGGAAATGTGTGAAATCAGTTCTTGGTGAGTTCAGCTCTGGTGTGTCTATATGCTGCAAAAAGGTCCTCAGTCCGATTTGGGGGCCCTTTTCACCATGGATACCCCCGACCGGTGGTACGGGGGCCCTTACTCCGGCTCTGTTTGTTTCTTGCTGCCACAGTGTGAAGCTTTGCGCGCGTGCCGCTCGGGCTCTCCGATTGTAACAGATACAGTTTCAATTTTGTTACGAAAACTGTTCATAGTTTGTAAAGGCAAACAAAAATAGCTGAGTCAAAATCACATCTGGCATTTTCAAGTTGTATTTGGATTATCTCATAAAGAAGGCCTGCATAGAGTTTAGAACTAATAGCCAAATATTCATCGGCTAGGTGGCCTAATAGGATAGAGCGCCCGCCACTGAAGTTCGTAGGCTGGGTCATGGTCGTGGGAAGGATTTTTTGCAAAAAGGGGAATTTTCTAAGGATAGCCCACGGCCCAGAATAAGCAGAAGTGGGCTCCGCAACCACTCGTGACACTTAAGTGAAATGAAGCTTTCATTTCTTACTTTAACCAAATATTACCGAAAATATGGAAGACAATTAACGATGACAGAAGATAGCACGCACATTTTCGTGAATAATTGCTAANTTTGTCAGTCGATACACCAAGCGACTGGGTAGTCATCAACTTTTTGGGTCGACACGATATTTTATTTTTCCCTTTGTTCGGANTCTTCTCGAGTTGTTTATCTTCAAAACAATTTTTCCTAAATGTGGTTTCGAATCAGTTTGAGTTTTCTTGTTGATATACTGCGTAAACTAATTTACAGAAAAGTAAAAACGCTTGCACCAAAGTCTGTCGTGTGTTGTCTTGCAAGGTCAGACCACATATCACTCTTGTTTGTAAAATTTCATACAAACGAAAAGCATTTTTTACGGAAAACAGGGTTATCAAGCAATGCTTGTGTGTTAACCTACCCTGCCGTTTGTTCACTTGCGATTAGTCTTTGGAAAATAACGAAATTTCAACACGGGTAAGGCTATGAACAATTCATAGCCTTTATGNTGGTTTGCTTCGATTTTGGGCACTTTTTACGTTTGAAACCGGTATGACAAAGGTTTGCACTACGTAAAAAACACACACCACTATTTCAGCCTTTATTTCGCAAAATGATAACTTTTCTGCAACTTTGCAATTTAAAGAAGTTCTAAACGTACCTCTGCAAATGTTGATGTAAATATGTTTGCAATGGCTAAACAGGTTTCAATTTAATTTTATTTGGTCGTCTTTGCAAGCTGCGAGGTGTGCATTGTGATCGCAGTAGTTCATAGAGACCGATCTTTGTCTCCAGATTGCGCTAAAGGCATCATCTATGGATCGGTCCTGTTCTTGAGGTTTCCGATTTACGTGTGTGTTTTAGGATTTCGATGCTGATTTTTTAGAACAGTGTGGTCCAACTACAGGCCCGCGGGCCACGTGTGGCCTGCCACAGCGTTTTCAGTGGCCCGCGGAAGCATTCGGGAAAAATCTTCAAATCTGAAATTTTTTGAAAAGCGGGTGAGGTTACATTTGTCTCACTGAATTGCTTGTGCTGGATAAAGTGCACTTGCACAAGAACAATGAATGATACCTTTTCTGTGTACTATTGCGTTTTATTTATTTATTTTACGATCAAAATAGAAGGTACGGCCCGCCGCTAAACCTTCGCTGGGTCACCTATCTGAATAATGTCTGTGTTTTTTCGTTGCCCCGGCGTTCGTTGTCTTGAAGAATACGCCTGGCGCAATGAACTCAATACTGCCAAATTAATCTGTCTATCTATCCGCTAAACGTAACATTCATAAAGTGGCCATCGAGACAAATTAATTGCCCATCTCTGCAATGTATAACATCTTTCAATAAAAATGTACAATACTAACAGTGTTAGAGACTGCAGTGAGCTTCTGGAAATTAATCAGCAAAATTAGATTTCCCAAAATAAAAGATTTCGCACCAAAAATGCACTCAATGTTTGGAAACACATACGTGTGCAAGAGTACATTTTCTACGATAAAGCAAGTCAAATCCAAAAACGGAAAGTGAATGGCAGACAAAGCACTGGATGATAGTCTCCGACTTTCTACCATTACAATTGGTATTCATATAGTATATAGAATCGATAGTGTCAGAGAAGCCTCGACCAAAGGCATCCCACTGATAGAGATTTGTAAAAAACTGCTATTGGCTGTTGTGTAATAATTTTAATGACGCACTCACTTATCTTAACTTGTTTAGTTTCAAATGGATGCGAATCTGTTGTTTCATACATATTTTTATTGGAAGTGGCCCGCGAGTTGTCACGTTTTTGTAAAATGGCCCGTTGGTCCAAAGTAGTTGGACCACGTTGTTTTAGAAGATCTCGGTTTCTGTCTGGGACTTGGCTTTCGTTTAGAACATTCGCGGCTGATGTGAGCCATGTTTAAGCTACTGTACATAAAGTTCTTTGATTTAGATTTGTTCTATAGGACGTCCTAGTCTCAACTGAACCACTCATGGCAACATGACGCCAATTTAGCAGTTTAAAAATTTGACGACAGCTTCCTGACTAACTCAAGAAAAATGTTAATTGCATTTTAAAACGCGACGCTCTTTTTCTGGGTATACTGTATTTCAAGATTTTTTTGTGAAAATCCAATGAAAAGAGTGAAGATTGCGATAAGGTCGCAAATATCTCCATTAAATTCGCGTCTTTTGAACTTCATAAACAATATGAGTTTAGCAAATCAATGTTTGTGAAATTCATAGTTCGAAAACTACTAAAACTACTATATGTGCAGAAGCTGGTCAAAGAATTTCCGGCTTGTGTGGAAGAAGTACAAGATGCTTTTCATTTTCATATTGAACCTACAGCTTTCGACAAGCAACATAAACGAAACTCGCCTCTAACAGGTGCGTTTACTGAAACTGATTATCGGTTTTTGTGAAGATAGCAGTGCATTAACGCGTTTTCCAATTTACTGCATCTCCACAACTTTGAAAACTAAAACCGCATGAGTTGTTTGACCTGCAATCAGCCTGCTATTTGAATATCTCCTTTTTTTCTGAATCGAATGCTGCGCTCCATTTTTGTATTTCAAAATTTCAAAAACAAAAATGGTACTCGTGAACTTCAATTAATCCCGCAGCTTAATTTTCGTTCTCAGCCACGCAGTAATGCGAAGATGATGCTGTTTAAAGTCGAAAATATATTAGGTAACATGTTTGTTGATTGCTTCCTTTTCCCACTACCAAGCAGACAGTCGAATACACTTCATGCAATTGCCACAATCTGTGCAAGACGTCTAACTGCATTGTTGCTTTTCTTACGAGGTTGTATCGGAGCTTTACTTGCTGTGCCTAACCGGATGATGCACGTCACACAGTCAGATAACTTGAATATATTGGTATGTTGCGTTATTTCTCATCTAAAGTGAGATTATCTCCTTTGCGATTACGTTTTTCGCTACAACGAATCCGTTGCCTTCGGCAGTTAATCCGCAGTCGATGCACGGTTGATGACGTTTGCTCCGTGGCGACCTTCGACGGAATGAAGGCAACCTTCTGTGGATACCTTTGCAACGGAAGATCTACTCAAAACGTTCTTCAACTTGTTTTCGAGCGTGATAAACAGAACTGGGAAACACTGCCGAACTTGATCAAGCCGCGATGTGGAGCTGCAGCAGTTTACTGTCAAGGTATAGGCTTTCGTGTAGTGTTGAAGTTTTCGACTAATTTCTCGCATCGCTATTTCGTTATACTTTTAAACTTTTGCAACGTTTTTCTTGTTGGCGCAACAGAGTAAACTAGTTTTAGAGATACTTGTCGTAGCAACACCAAAAAGACAAAGCCTCGACGACTTTCGGTTTCGTTAAGACTGTTGCTGCATTCATGGCTGCATCCAAGTACCAGCAGAATGTCATCGGCATTGCAGCACCATTTGAGTAAGCATAACGTAATGATTTTTCTTTTCAGGGTGTTGCCTAAAGCTATATGCACACGGCATGCGTCCTCTGCGATTTTCGGGCGCATGCGTCTGATTTCGTGACGTCGCGTCCTTTTTGATGCGTCTGGTATGGCCTGCGTTCGAGTAGAAACTGTTTCTGTATTGACGCATCAGACTCATTGCCCAGGGTTCGGGAAAGAACGGTGATGTGATGTACTCGTAGACATTATTTTGTACTGAGGTAAAGAAAAGGATGCAGAATGTCCACAGAACAATTGGTGATAGTCTGTGGGTAGCTGAAACACACTGGATTTGCGAAGAATCAATTTATCATCTAGTCTTCAGTAGGCCCAGCAGGGTAGGTTACCAAACTGCTGCATAGTTTAGGCCTACATGATCGGCTACAGTTGGTTGAGTTTTATTCGCAAGTGTAGCAGTCACGCTAGCGCGACCGTAACATGTGAGCAAAGTAGGCCAAAGCAAGGAGAAGGGAAAGACCAAGCAAGCGACACTTATAAGTGACTTCACTTCCATGCACATGGAAGTAAGAGCTCTCTTTGGCCGATTCGTCTGGTGCGGAGTTAACATCGACGACGTCACAATCCATCCTTCCCGAGGCTCGAGGATCAATCCCACACTGAAGGTGTGCGAACACAACCGGGTCGCACATGCTTCACAAGCAAGTCGGAATTTCTGCGACATATTCTGTGGTTTACTGTAGGCCATTCCAGGTGTTGGGCAAGGTCATGCTAAATGAATGTATTTTTGCAGTAGGCTAGCCTACATGAAACTGTAATTGAAAGTAAGTTGTGTCACTTTCAATAAACAGTTGATGGGTCATGTTCAGGCAAAACCACTGTCACATGAATTATCAGTTATGGAGTACAAGAATGATAAAATAAAGGATAACGTTTCGCAAACATCACACATTTTGTAAGGTGATGATGTTCTGCTGTCTTACAAAAGCCAAGAAGAAAATGTGGTTTATTCCCCTGCTAGTGATTTTGGTATGGGATTGTGTGTGACATAATTGTACCTATTGTCCATGCTGCATTAATTTTTTGATACTTAGCCCCTCTAGAAATGAAACAAATGTTTTTTAAAGCAAAGCCCTCATGACCATGAAGGTAGGCTTACACAAACCTCATTAATCCACGTTGCAACAAATCATGCAAATTTTATGTAATGCAATACTTTGTTCGTCTGAAATATGGACAGCACTACTTTTTAAATAATTTGTGAGGCATTGTACAAAGTTAAATTTGGCTATTTGCGTTTATTTTGGATGCATATAACCAGTCATTTCAACGTTTTGTGCAGTGTACCGCCATAAGTTTTGTGTAACTTGGTTCAACAGTATAGTGTACAAAATTAGTAACACCCTGAAAATATGTAACTTGTGATGTCAGAACTTAAGTAAAACACGGTCTTGCACTGCAGCACATCCACGTCATCACCGAATTTCGGGTCTCAATCATTCGTTCAGGCCAGGACGTGCACAACGAACGCACCGCTTCATGCGCGTACGTGTGTATACAATGGCGCATTGAACTCGCCGCACCAGTCGCAGACACGACAGACGCACCGCACTAGAAGCATCCCGTGTGCATATAGCTTAAGATTTCAGGGATTAGCAAAACACTGTTTTTTTATCAATCATGAATATACGCCCCAAGTCTATCTGTTGTTTTTATCAAACCAAACATTTGTAGCTCAAAAGCGATTTTGGCATAAGATTAACGGTGATTAGCATCAGCACATGCTTTTTTTCTTTTAGTTACGTTAGAAACGCCCTTATTACCATGATGTGATAAAATTGGTTGCAGGCAGGCAGGTTTTTTTAAGGCGTTTTAGGGACCCGATTCGGATCCCTAGAATTTCAAATCGGGTCCCTAGAATCAGAGAAAATTATCATCGGGTCCCCAACATCAGAAAAAATCGAGGCCCTAGAATCAGAGAAATCGGGTCCCTACAGATCCATACCGGACCTAAAATTTTCCTTAAAAAAAACCTGCAGGCAGGTATTGCCTGCTGATAAAGTTTATTGCAGCCCACTCGCAAATTTTTACCAAGCAAATAAATTAGATATGCATTTTATTGTGATTTTGCGTACATTTCTTTGAACTTTTGATAGGCTTCAGCATAAGTCTACTTTTATTGCTGCTGGACTTCGCAGTCCCACTTGAATCGTCGGAAACGTTAGCACTGTTCAAACTAAATCGAATTTTTTACTTAAGCGAGGTTTACAATCAACTGCATTTCTAGGCCATTTATACGTATTCGGAGGTCAATATGTCGATTTCGTTACAATCCAACACTTCGTTGAAGAGGTTGAAATGCTGGACCGTGAAATCAATGAATGGATTTCAATCAACAAAATGCCGAAAGGAAAAAGTTTCTGTAGAGCTGTGGTTTTGAATAGTAAGTCTACCGCGAGAAAGAACGGCATCAATAATTCATGTTTGTCTTCATAAAAATCTAGCAAAATTGTTTGTGAAATTCGTCGCTTATAGTGTCAACTCTTATAACAACCGAAACTCTTTTCAGAAACAGCCATATCGCAAGTTAGTTGTAAGCTTCCTAGTTTGAATACTATAGATCAGAGTTCGGCAACCTTTCCCTACTTGCGGGCCAAAAACAAACTCTGCAAGGTATGGCGGGCCGTACTAATTTTCCACCAACAATTCCGGTCACTTTTGCTGTTTATGATGTCAAAACTTGGGAATTTGTGGAATTTCAATCAGATTTACTTTTGATTTTCACAGTTCATTACAAAAAAAAACAAAACACGACATACAGTACATTTACAGCACAGTGCGGTTTCTCCTAAGTAGATCCTCGTAAGTATGCAACACAAGAAATTTCAAGGCAGATTCATAAAATATAGTACCACTAGGCAGACCATAAANTTACTACAATAAGTTGTGAAGGAGCTGCGGGTCGGATGATTTTGCTTGGCGGGCCGAAGGTTGCCGACCCCTGCTATATATACATTTGTTAGACGAACGTTTACAAGTGTTTTGGTGAAACTCAAACCATTGGTAAAATTATTGGCGAAACTCGACTGTTTCCATCATGCAAATTTTTGAAAATTAACGTTTCGGAGTTGCGGCAAATTTTTCGTATTTTTATTGTTTGGCTTTGCTCATTTCAAATCCAGATGTGAGTTTTACAAAAACTTGCTCTGTCAAAACGTCAATTTTTCATCAGTTGTAATGAAACACATGTACAGTGTGAACTGTTTTTAGGTAGCATTTATTACTTTTAGTGCCTTTATTTAGATTTATTTTTTCAGAACAAATGTTTTATTAGAAATCTGTCCCGTTGGAAGCCATAACCCAATCTAAAATAAGCTTAGGAAGAGTTTTCTCGAGCTACATCATCACTTTTTATCAACAATTCAATTCGAGTATGTTGGCGCAACAGACATGCTTCCAGCTTGGAGAAATGGCAGTTTTGGAACAATTTCAAGTACTGCAAACGTTTCGGCAGCACCTATCAAAACAAGCACCCCACAATCCCGCATTCAACACAAGTTCACAGACTAAATTTCTTCAATATATGTGTTTGTCGAGCTGCCATAAAAAAAACAGTTCTAATCGTTTTTGCGGATATTTAGGAGTAAACGTTTTGCCAACTGAAGCAGTCTATTCCCATCGGTTTTCACAGTTTCTATTTACGGATTAATTTTGATCGCACTCCTTTTTTGCCTATATCCCTAGTGAAGTACTGTCTATCAAAAAATATATTCAAGAGCTCCATAACTAATGCCCAAAATCCATAGTGGCCTCGTTCATAATCGTTTTTGGAGTCCCTTGACTTGCCAATTTAAAAGATTCTATCGAGAATAAACGGTCCTGTGTTTTCTGTATTGTCTCACATAAATCAAGTTTCATCCCTATTACAGAGGAAATCTATGTGCTCGGAGGTTACGTCGAGAAATTTACACTGCACTCCGGCAACGTAAACCCAATTGTAAAAAGTAAGTTCACCTGTTTATTCAGAAAGTTTATTCCTGTTTATTCAGACCTGTTTGTTCAGAAAGTTGTTGCCTGCTGAGTCAACTGTTCCGCATGTAGATGCTCACCAGCTATGAAATGAGAGAAGTGTTTTGCTTAAAAATTGTTTGCACTGAAACCAAAACGTTTTTCGACCTCAGTACGTTGTCGTTCTCAAGAAATGTGATTTTTAGCAGATTTGCAGCTATAGAAATGGCGCGTTACAAGAGAAAACAAACCGAATAAACTGTCTAATATTTTGCACAATTTATGGTCCGAAGATCGTGTAAAAATTATCCTTACAAGCGCAGAATACATGGAAAGGTCAGTGTTCTTTGCTACGTTTTCCTCTGACATCGTTTCGAAACGTAGAACCGAAAACATTAGTAATCAGTGACATTCCAATGTCTACCCTCGCAGGATGAGCTGTTCTTCTTCTTTCATTTGAGCGAGTTCTTTTGTCCGCTGCTAGCCCGCCTAGATATCGGGGCAGGTGTTGAGCAGCCATTCGGTTGTCTCATCGTCCAGAACCGTCAGGCCGTGTAGTCCGTGGGGAGG
>JGI24021J15306_10008034_pt1 | contig 12931 bp, 6 predicted proteins | sample Ectturendosymbi1_FD_15306 | JGI IMG/M metagenome (IMG submission 15306) | reverse complement strand
CTCTTGATTGCTTTTTTACATTTATGGCTGAAATTTTGCAAGGGTATTGACAAATACTGGATCGTTCCGGTAAGAAAATTATTCTACTTTCACCACTGGTTTTATGTCAGTTTTTGATGTTTTTTTTGGGATACAGATTTAACACCAAAACTCGGGGCATGCCCCGAAAAATCGGTAACCCTACTCTAACGGACCATATGAATTCTCTCTCTATCATGAATGCATTAAACAAAGCACGAAGAATGATTGACGGTGCAGAAAATTTACTCGTTTCATTAAAATTTTTTTGATCATTGCTTATACATTTCAATACGTTTTTTTCAACAAATGAAACATTTTGAAATTTTCCGTGGTATGGGTTGCAATTTATTATCTGTAACGCAGCTTTTGTAAATACATTTTATTGAAATCGAACTCCTTTTTTTCAGACCACCACAGAAACCTGTTGCGAAAACCACGCGGACAGTGGGCAAATCTCAAACTGGCACCAGCCATAAAACTGCCAAGGCTTTGCTGGGAGAGCTGTACGCTGACAAGGAATATCTTGAAAAGCTTCTTAAAGACGATGGTGAGTGGTCTATCGGTTTGTCTTACTTTTTTCTGTTGATCATTATTTACACCACGTCCTTGATCAAGCTGTGGCTTCCAACGTTCAGCGAAAGCAACGTGAAACGTTTTTTTGCTATGGCAAGGAGAAAGTTTTCGAAAAATCTTTCATGTGTTGCATTGTTTTCTTAATATACGACACTACCAAGTGAATTTAACTCACGAAACTCCACTTTTCCCAAAAAGCTTTTCTAGCCTATACTCATGTGATGTAAGGTATCAGATTGCATTAGAAATTTTTAGAAAAGTTAGTGGATAACAACTCGGTCTATTGAAGTCAGCGTCGTTAATTTCGAAAAAAATGCCACCAACACCTTGACAATTTGACGGTGCGTACAGATTCTGACAAAACCAGTTGCTTTGTTAACCGTCCCTTGATTAATTATAAACCACTTTTTGTACGACAATCACCTGACACAACTGGCAATTCATTTATAAATGTTTGATGAAGATTTGCAGTATTATTGAGCCTTTCAGATTTTCATAGTCATTGTGCGTGTATCTTTCAGCAAAAAGAACACTGGTCTAACAAACAATAATAAGTTATAGGTTTGCTGCAAGCTTTCGAGGAATCAGCCGACTGGGCTTCGTTTTAGTGACTTTGCGGTGATCCGGACTTGCTCATATCTGTTGTAATTCAAGTAATTAGTCTCCGCAAAGGTGATGCAGTCACATAAATAAGCAATTTGTAACAGGAAATCGATCACGTAACTCTACGCATCCTCGGTCCTGAAACTATATTCAAATAGAATCTATAATCTATAGAACCTATTTCAATAAGGATTATATTTGAATAAGTTTTCAGGACTGAGTATGGGTAGAGTTACGTGAAGCGGATGTCCTACCTAAAATAGTTGCTGATTGATTCGGCTGCGCCATCACTTTTGTGGTGACTGTTTATTGTTCCACCAAACGCTGGAGAACCTTCACGTGTCGCCGACTTGATCAATGTCACTAAATAATCACATGCTATAACATGTCAATTAACTATTATTGCCATAACATTTCTTATTCTTGTTTAGATTTGGTGAAAGGAAGTGCAGGCGGAATGAGCATTTACGACCTTGTCACATCGGGAATAAATTATCTCGACACGAGGTTCGAACACAGTTCTTTGACCAAGTTTTCCTTGTTTCATCTTTTTTCCTTTTTTGACTAAGCGCATATGTTTACCAAGCACAGGGCGACATTTAATGCTTATGCAATGCTCACTTAAACAGGTTCTTTGTTACATGGATTGTCATGCTTTCAGCTTTTTCGATTACAAGATACCTGAAAGTTGCGGGATGGCACACGGAAATCTGTACATTACCGATTTTTTTCCAAATTTCGGTGACGTTACAATTGTAAATTTGAAATAGTAAATTTGAAATAAATATTATTAAGCATGATTTCAGGTTAATTTTTGAAGGTCGTCCACTCCACTTACCGTAAGCTCTTCCAAATAGCCTACTGTACCAGTGGCGTATATACTTACGATGAAGTATTAGGTGCAATGTTACCATTCTTACATCTGTGTAAGAGAAAACCCATACGCATCCAACCAATGTGGTGCGTCAGGGGTTCAGCAGCCAATTCTTCCTGAAAAGACGAGTTTTCTGTCTGTGCTTCTTTCAGAACAGAGTTCTGGAGGCAGCAGAAGCCAATGTACGCGAGAAAGCGCGACAGAGTGCTCATGCAACAAAAGTGGAATAGGAAGGATCGAATCTCTGATCCAGCAACGTTTATCTTGAAAAACCTCGAAGAAATCGATAACTGTGAGACATCTTTAAATGCTATTAAGTGATCTTCATTTGTAATGTGGTCGCACCGAAAGACTAAAAGAAACGACCTTTTTGGCTGCATGGCGTTGGTGTATGGCTGTAAAAAATTTGGGTATAGCCTCTTTATTTCGATATACGTCGCAGCAAGTTTGTGATCCGCGAGTATACTTCCTGCTCTTTGTCATCAGTAGTTTTCTATTTTTTACTGGATCGGATAGCAACATTACGAAAAAGCTGTTAGGAATCCAAAAAAAGATAAACGGAATCGAGAACAACAAACCAAAGCGGGAACTCCCGTTTCTTATCCCCACGTAACAATCACTTTCTAGCATTTTCACGTAGTGACGTGGAAAATACGCTTGTCGCGAAACTGCGGTGAAACTTTTAATTAATATGTAAAATTTCCAACTTGAAATAGGCCACTGGTGGATCTGCCCAAGTCCTGGTCGTATCCTCCTACATGCCGGGTAGAAATGAGATGGTTCGTCGACAGCTGTCAGTCAGTTTGGCTCATTTGGTTGTTCGCAATGTTTCAGAGAATAAATTTGGTGCATTCTGAAAAGTAAACCTGTGAATTAACATTTGTTTCTGTTCACCCCTCATTTGGGCTTTCTCCCAGGTTTTTAGACCAATTGCCTAAGAATAATCATGTTTACTCGTTTGGCGTGATCGTTTTTTATATTTTCTGAACAACCTTTATTTATCGAGGCAAAGGGCATTCAAGCATCAAGGTTTAAATTGCCATAGTTACTGACCTCACAGCATCTGAAGCAAACTTTGTAAAAGCGGAAGAAACGTTCATAATCTTACAAATCAGAGAAAGTGACGAAGTCACGTTTGAATGCCCTCTTACATGCGCTATCATTCAAAAACTTCCAAATAGTTTGACAAAAAGCTTTGACATTTTGGAAAGGAATATTTTTTTAGACTGCAGTTCGAATGTTTGGTGGAGATATGTGAAACGAACGCCATTTTGTTGCAGACCTGATGGAAGGACATGCAGCCAAGAGCTTATCCCTTGCTGTTAAGACTCTGAAGGCTGTGAACCGATTGTCAGAGCGAGAGGTTCCTAACAAAGACGATATCATTGCTAACTTGTGTAGCTGCATTGGAAACGCCCATCTTGAACTTGGTCAAACCGACGATGCACTGCGCTACCACCAGCAAGACTTGGAAATTTCCAAACTGCAGTAAGTGCGCACATGAACTTGTTTTTTGGATTGCAATGATATCCTGAGCAACGAATGCTGAAATTCAAATTCTTAGCATTGTCATGGTAACAGGACTACCACAGTGAGCGAGCAGGTTGGACCTGCTTTCATGCTACTTGGCTAGTTTTGTTGAGAAAGAGAGCTTCTGTTGTATTAAAGCTTAGCTTAAAGATAACAGTCATGCGCGACCCGTTGCTTTACGTATTACGTACACTTATTTGGGCTGCATGGACATATCGTTGGGATTTTAACGTTGCAGCAAACAATTTTGCGCTTGATACCTTCAGCAAGGTGCACCATTTGTTGTTTCCGTTGTGCAAAGGGTTGTCAACTCTAGCAGAAAAATGCCCGGCAGGGCATTTATTGCAGAAGCAACTTTCAACGGTTTTCATTAAGGCGGTTGCAAATCATCAAACGCAAATTCCTAATTTTGTTTTGTTACTTCATTAGGATCTAAGGTGATGCACTGCGTTCTTCCCTAAATTGACGTCTCGGCTGGTTTGGAACATTTAAAAAATCTATTTGAATGGCGCCAAATGCGTTTGGCTCAGGATCTCATCGCCAGTTTTTTTAATGTTCGAAGTTAATTTCAATTTCTGTCAAACTTGACAGCGACTTCCTGGACGCACAGTCACGAGCACTTGACAACCTCGGAAGAGTGTACGCGAGAGTTGGAAAGTTCCAGAAAGCCATCGACTGGTAAAAAAATTCATTTTGAAAAGGGTGGTTTGCAGCGAAAGCGACGTTGACTACGTGGTTGGACTGTCTTTGCTACATTGCAGTATGCCCGCTGAAGTTTTGTCTAAAACCATAGAATCGCAGAACGTTTATAATGTAGTAGTGCGTTGGGTCAATAATTGTTTTTCTTGTGGTATTTTGGAGATTTTAAGCCTTTTGCAACCTAGTGCGAAGAAGGGTTATCTCATGTCCTTATTCTGTGTGCAGCTGGCGGGAAAAGTTGCCGCTGAGCAAGTCGGCGCTGGAGAGAACTTGGCTCTACCACGAAATCGGTCGCTGCCACTTGGAACTGGGAGACAACGCAAAAGCAAAAGATTTCGGCGAAAAATCTTTGGTAGCAGCAAAAGATGCCGAAGACGACGTCTGGCAGCTTAATGCTGGCGTGCTCGTTGCTCAAGCTGAAGGTAGGTTCGGAAAGAACGATGCATCAATGCAAATGTAAATATCAGGGAGTGGCACATGGCTGCATAAGTCGCGTAAAAACTGTTACCCTTGTACGCAAAACTTTATTTTGCAGCAATACTACAATCATCTTGCCTTAGTGCTTTTGGACTATTTTCGTTTTGAAGAACAACATTTTGAACCGAACTGCTCATTTTTTTGCTTTGCAACATTTTGAGCTTTGGGAAAACTCGGTTATTTTTGCCAGTTATCTGGTTAATACGTGTAGCATGGTAACCGCTCGCGCACAGGGTTATGACAAAACTTAGCCCTAAAACTACCAGTCAAAATGTCAAGTTAAGCTGAATCTCAGTCAGCACAACACTTCCTTGTTTTTGCGTCCATTGCAGTTCCTTGTTTTTTTGTGGCTGAGTCCATTTTCAATTCTATTGAACATTAGTTAAGTCGTAAATAGCATGCCAAACAATATTGGAACGGGACGAAGAAAAACTCCATATCAGCGTTTTTCTGGTATTATTACATTGCACACTCCCCGATCAACGTCATTGTCACCCACGAGTCGAGTCTGGACCAAAAAAACTCTACCTTGTGTCAAATCAAAGTTCTCCTTGCTTGGCATTGTTTTCAAACATGCGAAGCTAGTTTGCTGAATGGCTTCAAAACAAATTTACGACTCGCAACCTGTTGTGATGACATGTCAGCCGATTGGCAAAAATGCGAGTCATCTGGCGACTTAAATCGCTGATATTAGCACGTTAAACACTGACCTTGTAAACAACAAATCCTGAGCCTTATTTCTGCATTTTGCATCAATAAGGGTTTGATTAATTATTATCAAAATAGTGAACGATGTAATGCGATGAATTTACATCATTCGCTCGATGCCAGCAGTGTAGTGATGCTTTCATCATCACGAACAAAGTCCTGTCGTGCTGCACAGTATGTTTTTAGATGTAAGAGAGTTAGTTTGCATTTTGGGTTTAAGCTAATTATTTGTTTTGCTTTGGTGAACGTCTGTTTTTCTGTGCGAAACATCACACTGGTAATGAAATTTTTGAAAACGTTTTTACCAGGGATATCTGGAAACGGGATATCCCTGGTTTTCACACTGACAAACCACCGATGGATGGCAAAAAAATGTGGTGTGTTGCTGTGTGGTTGCTTAAAACTAGGCTGGAGCCATGGTTGAATCTGCGGAAGGAAGCAATTGCCATTGTTGTAATTTTGTTACATGACGACCTAGGAAAACTCGAACTCACCTGTGGTCAGTGGTCACATTCAGAAGTTTTTTTGAAAACAGCTGGAGAAGTATCGATGTTTACAAAGTGCTTTTTTGCAGTCAAACTGGAACAATACGATTTAGCTGTTGAAGCATTCGAACGTTCTTTGGAGATGGCCAAACTGCAAGGAGACACTGCTGCTGAAGTTGCTATTAGCAATGCCTTGAAAGATGTGAAATCTAAGTAATTCAGTCTTATTTTTTGTGGCGGGTTGGGCTTGTAATTTCGTGGTGTCACCATTTTCATTAAAAATACCGTCCAAATTTTCAAAACGCTGTCTCTCAAAACAATTTTTTGCTAAAGTACAACCTTGTTCTGAATGAGAGAAGGGCAAAGGCTGATACGTTATGATTGTGTGACCCTTTTTCGTTTTTTCGAAACTTCTTTTTATGACTGGAATAGGCTTACAATCCCTTGTTTCTGCTAGTGCAGTTGATATAGTCTGTCGGAATAACAAGTTTAAACAGAGGAAACGCGATCTGATACATTCTTATGCTTAGAGTGACCATACGTTTCCGTTTGACCGGGAAAGTCCCGTTTTTAAAATCTGTTACTGGTCGATTACTAGCTTGTCCGGGTTAATCAGAGACCAGCTGCAGGCAACGCGAAAAAAGCCAAGGTTAAGATAGAGAACGGTGGACTTGCTTGGTGAACTTCTGTTTTCGCAGCGGGGAAAACCGATGGCTTGCGCGGTGTGCTCTTCATTTTATTTGTAGCGAAATTTCCAAGTAATATTTGTGTCATTTGCACTCGGTTTTTACTTCGAAACAAACTCAAATTTCCATTACTACTGACAGTCTAAAGTGTGCAAAGTTGCGATTTGTAAAGCGTAAATTATGGTCACCCTGCTTGTGAGTGATCCTGTTAACATGGAATCAACGAATTTTGAAATCGTCAAATTTGTTTGTAAGGATCGAAAAACCAACAAGCGATGAGCAGGGCGAAGCAGAGGAGAGTGAAAAACCCGCTGAAGAACCAGAAAACGCCGAAGAACCTCATGTTGCAGAAGAACAACAACCTGAACCGGTTAGTTGCTTTTCGATACATATCTCTTGAAAATATGTGCAAAAGTATTTATTTCGGGGTCTGAGCGAGCAACTGCAGAAAATTGAAGAGATTTCCTCGCCTTTCTTCCACAATGATCCACACTACAAAAGAATAAACTTTCTGGGGGGCACACGTGAACAACTTTCCACATTTGGGGCTTCTTGGCGCCATAATGTGAGTGTAATGACGAATGTGACCGAAACGTCGAGTTTTGTATTTGAAGATTGTAATGTCATCAGATTTTGCTTTTGCCATACTCATTAAAACTGGGCCGCAGAACTAAGCACGAGAAAAACACCCTCAAACTGAGAAACTGTTGCAAAATTTTGACAACCCAATTCTACTCGACTGAGTGCAATGTTTGGTATGACAACCAAACATAACACAAGAACGTTGTGTGGCTATATCCAACCTACAACGCTTTCATAATGCTGAAGTTTGTGATTCCTGGCTGTACTCACTGCTGATATTCATTATTTTTTTTGCAGGAAGAATGAAGCTTCCCAACTTCAACTTTTTTTGTTAAGCATATGTTTGTTTGTGTACCGCTCTAAAACGTGCCTCGTACTTGATATACCAACGTTCTGTACTGACTCCGAAATGTAGACAAGCACTTGAGGTCAGTCAGCCGCGTTGTCTTGCGTGTTACAGTGGAAGAGCGACCTAAGGATGACACTCTCGTGCCGATCTGTTTCTTTGCGCCAATGACAACATTTTGCGATTCAGCGCTTAACCCTTATCACCCAAAGGGTGACAACCCGGGACCTCGGTACGAAACTTTCCACGTCTGTGGGGCGCCGTTCGTAAAAATATTATATCTGACAGATTTAGCACAAAAACTGCTATCTCTGCGCATATTTAGCTATCTCTGCGCAGAGATGGCTATCACTGCGCACATTTAGCTATCTCTGCGCGCATTTAGCTATCCCTGCGTGCATTTAGCTATCTCTGCGCGCACTTAGCTATCTCTGTGCATATTTAGCTGTCTCTGCGCGCATTTAGCTGTCTCTGCGCGCATTTAGCTATCTCTGCGTGCATATAGCCATCTCTGCACAGAGATAGTTAAATGCGCGCAGAGATAGCTAAATGCGCACAGACATAGCTAAATGCACGCAGAGATAGCTATCTCTGCGCACATTTAGCTATCTCTGCGTAGAGATAGCTATCTCTGCGTACATTTAGCTGTGTCTGCGCGCATTTAACTATCTCTGTGCAGAGATGGCTATATGCGCGCAGAGATAGCTAAATGCGCGCAGAGATAGCTAAATGCACGCAGAGATAGCTAAATGTGCACAGAGATAGTTAAATGTGCGCAGACAGCTAAATGCACGCAGAGATAGCTAAATATGCGCAGAGATAGCAGTGTTTGTGCTAAATCTGTCAGATATAATATTTTTACGAACGGCGCCCCATACACGTCCGCTTGCGTAGATTCCAGGTCAGTATGTCACCGGCTTAAGTGCAGAAGGCAATCTTTTGTGGGTGCAAAGGATATTTTGCCCGAAAAACTTTTATGCGACAAACTTCCTCACAAATTTTCTAGCTGTTGGTGCATTGAAACACTGTAGTTCAAATTGAAAACAAAGGCTTTTCTGTACTTGCGTGACATGGAAATCCCCTAATTACATCATTTTTGCCCACACTTTCAAGCGAGTTAGTTTGTGAGAGTTGATGAGTCAGGTGAGTTAGCTTGTGTGAGTTGACGAGTAACTAAGACACGAACTTACGAGAGTTTGCTGATTTTGTACATATTTAATGTGTTTCCTTTCACATAACAAGTTTTTATTCATTCAGTGACTGACACAAAAGTATTATTTCATTTGTATTGTTAAAAATGTGGAAACTTCTGTGCCCGAATTTTCGACAAATCAAAACTTTTGGGGGTGCACTAGCTCCCCCAGTACTGGGCACCGGGAAACCAGAAGTGCATTTTAAAGCCTTGTTGAAAACAATCATAAGGAACGCGTCGGAAATGAGTCAAATGAAAGCTTCAGACGCTTTCTTAATACTGTAGTCCGTACGGGTCCGACAACAATCCTCTGCCATCCCAAGGGCGTGATCAACAGCAACTACGTTTTCCACAAACAGTGGCGTACGCAGAAAAGTTCCTAGGGGAGCAAAGTTTCGTCACAAATTAACTTTAGGGGAAGTGCCGAAGGCACGACCATACTAGGGGTTCGGGGGTATGCCTGCGGGAAAAATATGGAAAATTGCACCAAAAATACGCATTTCTGTGCATTCTGGAAGCAAGTTTTAGCATAATGCTTTCACGAGACTTATTAGCCAGAGAGACAGACAACTGAACTTGTGTTGTCTGAGACTCATGAAATAAACCTATATGCGTGCTTGGATGTTATAAGTTTTAGACATGTATCGCTTATGGAAGACGCTTATTGAAGTTTGTGGGCTCACATCTCATGGTAGCCTAAGTTTTTTTCTGGTGTTCATTGTTACCTGTGTTAAGTTACTTAACAGCCACGTGTGAAGCAATTTCGTCAGTGAAAGAATGAAATCGTAAAATAAAATTAAGCAGAGGAAACGTACAGTAGTCATAAAAAAATTTGCGTAGTGCGTGTGCCAGTGACCAGAAAACAAAGTCAGTTTATTTTAAACTGAGGCCCTTGTCCCCGCTTAGTTGCACGCCACTGCCGAATACTGTTTATAAATTTTTTTATTTTAGGGTCTGAGGGGGGGCATGACACAGTGCTTCCCTCCGTAGGCTAGTGTCCACAAACCACCAGCCTCCGAAACCCAAAGGACAATCGAAAGAGATTTTGAATCGTATTTTCAAAGACCCGCGCTAAAACGTCAAACTTATTAGTGGTTTTGCTATATTATTTATTATCTACGACTGTGGTGCGTCGTTCAGTACGAAGCTGGATTTTTTTCTGTCATCCGAAAAAAATTAAGTCATTTCGGCCAGAATGTTTCAAAATATACGCTAAAAACACTTTTATGTCGAGTTTTAATACAACTGTGAGACAAATGCCCGAAATGTTTAGTGATCAAAATGTTTTAGCGAAAAAAAACAGGTATTAAGTGCTGTATTATGCATAAGGACGGTGTATATTGCGGTGGAGGCGTTTGTTTGCTTTCGCTTGTGAAACCAGCACATTGCTTGGGAGAGAATGTGAAAACGCCAGTGAAAGTAAACCAAACGGTAGTAGTCATATGAGCGGTATGAACGGGGATAACCTTACAACCTGTACGTTTGTATAAGCAGATCGCACCGTAACCGCAGTATAAGCAGATCGCACCGTATCGATCGAATCATAGACGAATTTTATTGCAGCAAAGAATCGGTAAGCTGGCAGCAACAGACGCCACAAATAAAAGATTTTCCAGCATTCTTTTCGTAAACAGAACGTTCCGTTCGAATACAACAAGACGTCGAACCGCACCACCAGTCAGGCCTTCCAGCTCCCTTCTGTTATTTACAGTCAACACCGAACTGCAAACCAAAATAAAAAAAAGATCGCGCGAACATCGTTCACGCTTTGGAGTACTTTCCCCAAATGTGCAACATGAAGACGGAGGCGATGAAAAGGAGACTGATCACCAACACCGGGACAGGTCCTCTGAAACAAAGTGAACGATCAGGCTTGCTCTGACGAACGCGACTAATGGATTAAAGCAGGAGTGTGCAACCCGTGGCCCGGGCCAAAAGTGGGCCGAGAACTGAAATTTGTGGCCCGCGGAAGGGTCCAGATTTTAAGCAAGCATTACGGTTTTTGAAGGGTATTGCCAATCTTCCCTGGATGGCCAGCGAGTTGTCTAACCCGCAGCTTGACACATGCAGCTGTGGCCTGTGGCCCAATCAGATTATCTGCATTTGTCCCGGCAGTGCTGCATGCTTGCACGCTCCTCAATTAAAGTATTCAAACAAGATCGTTGCTCAGCAACACCGACAAATATAGCAACTGGTTCATTAGTAACTTCAACAATAAACGCTCTATGCTACCTACCTACAATTCACACAAACATAACGAAGACCTTTTCTCTAAAAAAAAACGTAAAACAAACTGCACCATATCAAGAAGTAACTAGATTTATTTCACCATTTTGCTCAGTTATACTTAAGCCAACAGCCATTTTGAGGAAAAACTGTTTAGTTTGGTCATATGTCACGCAAGTGGAGCCTATGCGTCTACACCACAACAGGGATCACTGAATAACAGCCAGAGAAGTTACTCTGCTGTACTTCCATCAGTCAATGGCACATCCATCTGATTCATGCAACTTACACTTTCAGACCAGGAGAATCTTCGCTATAAAATCTCCACATGGTGCTTCCAGCACCACTTCCACCCCCAGGAGTGCTCTTGCTTCTCGTAGTTGGAGTTGCTTTCCGTTGTCTAACTGTTGCACCAGAGCCAGCTCTGTATTATACGTTTTCAACTTTTGAGTACAGATTTCTGTAGTTTCCACAAAAGGCACCTAAGTTTTATTTGTATTGGTTTTCAAAGCACGTTTGAAACCAGACATAAATTCAGGCTAAAACTACACAGGACAAGTATGAAAAACTGTATTTAACAGACAACTGGTAAAATTATAAACACACTTTCACCAAAGCAACTAAATATTTAATGAAGCTTACCTTACCTGTGATTCATTTCTATGCATTCAACAAATACCATTCAGGCAAAAGAACACACGTACAAAACAAAGGTGAAAGCTGATTGCATATCTTTGGGGAGTTATGATTAGACCATATTCACCCAAAAAGGACTGCTTCATGCTTTCGCAGAAGCAATTTTACTTATCTGCAGTACAAAATCTATCAATGGGTTTTGGTAAGGATTGTTTTCCTTGGCAGTTCGAATTCTAATGTTAAAACAGGAAATTTCAACTAAAATTTTTGTTGATGTTTGACACTGACGGGAGTTTACATAGCTCGGGGTAGCATTTAGGTGGTTATGGTTCAAGAAAAACTGTCAAACAATGGTTGAATCAGTTAAAAATTACAGTGAATTTAACCCAGCAGAATGTTATATCACAGAAAAAAAGAATTTTTCTTAAAAAATAATGTCTGGCTTATCGTTAAATCTGTTTGAAATCAATAAGCAAAAGTTGTTTAATTAACCCAGTAAAGAAACATTCACAACTGGAAATAATTTGAAAATTGGAAGTCCAGCCTTCATGATTTAATATGTTTGAAATCAACAAGCAAAAGTTGTTTAATACACCAAGTAAAGAATCATTGACAACTGGAAATAATTTGAAATTTACAGATTCAGCCCCCACCATATGATCCTGATGCAAGCAGTCTGAGAAACATAATACACTGGAAGTTCTTTGTTATGACCACCCTGGGTCTGGGCCAGTTTGGTCATAACCGAAGCTGCTATAACCAACCTGGATTGACACAGTTTGGCACAAAATGACAAAAAAAATCAAATTCATTACTTACTCCATATAACAACAAACTCAAAACAGCAAACGGTTGTGTAGGTTAGGTAGCTTTGGACACAAAGAAGTTGGTAATTGTCTCAACAACATTTTGTAAAAAATTGCAAACTTGTTTCGTAAAGAGATGGATGAAGTGGTTACAACAATCAAAGCCTGGCGACAATAAATGGATAATTCTATGTACAACTTCCATTCTGCACCAAAATGGTCATAAAAGCGGCTGGCCATAATAAATAAGGATGTATTGATAAGGAAACAGGCCAGTTATTGTTGCTTAATTGGCCAGTGATTCACAATGCACATTGATATATTGATTTGATAATGTATATTGTTAACACTTTGCGAACCGGGGTACGATATATTCGTACTTTGATTTCGGCCTAAAACAGCAGTTTTCGGTTGCCTTGCCAACGCCCTAGCTCCTCCGTCGATTGCGCTAGAGAGCTGTTCAAGGGCTCAACCGGATCGGCCAGCC
>JGI24021J15306_10008033_pt1 | contig 12932 bp, 13 predicted proteins | sample Ectturendosymbi1_FD_15306 | JGI IMG/M metagenome (IMG submission 15306) | reverse complement strand
GAAAGAAATCCTTTCTCAGCACAGAATCAGACACTAAGATCTTACAGAGTATATATTTCGCCTACAAAGTAGGCATCATCAGCTCTTATTCAAATAGAATAGAGTTTGCATAGCCCAAATCAAAACCAGTTAAGTATGGTTTCTTGGAAACACCAAACTCTTGAAGATTTTGCAGATAGTCCAATTTGGAATTGCGTTTACTTGTCATCACGAACATTTGTATAAATCTTGTCTCTTGATGTAAACATTCCGCTCCTCCAAGAAGTGTGTATGATAAGAAATTACTGACTTTATTTGGCGGTGTATTTGTTGATTGTGAATCAGTTGTTAATTGAGAGCCTTTAATTTCTTATCAGATTTGCGTTCCTGGTACTCTTTTTTGTAATAGCTTTTATACTCTGCAGCCTTTGTATTGATTTTCATTTCAATGAGTATGAAACAATGTGAGCGATTTTGGCGTAATGGTTTCTTGAGTTTTTCTTTAGGTTTTGGGGCCGGGTTTTAAATCTTGGTTTCTCAATAAAATCCTTTAGATTTGTTTCACGTTTGATTGTATGGACAAACCGTTTGTTTTTGTTTAGAATCAAGCATTCCATTTTTTAGAAACCAAAGTTTGTTTTCTGTTTTGTATCAGCGTTCGTTTTTGTTTAGAATCAAGTGTTCATTTTCTTTTAAAATCAAAGACTTGCTTTTGTTTAAACCAAACGATTCGTTTTTTATTAAGATCAAGGTTGGTTTTTGGTTAGGATAAGGGCTCGTCTATATTTAGGATAAGGCAGATTTATCATAATATAAGATCAAAAAATCGTAAATCATGATTACTTTATCATGATTGATTAGAGACATCCGAGCTCCAAAGCTTACGACTACTAACAGTTTATCTCTGGATAAGAGAAAGATAAGCTCCATGTGCGCAATTGTAAATTGCTTGTATGTTCAATTGAAAGTTCTAGGCTTTCTGTAAGCTTTCGAGGAATCAGCCGAGTGGGCTCTGTTTTCATCTTTTTGCGATGATTCAAACTTGCACATATCTGTTTTCAAGTAACTATTCTCCATATGTGAGTCAAGCAAGAAATCCATCAGCAAATTTTTCTATTTGAATAAGTTTCAAGGACTGAGGATGAGTAGTACCACGTGAAATCGATTTCCTTTAAAATTTTGCAGATAGTTTTCTTGTATGTCTCAGATGTCGCGAGTAGTTACTTGCTGGTACGTTATCAAAACATGACACGAATTTGCAAGCAATAAAAGCCGATTTGCATCAGTAGTAATATTTATACAGCACTTAGTGTTTACAAACTTTAAGTTATAGATATTTCAAACAAAAGAAACCAAAGTTTTTAAGTTTTGAGTTATGTTTATACATTAGGAAGGCACTCCGCAATACACGCTTCCAAAGAAGAAAAACATATTCTATTTTCGCTTTCGATACTCACTACTAGAAACGCTTCTGAAGGGTTAAAAAATACATTCGTTTGTTTCCATGACGATTCTCCAGGACCCAAAAGTAGACAAATACACTAACATGAAGCGGAAAATGAAATGAGTGAAAACGAAGAATACACGATCGAGCTACAAATAAATTTTAAAGAACTGACTAGCCAACTCTTGTCCGCATATGCGTTGCAAATGTTTTAACAAAATAGTTTCATTATGTTCATTAAGTGACCTACCAAGGTAGAGCTGCGCTTGAGTCGGAGGTCAAAAATCGTTTCTTGCGTCCGCGTGTGCGAACGGTAAACCATAAGCTGCAGAATTTGTCGGCGCATCAAAGGTTTGACGTCGAAAATCTCAACATTTTTTGTAAATTTACCAAGTGATCTGCAAGCAGTGGGCACGTTTTTTGAAATGATAATGATGAGGCCTGGCAGAATTAAGAAAGCCTGCTGATGAAGAACATTTGTGATCAGGATATCAACAAGCTGTTCATCGATGAACGATGAATCTGTTCCTGAAAGCTAATAAATTCTTGAGTTGATTTTTTTCTAACTGGAAAAATTGCCAGTGACAGTCACCCTCTTTATAACTGGTTAGATTTGACGTTACCATCCATTTTGTCTAGCAAAACGGAATAAAGGGTTTTCAAAAAGCAGTGACCAGTTACCTTTGATGCGAAGAAGGTATTCCATTAACATCACCGCCTGATCCCCCAGAAAACTTTCTTTTAAGTGCATTCCAAGCGCTGGTGTAGGGGGTGGGGTGCAGGGGGTACTACCGCACCCCCAAAACTTTCGATTTGGTGAAAATCCGGTCAAAATCCTTCAAAATCCGAGAAAAACATGTGGAAATTTGGGCAAAATGTATGAAAACCATCGCAAAATTGCTGTATGTGCTTTGATTTTACAAAAATGGCATCCAAAATAAAAGTGCAGACGTTTTTTTCTTTGGAGATTGTTTGTTTTTGTAGTTTTTTTCGGGCATGTAAGAAATTTGGGCAAAAATGCTGTTTGAAGTGCCTTGATTTCAAAAAATGCACCCAGCATGAAATGAAATGTCGACGTTTTTTGGAGGTCATTTTGTTTGGATTTTTTTTCGGGCAAGTTTGGGGAAATTTAGGAAAACATTTTTCGCACTCTCAAAAATTTGCCTGCTCCTACACTTGTGATTCCAAGCGTCGTTACATCAAACTTTTTCTACGCTGTTGAAAGGGTCCTCACCGGTGCTGAAAGAGTTCAGAGCAACGAAATAATCGCATCTGTCCCCAATGCCTTGTTTTCTAGAAATAAAATCGTAAATACGAAAATAACGTCTGTATCTTGAAGGGCGGATCAACAGCTCTGACGTTCTGAACCGGTATTTCGTTGCTACCATTTGTAGTCTCGGTGCAGCTGATCAGATCAACTCCAGCTGACCTGCAGAACATTCCACAACAATGGCGGGTTTACCGTGATGGCCGGCGAAGCAGATGCGGCCATAGATCCTGAGTGCTGGAGTCGACTCCGGCAGGAATCTGAATCTGAATTTTTTTGAGACACGGATCTGAAGCAGGAGTCAGAATGTTGTGAAAAACCACATCCGTAGACACTTTTTATTTTCAGTAGTAGCAGGAGTCGGCGTGGTCTTTAAAATGTCATTTCTGAATTTCGTATTGCTGAATTTCGGTTGCATCGATGTTTGCCGGAGTCTGAACAGGAGTCGGATTCTCAAATTTCAAAAAAACTTTGGATCCGGATTCAAAATAAGATATGGTTTCCATTGCTCTTTACAACGTGGTTTCTTCCTGACTTCCGTGCTTTTTGAGGTTTTTGCTTTTCTACTTTGAATGCAACCAAACTTGGTGCTTGAAATTACTGATAGCTATCTATCAACATTCCGATAAAGACACAATAGAGTTAAAATACTGAATGCTTTGCAAAATTACTGAATGCTTTGTAATGACAACTTGCCAGAAAAATCTACAAGTCATTGCAACAACAACTGGCACACAAAAAATTTCAGCTAAAATGCAGATGATCTAAACGTGAGGCACACAAAGACAAGTTGCGATGCACGAAGTCATTCATGTTAGCTTTGGTTTTAACAATATTAAAAAATTACTAATCGTCATAAATGAAGCGAAGACTCCATTTAAACGTTATGTTATAGCACAATACCTACAAAAAAACACAAAAAACAAAAAAACACAAACCGACACTGCAGTAGTGCACGCACCAAAATCAGATTTTTTACCTGAAATAATACTTTTTAATAAAAATTATTTTTCTAACCTGAAAAAATATTCGGAAAAGTCATGAATTTCATAGGACACAACTGCGCAACTAAATGCTATATTTCATTTTTGGGTGGCCCGAAACGCATACACTGGCGCATGCCCCCTCTGGAATGCCATTTTGCTCAAACAAGATTGCTTTAGATTGCTTTTGGAAAAACTCGTGTGTTTTCGTCTCAGCTTTCTCAGAAGTTTTCAAGGTTTGCACAACTTCTATATTCGTTTTTCAGAGAAAAGATTATATGCAACTTCTTGTGGAAAAGGGCATATCCAGTAAGTATGAGGTCGCAAGTATTGTAGTGATGAAGTTATTATTAAAAAACGCAACCGTCTGTTGTTTGAACAATCTCGCATTTGCAGCAAGGTACAGCTTGCAATCCGTGAATATTTTGACTATGAATCGACCCAATCATGACTTTGAATTAGTGGTTCTTGACGTGGAATGTGCGGAGGTGAAACAATAATTTACGAGTTGTGGCCTCATCCTATATCATACTGTAACACTTCATCGTACATTGTGATGCTTAAATTTAATGCACCTCATACCTTGCAGTATAACCTTGGTCTACAGCATTTTTGTGCCGAGCAAGTTAACATTTGTCTTACTCAGATGGTTCTTTTCGATAATTCCTTACCTGAACGAAACACTGACGTATGACGCAAGGTAAAGATATCACATTTTCATAAACTTTCCAATGCGGTTATTGGAGCCCTTAAGAAGAAAACAATGCACTTGGGGGCCGGCAAGTCGGTCAATGTCGGGAACAATTAAGCGAAACTGAAAGACTGAAGTGAATTTCTGAAAAATTGGTTGTGTTCGCGCAAGAAGACAACTGTGACAGAAGTTTTGAAAAACAAATTTGCAGAAACCTAAAAGCAACGTTTACATCGTTCTAGGGAAACGTTATATATTTCCTTTGCATAGACCGAAATTCCACAGCTCAACATGACACCTATATAAAATGTTTGAAGGAACCACCGAAAAGCCAAAGCAATATAGTAAGTTACATACAGGGACGGATCCAGCCAGTAAGGTTAGAGGGGCGATTTCAATAATTTTTGTAGTCAAGTCTCATTATTGGCTTACTATTGTAAGAGACGTGAAGTAGACTTCACAACACTGTTGAGACAAAACAATGTACGGCATAACCGTCTTATATCGCGAATCTGTTTACTGAATTGCACAAAATCATGGGGAATAAAGTTTCTTCGTAGGTTTTAGCAGGGGCGATCGTCCCAGTCGTCCTCCCCCAGGTTCCGCCCCTGGTATGACATAAAGTGCTTGCCTTTATAACAGTTTAATGCTTTTTCACACAGTGCGGATCTTTGCTGCAAAACTGACAAAGAGTATTCCCTTGTTAAACCACATATGGATCATCAGTGAGTTTTTATGTGCTTGTATTACATAAGTTGAGGAGGAAATCACAAAAAGAAATTGAAATGAGAAATTTGGGCAAAAATTCACAGAAACTTATACCTCTTCGCGCTATTTCCTACAGCACCACGGTATGAACAATTTTAAGTAACTGTGCTCGTCTCCCATTTTGTCTTCGTTTCCACCAACAACTAAAATATGTGGACAAATCTATGATGAGTTTGCAGAACTTTTATACGATTAATTTTTTATGGAAAGAGTATGTCTTTCGAATCACAGAGCATGGCCAATGTCGAACATTCAACATTCGTTTTCATTTCCCAGGTATAAGTGGTGGTGTCATTTTGACGACGATGTGTACGTCAATCTTCGCAGCTTGTTGGACGTTTTGAACGAACACAACCCATCCGATCCGGTTTACATTGGGAAGACAAGCCATAAATTCATTAAGGTAAAAGTTTATTTTTTTAATTGAAGTTGACAATATCCGTAGAAACTATCGAATGTGACCCGTCATGTTAGTGAGTCGTTGCGTTAATCACATCTCATGCTAGCTTATCTTTACACTGTTGAATTGTCATGTAGCAGATTTGCCTGAACGCCATTGAAAGATAGCGCTTCCTTTACTTGCATCACGAGAAATGTATAGCGACATAACTTTTGTCACATAGTTGTAAGTAACCTCAAGTAACTGCATACGCAAGGGGTTCGTCGGTGAGTAGCCCGTGTTGGAAGGCACTTCATTCGCATATTGTGCCTATTCATTAATAATCTAGACAGCAATGCAATTTTACAATTCTCCGATTGTTACTTTTGCTTTTCGGTTTGCCCCTCTCACGTAAAAGCCCGGTGATAGCCTTGTTCATGCGCTGACCAAGAAACATCTGCTTCTGTTTTTCCTACAACTCTTGAGACAACTCCGTGTATCTTAAAAATAGCATTAATTTTCATGTGAGTGACCTCGTGTCAATAACTCCAAAGCATCCCCTAGATTAGAACAGTGGTTCTTCACCTTTTTAATATCGTTACCTCTTCCCTGAGAAGAACTAATGGATTTCAATTCTCCCCTTTTCAAAAAAATAACAAATTACAGCTTGCAATAAGTCATTAATCAAACAACACACATATGACGTCATATTCAAATTTGATTCAAATGTCCATTAAAAATATACAATGGGAAAGCTGGCAGCGTTTTTTTTGTTAGTAGTTTTTAGCTTATACTTGACTACACTGCAGCCCACACTACTAGCGACTACTTAAAACTATCAAACCGTTGTTGGCTCATAACAACACGTAACATTAGCAAATATGTTCTACCTGGTAATACTGAGTTCTCAATTTCAGAGAAATTATAAAGGAAAACATGTAAAGATTGTTTTCGCAACTGGGGCTGGTTATTGCATTTCACACACCCTGGTCAAAATGATGGACGAGTGGATCGGGTGAGTGCTTTCTAATTCTATAATGATTGTAGCCCTCGTAGGCTTGATGTATTGTTGGAATCAGGACAGACTTTTCTTGAAACAAAGTAACGTTAAGATGAATAGAAGATGTAAAAACATGTGAAAGCATCTTTAAATCCCTGAATAATAATAATAGCCAGATGCTAAAATCAAGTAGAATGAATATTTGAAAAAAAGTTTTAAATTCAACTAATTTCATTGGAAAATCTTAAATCTGGTCTCTCCGCGAAAACAAAGGTGCAAAAAGTTTTCTCAGTGCAATATTTTCAGTAAAAGACCTGAAATCATTGCGCTGCAGTTTTTATTTTCGGCTTATGCTTTCGCCAAGAGATTTCTATCAATGGTCAAAAAGTGTGGAGAACACCAGCGGTGTGCGGTGGTCATTGTTACTGGATGTGCGCTGTTTGTGACGTCACACTGTGACGGTAAATTCATGTTTCAGATCCAACGGTTTGGCGAAGTTTTTGATACAGTGCATATGGCCATACACGCACTCTCGTTATTCGTTGTTGTATAACTGAATATGACATTGTATTGACTTCAAGCTATCCGTGCTCCAACTTAAAATGCAGATGCAAAACACACTCAACGCTACGACCAAGCAATCATAACTGCAAAAATATTACACGGCTTGTTAAAACCAAGGAGTAAAACACACTCAGGCCTACAACAGCGCAATTTACAACTGCAGAAACAGCCTGAACGAATGTCTCTTTGCATACGAGCAGTCGAGCCCAGAAGTCGTGCGCTTCGAACAGCGCACACCCAGGTTGGCTGGATCGAAACAACAAGGGAGTAAAATGCACTTAGCCCCGGAACAGCGCAGGTCACATCTGCAGAAACAGGCTGCGGCTCTGCGCGATTGTCTTGTCGATTACGAGTTTCGATCCCTGCAGGTGTGCGCCTGGAATATCGCACACCCTGGTTTGTGAGATGGAAACAAACAATGGAGTAAAATCCACTCAGCCCTGGAACAGCGCAGCTCACAACTGCAAAAGCAGTTTGAACAAATATTTCTTCGAATACGAGAGTAGTCGAGTACATATGGCGCACACATTCGGGCTGGAAAGTGCGTAATTATCTTTATAGCTTCTTTGTGATTTTACCTTGATCGCACAATCAGGAAAATGTCACGTCATGTTCAGTTTCACAGGGTGTGCGCCGCACACCCAACACATCCGGAGTGTACGCCTCTGAACAGCACCACAGTTCAATAAAAATTATCCCGCTCAGTTCTGTTCCGTGATGTACGATATTATTTTGCTTTGGCATTTCTGACTGTTGAATATTGTCCAAGTTCACAGAAGCTCCCAGACCAGTAGGAGTGTGTTATGGCCTCATTTGCTGCATGAACGTCGTTTACTGCATAAGTCACATCTTTTTTAATTTGAACCACCTAATAATTTAGCATATTCGTCTGATATTTTATGATTTTGTAATCTTTTGTTGTTCTTTGTACAAAATTCTTCTCCTGCGTAGGAACGGAAGATTTTTGCAAACATGCAATGATACCGCTTTGGGTGATGATATCACCATGGGATTGATCATTACACACTTGTTGAAAGTGCCATTGACAGAGTCTACGACATTTCGAACGCACCTGGAAGACTTAACTCGAGTTGAAGATTTAAAGAATCAGGTATTTTGTAAGAAAGTCATAAATCTGCAACGGCAAATTTTTCTAAAAACGACATATGCAGGCCTAAAATATAAATTTCATACTAGCTTATGAAACTTTCACTACACTATATCAACATATTTTTTAAATCATGACAGGTTTTGTGAAATTAATATTTTTCAAAAAAGTCAAACTGTCTTTGTGGAATTTGTAGCAAAACACTGCACAAATGCTGATTTCCATCGCCTGCACATCACTGAATGCAACCATTTGAATCAAGCAGATGTTATATTCAGTTCACATAGTCGTCCGCAGAAAATTTTCCAGAGGGAGAAGCAACGTCAAAATTTGCTTATCCTTTTCAGGACGATGCAATGCAAATGAACGATCACAAAGCACTTTACTCTTTCTACACCACAAAAAAAATTCCCTATGTTACGACAATAGTCAGTGCCGGATAAGTAGCAGCAAATGTAGCAATTGCTACGGGCCCGCGCTTTTGGGGGCCCCGCGGTCCTTTGTGTAAAATTTGTTTTTTATTAGGCAAAGGTGGATACTAGAATTTAGGTGTCCGAGGCAAACTCAGAAAGGGGGCCCAACATGTTACACAATATACAGAAACTTGATCCCCAGAAAGCGAGTTAAATCTTTCATTTTGTCCGGGAATTTGCTTCTGCGTGGAAATCCATTTCACATTGTAAATTCTTTGAAGTCATTTGATTACACATTAAAGTTGTTGACTGACCTGTTTTGGCATATTTGCACATATTTTTGCTTTTTTGACAAACCCATAACTTGCTTCAGCGCTTATTATATGTTCTCTAGGATAATCAGTTGGCCTTTTTAACAAAACAATGCAAAAACTAAATGCGAAACTCTCAAAAAAGGGACCTTCACGGAATCTCTGAAAAAAGGGGTCCGAGGCGACCGCTTCGCTCGTCACCCATACTATCCACTCTTGACGTATAAAATTTTTTCAGTCCAAGAATTCACTAATTTGCTAAATTTGCCATTAGCAATTAGGCAAAGATTTTCAATTGAATGATTTTCCATTCGACTACTGTATTTCAAATGAAAGCATTTTACAGATATTTGCAACATTATACGACCACCAAGCGATGAGGTCGAATTGCAGCAACTTCCAGATATCGCTTGATTGTAGTATTCTGAACAGCATTAAAAAATATTATTAGAATAGATTGATCTGTTCTGTACGTTGCGTTACCTTTTTGGTACTTTCAAAATGATTCGCCTAGTGGTGCCAAACCTGAGGTTATTCCCACAGATCTGGGGCTATTCAATGCCTTTCTGGGTTTTCTTCTGCATATCTGTGTTTTTCAGAATTTAAATGCGTAGCGGTGATTTAAGACAGGTTGTGATTGATTAAACTTTATTTCTAGTGTCACATTTCTTTATCTTGTTTCGTCAAGAGACCTTAGTTTTCAGCATAATTGCTGAACAAGCAACTGGCGCCGTATAAGCGGTGAATATTAGCTAGGTGCAATGAGTTCAAGTGACGGAGATACTAATGAAGCAAGCCAAAGAAACGATGAAGCGGTATAAACAGCAATTTTAAGGTAGAGTGGTTGAAAGACCCAGATCCCAAAAAAACGAAGACATAATTATTGTAATTGCTGCCAGATCACCGTCAGCAGAAATGCTGACAAGTCCATATTACTGCGATATAATAATTCCGACAGATACAAAGTTCATTAGCAAAGTTACAGTGTAGATTCAGCGGCACTTTTGTGGCTTACAGATGCCCGTATATGGTAGATAGTAGAAAGAGCAACCTAATTTTGTATCTACGTGGGCTTTTCTGTTTAAATCTGGAATTTTTTGGTGAGTATACAGGGGGCTTTTAAAAAAATTTAGTTGGAAGTCCTGGACTTGGTATCTATTAACTAGACTTTGCATAGTGTACTTGGAGTATTTTGTTACAAATGTGGAAAATGATTTACGAATTTATTTTACACACATGATGTCCAAATGCAGTGGAGAACGGTCATATTCCAAACTTTGGATGGTTGAATGAACAAAGGAACACCATTACTTAAACCAAGCTGAACAGCTTGCTTGTAAAGAGTATAGAGAACGAACTTCTATGTGAAATAGATATTTGCAGTAGATGTATGATAAACAAAGCCGCTATGGCAAAATCAAGAAAACGCAATTGTAAGCAGTAGGCTTGCTGCTTTTGACAATCGACTTCGACATTTATACTGAGACTACGCTGTCTAGATCAGGGGTCTCAAACTCAAATTGCTCTGAGGGCTATAAGGACTCACAAGCGTAACCCGAGGGCAGCATTACGACGCTGACGCAACAATGGCGGTAGGTGAACCTTTCTAGAAATAGCTTTACATCCTATTTGCTGCGAAAAGTATCAGGAATTATGGGCAAATAATTTCTAGCCGTCTCTACGTTTGTTCAAAATGAATTTGTTCACACGCTTTCCGAGCAATCGCAAACACCGGTGAATAAACTGAGTAACGTGAGTGTTAATTATTTAAAAATTCCCTAAAAGCATCGCGGGCCGCACAAAACGCCTTCACGGGCTACATGCAGCCCGTAGGCCATGTGTTAAGACCATGGTCAAGATATAGCAATGATCAAATTGCTTTGATGAGTGTGGAAACATTAATTACTGTCTCTGTACTGTACTTGTGAGATGTACACTACTGTATTCCTTCATGGTGAAAAGATACGTATGAATGTTTTTGGTAAAAAGATATGTAGCATGCAATGCCCACCAGTTGCTGTTCAGGACCAGGTTTTTCGTATTTATAGAATTCAGTATGCCTAATATTAGTCTCATGGATGCCCACAAAATTGATTTTACAGCGGCTCACTTGTTCAAGAGTTTTTTGACTTAGGACTCCGCGCTGTTGAATGCTACAGGCCCCGCACCACCTTAATCCAGCACTGACAGCAGTCACAAAAATTGCGCTTCGTTGGCACCAGTGTTTCCTTTTCATTCATGCTTCTTTTCATACAGTATAAAATTATACATGGCTAACCATAGCAGCAGTAACTGCCAAGCTGCATTACCTGTCAAGACGTCTGCGTTCAACAGTCACATGCGTCGAAATGCTTAACGTGAAGTGAAACATTTGAAGATTTATTGACATGTTATTGTTACGCATTAATTCCCAACAGCAGAACAATGCGCTTGCAACTTTGGCAACCTGGCTCTGCAGGAAAATAAGTAGACATGAGTGAACTGTAAACTCATCACTGAATAACAACAAAACATTGAACCTGGTTCTTGTGCAGTGTGTGTGCGAGTATCACATAAGCTGTCATTGCAAGAATTAAATCAGTTAATTGGAATTAACTGCTGACTTTGGGCTGTCTATGCATTTTTGGTCTTTAGTCCCAGTTTCCTGGGGGAAATAGCCTTTTTCTCCTGCGGATGTTCATGCCAGTTCACAAAGGCTCTGCATACTTCATACGTTATCAAGGATGTTTAAAACTTTCTGTACATATAAATTCTTGCAAGGAGCCAGATTTTTACTTAGCAACAATCAAACCTTGCAGCCACTGCTGTGGTTAGTTTACCTCGAAAGATATATAAGCAAATTTTCTCTTTTTGCACGACACAGCTCTTCTATATAATTCAGAATTCCTTGTAAGGATCATATATAAATGGCATCAAAAGCTGTAAGAGGCTGTTCCAGGATTAAAATGGCAATTGTCCATCGTTTCTGCAAACGTTTCTATGTGGACAATTACTTTTGTATTTCGTGTTTACTTTCTTTTTATTCCATTGCAGGTAACTTTGAGCTACTCTCTCGGAAGAAATACAAAAAACGTTGTAACAATTCCCGCTGATCAAGCTGCTTTCAACGAAACAGTAGATCCGACAAGAATACTGTCGTTGCATTGTCTAAATGTCCCTGATGACGGCATCTGTCCTCGTCGGTGACGAAAAAACAAAGAAGTGTTGCGTGACAAACTTGAGTTCGCAGTGATTTTGTTTAAAAATTTTGGACAAATTTCTGTGACTTTTTTGCTAGAAAGAAGTGATAGGAAACAGGATGAAATGAGCATGCTTTGATTAGCAAAACTATGTAAGCAAATTTTGAAAGGAAATAGTTTTGGGCTGCCATGTTTCCTTCACCCATAAGAATCGCCGACATTGATGGCATCAGTTGTTTGGAATACTGGTGTTCAGTATTCAAGTGAATGAATCAAAAGTCTTTTTGTCATTTCTAATGAATTTACGCCTGCTTGAGAAGATATAGTCAAAAACGTACAAAAACCAAAATTTCAATTTATTAACCAGATATTTTGTACTTTTTCATTGTAACCGAAGCCATATATAGGGTTCAGTGGCGTACGCAGAAACTTTTCATGGGGGGGGGTTCATTCAGCGGCATAGCGTAGTCATTTGTATTTGGTGTGCACTGTTTGTGACGTCACAAAATGACATCATAGTCCTGTTTCCAAACCAACGTTTTGGCGAAGTTTGTTGACGTAATATGCACATTTTTCTATACATCCACTCTTCTTATTTTAAGTGTCAGTGCACTGAATATAAACTATTAGAGCTCCAAGTTAGGTTATCGGAGGAAAGTACGTACACCCAACGCTACGATACAGCAGTTCGTAACTGCAAAAAATATCAGGCGGCGCGTTAAAACAGAGGAGTAAAACACACTCGTCAATTCGTCAGAGCAATTTACAACGGAAAAATGAAGCTGCGCTAATGTCTTGTCGAATGCGAGCAGTCGAGCATAGACTAAGTGGGGATGGACTGGCTGG
>JGI24021J15306_10008032_pt1 | contig 12933 bp, 6 predicted proteins | sample Ectturendosymbi1_FD_15306 | JGI IMG/M metagenome (IMG submission 15306) | reverse complement strand
CTATCAATAAGAAAATACCGGTTGCAAAAATTCGATCTCTCCACCATGACCAAGCCAATAAAGGCCATCATTCAAGTATGGCATTCAGGGCTGCGGAGTTGGAGGTAAAATGTTTGACTCCAACCTCTCCAAAATTTCCAACCCCGACTCCTTAACGTAAAGTGAATGAAGTTTGGCGACCAAGAATTTTGTAGCAACTAACACTCGGTGGAAATCGTGGAACACAGCAAGAATTCTCTGTTTCAACAAAAGTTTCATAAGAAATTGTACCGGATCAACAGGAATTCCCAACTTAGGAGTGTGATGTAAAAGTGATCCAATTGGACTTCCGGAGTGGGGCAAAGAATCCGACTCCGACCCCTAGAGTCGTTAGGAATCCCACTCCACCAAAAAGCCTACGACTCCTTGCCACTCTGCAACCCTGAATTGGCAACGCGACAGTAAATCAAGCAAAATTTTCAAAAACTGTTAGAATCCATGACAAAGCGAGTACCGAAATTCTTCGTGTCCTTCTATTACTACATTAGGTTTAAAAAGTGTTAAGTTTGCTTTGCTCGTAAGAATTACCATAGCCTACTATTAATGTTAAATTTGACGTATAGGCCTAATTGTGAAATTCGCAAAGCAGCTGTGTGCTATGTGCATTATTTGAGATCAGCCTGAGACCTTTTGAAATTTAGTAATAATATTGGTAAATGTTTATGATGTAAAATACCAAATGAAGCATATCATTTTCTAGTCATAGCATTGACAAGATAGTGAAGCTCTTAATTAGTATAATTTATAAGGGGGCCCAAAACAGCTCTCGCACCAGCAGATTTTATTCCTCTCAAGGGCCCTGTTCCTGCTGCATTCCTTTCAAGAGTATTTCAGTTGGTAGACGAAGTCTCGTATTTACAATTAAAACAATAGCATCATTGATTAAATATATCCTGACAATAATCTCTTGTATCTGACAACTTCACCACTCGCAGTATCGTCTGCAGAAATTATCACACAGCAAATACATTCAAATGAAGTTTCAAAAATCTTGATAAACGATTTGATGAAATTGCTAAAACAAGACGAAAAGTTAGGCAGGTTTACTGGTAGCCTATACACCTGACACAATAAAGCCATGACTGCACTAGTTGAATACGGAACCAGGTGCTTGTATTAGGCTACAAATTTTTACTCTGTCCTGATCGTTCGGTCTGCATCTTGATTAAAAGCAGAGCCGTAACCAACTTGGGACAGCAGAGGGAACGAAAAGTTTTCTGAAAGGGGCCCAAAGTTTTAAACTATGTCCAATGATTTCAAACTATGTCCAACACATTTTTCCAACGGGACGAAAAAATTTTTAATGTGGGCTTCGCCCCCCTAGTTACATGGCCTGATTTAAATTAATAAGTTCTCATTTTCGGAAATGTTGCGAAAAGGACATATCTGTGACCGTTTGCGAAAAAGTTGTACTACGGTTAAATAAGCACGATGACGTCATCGAATGAAATTCATGAAAATTGCCCTCCCCGAAATGAAGAACTGGTTGCGCCCCTGCATGAAACCCTTTAGGAATGCAAGTGTGACGCGACCACCCCAGCCCTGCTAACACGACCAATTGAGTGNCATCCAGTGGGTGGTCGTGCTAGCGCAGTTCCACTGTATATATATATCCAGATGACATTTTTGAGGTAGATAAACTTTTCGTTTAAAATATTTTCAGAAATATCAGCTTTCCATACCAGATTCCCGACCAAAATAACATTAACCTAACCTTAAAATTAACTTAATCAAAGTATAACCTAACGTTATGTACCATAATGTCAATGATAAAAAAATAAGCCCAGTTTAATATGTCTTAAATTTATGTGGTGCAAAAAATAATTGTACTCATTTCAATTCAGTATTTTATTTTTCCGTTCACAATCAAGGACAAATCAGTCAGACTATTGGTGAGAACAAGAGCATGCATTCACTTATCAATAATTGTTGTGAAACTCACTGCACTTATTACGTATGGATTTACGTTCATTCATAAGAAATAACACTACTGATCTGTTTTCATTTTTCTATTGCACTTAGAATATACAATGGCACTCAACAAAATTATTAATAAAAAGCACATCTTACGACTTACTAAAGTCGAAAATCGAATGAGTCGTTGAGCTTAGCGTGAGCAGGCTTAGATTTACATGAACCAAATGTGAACAGAACTAAGACGTGATTCATACGGTTTACTTCTTGTTATCAGTTACCGTTTTACGTGACTCGATATCTGCCGACTTCTTTTTATGATTACGTTTATTCTATTTTAAGTCAGTTATCAAGAATTGTACCAAATAATGGCGATTCACATAAAAGTAGTATGTAACAAAATGTCCAAACTTGCATCTTGGAAGTAAACAGTACTAGAATTGGTATTAAACTACCAGTTGCCATTGTGTATTTCGTAAGGTCTTCACACCCACACGCAACGCGCTAGACTTCAAACATGCATCGTAGTAACGAAGAACACACAAATACATGAAAGTACACGAGGATATATACGTGGCGTATATACCAGCTCTGGCAGTCCTGCCTCATAACACCATGATTTATTATCCTAAGCTAAAATCTAATTACTTTCGCCATTGTTGAGAGACATGACGCCATAACAAGTGCACAACTTCCTTCGGGGCTGTCTGCAGGACCGATGTTCAAATGACGTGGATACAGCATGCGCATCGGAAACCAAAATAAGACAAGCGGATGGAGTACATAAATTCTTTTAGATGGAGTAATAACTTGTTAGTGAGTGTATGCCAGACCACACGCCCAAGAATCATTTACTTTCATGTCAACGAAGCAATTTCAATGAATGAGCACAGAGCGCCTATACTTATTAGTTCCAATTGGCGATGGTATCTTTTACAGTGTATTGTTCACATATCACACTTTTTTACCGACTTAGGGATTGGGGCCCCCCTAAATGTTGGGTGCCCTGGCTGTACCCAGTCAGCAACCCCCTTAATCCGCCACTGGTTGTCATGTACGTGTGTGGGATGGAGTGGACCAAAATGAGTTTACAAAATTGACGGCTTCATCGAACCATCACCAGGCCCTTGGAGAAAAGGATACACTGAGGTTTTTGAACATCATCTGTCATGATGAAGTCGACTCGAAGCCCACGTATCATTTTAGATAAGTTAGTTTCTTCGACATAATGACCGAGAATGTTGAGACCTGCATTTGTTAACTCATGAATAATTAATTCATTCACTAAAAAACACAAAAAGGCTGTCCACTGTCCAGTTTATAGCATGCGGTGAAAAGAAAGATAAAATTGCGCTAGAGTCTGACCATTGTGAAAACAGTTAAATTTATTGCACAATACAGGATTTTTTAATTCTAAAAGAGCCACAATCTCCTTTTACGTACAAACTCCAAATGAAGTCGTGAACAGAAACAGTGTTGCGCTCATGATGTGCTCAAATGAATTTTGTAGTAAACATGTGTAAAGTTGAACTGAAAAGAGAAATCTTATCACTAAGCATAACTCTGAATCATAATCCAAGGTGCAACATCTCCAGTTAGTGTGATATATCCGTAAACCTACTTCGTGACAATGCTCTATAACGCCTGACATTAAGCATCTCATCAATCTGCGAAGAAAACACTGTCGGATGTACTTTTGTGTTTTGTCCTGTAATTAACTAGCCCAGAGGTCTCCAAACTACGTCTCCAAAAACTGTCAATGCTGAAAAAAATAATTTTGTCAATGATGAAAAAAATAATGTTGAAAAAATAAACTGCGAAATGTGTTTGCGAAAAATTTGTTGATTTGGTAGAATATAACATATCCCGAAACAATCACATTACATAAAACGTCCGGCCCTCGACATATTTTTTACTAGCTTATGTGGCCCTCGGCCAAAAAATTTGGAGACCCCTGAACTAGTCTAATAATCCAGGATACTACATTTTGTAAAAAGTTATATAAAACTGTATGTTTGCTATTATTTATGATTCAGTAAATTTACCCCCTAGAAAGATGAAATTTACCTCTGGGGGTAAATTTACCCCAAGGTTAAGAATCATTGGCCTAGGGGTAATTCTTTGCTTGTTTTTTTTAAATGAAACAAGCTAAAACCTTCTAGCGTTTGTGGTTAGGAAGTTATGGCCTTAAAACACCAAACAAAGAAACGTAATCCCCCAGGGAATTTAATTAATTAATTAAGATTTACTTCATAACTTGTCAACCACAAACGTTAATAAGCCAATCAAGGGCTCAAAAGATGTAGGTGTTAGCCTGGGTTCATTACAAAAACAAACAAATAATTATCCCTAGGGGTTTGGAGCCCTAGGCCACGTAACCTTGGCCAAACAAGCCTAATTCCATACTCCCACTTAATATGTCACCCCCCAAACAACCTCAAATCCAAAACCTGGAAATTTTTTTGAATCGAAGGGACTAGTCTAACCGGATTTTTAGGCTTTACACAGTTCTCTAGCTCCATCGGCTGGCGAGTTATGGTTAAAAGCAGTTTTTTTAAAGGAAAATGTTAGGTACCCGGTATGGACCTGTAGGGACCCGATTATGATTCTAGGGACCCGATTTTCAATTCTAGGGACCCGAATCGGGTCCCTAAAACACCTTAAAAAAACCCTGGTCAAAAGTGTTGGGGAGAATCCTTGCGCCAATTTTTGCCTCGTGCGGGGCTCAAAGCGTTTACTTAGTCCAGGGGATCAAACAAGAAATTAGGAGAAGTGATGGCGGCATACCTATTTTACAGATGTAAACATTCATGTATTTCGTGCAGTATCCCCGTCATTAACTAAAAAAATATATTTACTCAAGGTTTTTAAAGGTGTTTTAGGAACCCAATTCGGGTCCCTAGAATCAGAGGAATCGGCTCCCTACAGGTCCATACCGGGTACCTAACATTTTCCTTAAAAAAACATGATATACTTCATTAAAAATATATATATACTGCATATACAGTAGCAGGCCATGATGATAAACTTCTTAATACAATCTCAGTCATGTAAAGAATGTTTCATTGTTCACGTTACGTTTCAGTAGGTTTTAATTCTTTTAGAATATATGGAAAGCTTTCAACGAACTCTGTCGGCACTTGCGCTGGGCCCTCGTTAGGTGCAGATTCATATTTAGAAAATAGGCAAATAGGCTTAAAACCGGCTCTGATTAAGAAGCGCTGGTTTGCAGCCTTCATCGTGACCTGAAAACTTGGTCTAGCGGTTGGCTTCTTCCAATTACGCGTGCATAATGTTATTGCTTGTCGTTACCAACAGAAGTCTATTTCTTCGTTCGTTATCAGCAGAAGTCTGTTTCGACAACTATTACCTAGTCTTATACCACGTAGCACCAGGGCCGGATTAACCGTTGGACAAACCGGGCAAATGCCTGGGGCCTCGCGCTTTTGGAGGCTTCGCGCTTGCATAGCAAACGAATCCTTTTTTTTTTCATGTTTTGAAGCTGTTCACCACGCGTCAAAATTGTAGAGCTTTTTGATTAATGTGTTTAGTACATGGGTTAAGGAAACTGACCACTTTGCCATTTATTGTTTTTGAGTGACTTGAAAGAATCGAACCAAACAAAACCACGCTTTATGACCCAAGAATTAGATCGGAATCAGTGCATCCATGGGCGTCTGCAGAAATTTTTCCAGGGGATGAAAGTCGAAATTTGCTTATCCTTTTCAGGTTGCTGACGATGCAGTACAAATGGACGTTCACAAAACGCTTTACCGTTTCTACCCCATAAGTCGTTGCTGGTTGAACCTCAATTCTCAATATTTTGTCTGAAATGTTGTCTGCACTTCGACTATCAGAAATGCTTTTTCTTTTCATAAACGGCCTAATGTCCATTTTTTCTAGCACTTTCCACAAATAAGTCATAATTTAAGAATCAACGGCCAGAACAACATGAGCGGTGAAAAAACAACAAAGTTAGACACTCTCGCGAAACTGTTTCAAGCAATGAGAAGTAAAACTATATGTTGACAAGACTTACTAAAAAAACTGAGCAGATGAATCACCAAAGCTCGCCACAGCAAATATAGCTTTGGACTTAGTGCTAACTAGGAAGTCAAAACTAAACCTTAACGATAAAGACGTAGCATGGAGCATGAGATTCTTGGAGATACGCACCTGGAGAAAATCATAAACGATTTCGTGTGCAAAAAATGCGGCATCACGAAACTTTTCGTAGCTGACTTTTTTTCAAAACGCACACAGTGACAGAGTGACAGAGGCCAGGGTCACTTCAATAAATTCGTTACTAAGTATTCTTCGGAATCTAACGCCTGTGCAATTACCGTATAATGCGCTGATGTAACAATTAGTTGCGAAGTACTTGTCGTGATCGTGAGGGTGTCAGTCTTGGATCAAACAAAGCGCTGTTGTTCACTGAATCACGGAACAGGGTGTATTGTAAAGGCTCCCATCGCTAAATTTCAGTCAAGTTGTACTGTTCTAGTTGCCTTTGCGTGATACTTCGTTGAGAACATCTTTTCTGAACTGTGCACGTTTTGATCTGCGAGAGAGTGTAGATCAGTGGTTTTCAACCTTTTCACTGAAGGGAGCCAAATCCAAACTTAGACTTTGTTACAAAGTCGCACTAAACAAATTGTAAGTTGCAACACAAGTCAATTGACAAATTTTGTTTTATCGCAGAACGAAATCTGTTCCGCAAAATATTAGAGGTTTAATTGAAAGACTGCTGAGGGCCTCACAAAGAGTGCTTGGGAGCAGGGGCTGATCCAGGGGGGGCGATTGGGGCGATCGCCCCCACTAAAACCTACGAAAGTAACTTTATTCACCATGCTTTTGTACAATTCAGAAAAAAACATTCGCGATTAAAGGCCGTTTTGTCGTCTATTGTTTTGTCACAGAGTGTTGTGAGGTATAGGCTANTTCACCTCTCTTACAGCAACGAAACCGTTATGAGCCTTGACTACCAATTATTACTGAAATCGNCCCCCTAAAATTACTGGCTGGATCCGCCCCTGNTTGGAAACCGCATGCGGCTCTCAGAACAGTGGTTGAGAACCAGTGGTATAGGCATATCTTTCCTTAATACACATGTGAATGGACGATTTGTGCAGTGAAGATGGTCAGAGAGTCTGTGACAAAAAAGATTGTTGTGTAGTGTCATGGTGGCACACAAATCGATTGTTTGTAATCCATCTTTCTGGTTGAACAAATTAACCACATGCGAACCGCCGTACATGTTCACCCCAATTATCTCAGAAGTGTAGGCTGCCAACTCGTATCAGTTTTGACGGTTTTGACCAGTCCTTCTGCAAAGTTGAAACGAGGGCATGTGAAATGGTACACAGTTGCACTAAGCGTTTAGGGGGTCTCGCGGTCACGACTTTGCCCGGGGTCTCGCGTTCATTTAATCCGGCCCTGCGTAGCACATCCGCCTTTTTATTGCTCAGTTGTGATAACAACGTTTGAAAGTCCAAATGTAATCTCACTGAACAACTTCATTCAGTACAGCCATTGCCGACAGACGACAGGTCATCGAACCGACAGTTTATCGAACAACAGTTTATCGAACCGACAGTTTATCGAATTTTATCAAACCAAGTACGGGAGATTTAAATGCACACATACAATGGAACGATTTTTATGAATGGAATGAATTTTAACTTTGGAATACGCAAGGCGTTTCAAAAGGACATTTCAAAAACATCCGTTTATTTACAGTACTCAGCAATGCGTATCTACAGTATGGCAGGAATGGCTCGTGCCATGGGCGCCACATTGATAATGGTGCAAAAAATGCTTGTCAAACCCTAAAGTTGTTGATTTACAATTTCTAAAACTAATATTTTGCGCCCCACACAACCATTAAACTGCAAAACTGCATCACCACAGCGCACATTTCTAATGCATTAAAGTCGGGCGCGTTAGGCCAGCACCATCAAGTATTTTGGCAAAAACACGAAGAGCAGACATTTTGACAGAACAAAAATGCTAGCTTGCCTTATTTACTAGATCTCCTCCTTTTGACGCTTTAAGAAAGGCTAAAAGTCAGTGAGTCTGTGCCGCAGTGTTTCAGGCATGAGGATATTAGTCAGAATCTGCGTGAGACGAGTTATGTCTGTGGCTGTGAAAACACAAATAATTTCTGTTAAGTTCCCACAGATTTACAAATTGCTTAAGCTGCTGCGCCCTACTCCGAATTTGCAAAACTTCTTCGATGACCACTAGAGCCCGACAAATAGAATGCCCCAGTCAAAGAACATTATAGTTATCCCTGGAAACAGCAGCAGCTAGTATCGTTATCGTATCAACTGAGCAAAAAATGTTAACTCATCAAAGAAGCGATTTATTAGTCTTGTTTAGAGCTTGAGTATGGTGTTGAAAGCGTCTTTCCAATCTTCGAACTGCTTTGCAAATTATGCTGACGGTGGCAGTATCTGTTGCAAGCTGCGAGCGGTCTTTCAGTAAACTGAAACTGATCACTTCATACAGGGCCGGCCCTAGCATGTGTGGGGCCCAATGCAAGACCTAGGCGCGGGGCCCCTCTGAGCAATGGTGTTATGACGTCATAGTGCTCAGTCAACCGTGATACGAACTTTTTGATGAAGATGTTGTAGCACAATGGCCTATATGAATATCAAAAGAGACTGATCTGTATGTCCATGATAACCAGGCCCGTAAACAGCTTGAGACACCAGGGGTGGCGAATAGTTTCGTGAGAGGGGCCAAAAATTTTTAAACTATGTCCAATAGTTTCAAATAATGTCATACACATTTTTCCAAGGGGGCGACCCCTGCGCCCCCCTAGTTACGGACCTGATGATAACACAACAGTTTCTTTTATTTGGAGGGCGTGGGCATAGCTCACGTGTCCTCTAGCTTATAAGTCCATGTTTGTAATTAACACCATGCTGCTGTGGTGGACATTAGGCAGTGTACCGCTACTATTCGTAATTTGCCTAATGTTGTAAAGGAAGCTCCGCAATGGAGATCAGAGCGGCCAGGGCAAGTGGAAAGTAATGTCAATCAAACCGAACTGACAACCGAATTGAACTTACAATGCAATAATTTCACTCTTGTTGAACGCTACTTGCGTTCGACGAACGACCGAATTGGAGAAAACTGCTAACACAAAATGCAGTAGTCGCCACTTATTAAACCCAGGGTTAATAAGCCCACCCGCTTAATAAGCCCAAAATTGTCCGGTCCGGAATTACTCCATTTAAACCCGCTTTATAAACCCAAAACCCTGCTTAATAAGCCGAATTTTCAAACACATTTGCTTAAAACTCACACTTTTCTTGCTTTCGACGGTTTTACACTTGGCCACGCTGCTGACCTTATTCTTAATTCAACTGTTTCGTCACAGATCGTTTATTTGTACCTTAATCCATTGGCAAGACAACTGGTGCTTTGTGGAATTCATTTTAAAATGGCCAAGACACGGGCAGACGAAATGATTGTTTTATCGCAATAAAAAAATGAAAATTGCTCGTTACATGTAACTGTTGTGAACAGTGTTAATGAAGTTAGCAACTTTTAGCGATAGTACAGTCGGCCATACTCATTTATGCGCATGAGAGTGGCGAAAATGTCCCGGTTAATAAGCCCACCCGCAGAAAGGCAAAGCCCTCCTATTGAAAACTTTCTGGCGACGGTTTTGTGTAGAGCACAATATAAACTTCGCTTATTAACCTGAAAATTTTGGAATTGGGGGGAGATTGCTCCAGTTGCCCCACCTTGCTACGCGCCTGGTGGCAACCGTATTTAGATTGTGGGCTACAAACCAGCGCAGGGATTCGTGACTGAGCGAAGTTTATGTGCCCACCAATTCGGTAATTCAAATTAACCAACATAATTATCAACAATCATGACAATTAAGTTTACCTAGTCAATATGTATAATGTGTCGAGGGTTTTTTAAAGTTGTTTTTGGGACCCGAATCGGGTCCCTAGAATTGAAAATCGGTTCCCTAGAATCAGAGAAAATTATCATCTGGTGCTTAGAATCAGAGAAAATCGGGTCCCTAGAATTAGAGAAATCGGGTCCCTACAGGTCCATACCGGGTACCTAACATTTTCCTTAAAAAAACCTGATGTGTCTACAGATAATCCAGTGATATATTCATTTTCCTATTAATTCCCTGGCTTTATGTTGGGGAAGCTTTTCCATAGTAAAGTAACCACGAAATTCGCAAAACTACATTATTTTTTATCACAAAATGTTGGGGGGCAAAAGATATTATGTCCCCCCTGTCCAAACGTTGTGAGGGTCATGTCCCTCCCGCCCCCCCTTAAACTCGGTCCCTGTTCAATACACTCAAGAAAAAAGACATCAACTATAGAAAACATTTTCATCCTGACAACAGTGCACTTGCTAAACATGCATTGGGGTTAGAACATCATATAAACTGGTGCAAAACTCAAATTGTTGCAGTTGAGAAAGATTTTGGAAAAAGACGATTTATTGAATGGTTTTTCATTAATTCTACACAGATCAATAGCCACGGGGGGCATTTGGGGGTAGTGCTCCCAAAATATTTTTGTGCCCTCCTAAATTGTTTTGTGCCCAGGAAAATTTGTTTTGAACAAATAATAAAGACAAAAACTTTTCCCCCCTAAAAATGTACAGCAAACCCCGGTTAATCCGGTGTCAAGCGAAATTTCTAACTTCACGCCATGCGCATGCAAACAGTAATATTATTCACATCAAATACGGTGAGAAAAATGATGATTAGGGCTTAGGGATGCGTGTTTAGGTAAGTGGGTCAGGTTAGGGTTTGGGTTACGATGAGAAAAAGAAAAATAGTTGAGGTCTAAGACTAAGTCCAAAAATTTTCAATTGTTAAAGTTATTCCCGTACTTAGCTTGTTGTGGGTACCAGACATCTAACCAAAAAGTTTTAATTTACACAACACACATCAACAAAGAAATTGCCAAACTTAATTCCTTTATTCTGAGAAGCAAAATAACTGAAAAACAATGACAGGTCAGAAATTTCGCAGAGGTCAGAAATTTCGCTTTGCAGCGGATTCGATTTGACCGACTATTTTATCCAGTTTAGGCGTAGATCCGGATTAACCGAAGATCGTTGTTTCTAGCCTGACGTCACCTAGTACTGTGATATCGGTGAAAAATCACTGAAATTGAACACATTTACAACCCAACAACAAACTTTTGCTGAAGCAAAACGAATTTATTGATGAATTTACAATGGTACATCAGATTAATAACAGCCTTTTCCAGGCAGTTATGAACAATCTTATGTTCATAAATTGAGATCACTTGGCTGCGAAGAAATCTGGGTATTTTGACAGACGCAGAGATTTCTACGACTGGTCCATAAACAATTCTTCTATTTGGGAGGTAATACCAATGACCTCCAGATGTTATATCGAGTACAATACACTCAGACCCACACTCAACACTGATCAATAGACTGAAACCGTGGTACGGCATCGTGAAATTCAACGTGATATGCTATATGCCCATGTGCGACGTAATAATCGTTTCTACGATTAGTCGAATGTTGCGCTCAGTTGTAGCCGTTGTTATCACAATTCTATACGTTCGCTGGTGATCGTGAGCACGCTTGTGCTGCGTCGAAAGCTGCCGATAATTTCCTAGAGACCAGTGAGTACATTTAAGAACACAACAGCGTGTATTACGTGCAGAAAAATCCGGATTACGAGGTGTCAAAAGAGCAGATTTTATCCGGAATTGGCGAAGATCTGGATTAAAAAATCCGGATAAACAGAAGATTTTTATAAAGAATAATGTTAGAAACCATTCGTTCTACCAGTTTCATCCGGTTTTGGCGAAGATCCCGGATCAACCGAATCCGGATTTAACCTAGGTTTACTGTATTTTGCCCTAACCAAACCTGAAAACCTGGCTACGGGCCTGATCCTACACCGAACGTCATAAATAAAAAAAGTTCAGACCTTTTTCCACAAATATATAAAGCGACGTTTGGCCATAATTGACTGAATATCATATTGCATACTTCTACTTCGCTTTGGTACGGCGTTCAGTTTCATTTTATTGCTGTTATTTTGTTTCGCAACGTTATCTCCGTTATCCACCTTGCCTTTTCAGCGTTGTTGTCACTGCTAGCACTATGTCGTGCAATCACGCGCCTTCTCTGGGTACTACTGCTCTCCTGTTCTCGTGGCCATTAGCTGTGATGAAAGCTTACTGTCAGTTGGCTGAAACGTCGGTGTCGTTTTTAAAACAAACCTTTGTTCAATTGTCAAACTTTTGAAAAAGTCAATACTGCCAAATAAAAAGAGGTGGCACTTGCCTCGCCCCCCATTTTGGAGCTCCCCTCGAGGCGTTTCGCGCGTAAATCTTCCTCATTTTTGGTGGAAATCGTAATATCCACTCATATAATATACTCCAAAGCTGATCATGCCAAAAGTACTCTGCTTTCAAACGGGCCCCCAACAGCATACAGCAACTGTAATGTGTAAGTACTCTGTTTTCAAAGGTGCCTTAAATAAGGTTGCCAGATGGCCGGTATTTTATTGCTCATTTAGCAAAGGCCGGTATTTTAAAATTCAGTGCTTGAAGCCGGTATTTCGGAAATGAACAGATTGCAGTGACGGCAATAAAAAGAACTAACGCAGAACTTGTCAAATTATAACGTGTCTAATAGTAATCTTGTCAGGACAGTTCCTTCATTGAAATTCACTGAAGGCCAAAATAAGGAAAAGTTATTAAGCTCATTCTAGACCAGTGTTTCCCAACCCCGAGTCGAGTCCGCGGAAGGCTCTGGTTGAGTCCGCAAGCACCACGGGCAAGCAAGTTTGCTGTAATGCTCTCAGTCAATAATAATTTTGCTGTCTCACATGGCAATACTTTTGGGGTAGTGTGGTCAGTAGCTTAAGCTTAAAGTTGTAATCTAAACTGCAGTTTATTTTTGCCGTCTTAGTTTATAATTGCTAAACTAAAGCAGGCGTTT
>JGI24021J15306_10008031_pt1 | contig 12933 bp, 10 predicted proteins | sample Ectturendosymbi1_FD_15306 | JGI IMG/M metagenome (IMG submission 15306) | reverse complement strand
AATAGAAAAACACCAACAGTACTCACCAATTCATAATATCCAATATTGTTCATGCACTTCTCGACAAGAGACAACTCACACTTACATATCTTTTATTTTCTATTACTGTCTTCATAGTGTTCAATAGGGAGATCAACGATCTATATAGAACGGTTCCCCCATTCAAACATTCTTCACTATGAGCATAAATTCTGTCTTTCTGCTATTTTCACTCTATTAATATTTTACATCGAGCATATAGTTACATGTATATATAAATATATCATACGAAATACCACATATTTCATTCAAAAATAATTCCTTTCAACAACTGCTTATTCAACTAATTTACTTACGAAATCCTACAATCCTAGCTGGCTCTTTCTGTACTGTTCCCTGACTGACAATTCAAATCTGGCTAATCACAATTCTTTCTGAGATAAAGGTAGTCCTCGTTCGTGCAGGAAATATCCATTAATATCCACAGTTGCATTCGATCGAGCATGTTTGTAATCCACAGGTTTTGATTCGCAAAGGAATCAGAAATCAATTGACACAATTCACAACTGTACAAGAATAATTTAATTAAAATATAAATGTACTCACACAAACAAGTACTTTATCTTGTTTGACAGAATTTCGTTCGGACAAGCCTATTTTTCTGAGTTAGCTTGACAGGGATTTATCCGGACAAGCCAATTCTTCTATTGTGGCCCCTAGACCTACAATAGGCATCTGCCTCATGCTCATGACATTGTTGGCAGGAAAAGTTTTATCAAAAAGACCGACTTTATGTCCAAATTCAGCCGTATTTATAGTCGAACATTGCTTCAGAGTTTGTTAACACCTCTTTATTTCATGAGCTTTGATTGGCTGCCTTTTGTTAAAGCTTGTTGTGATTGGCCAGTTAAAATAGTTTCTGGAAGCTTCTGGGGTTTGTTGATGCTTGGGTTTCCACCTTCTGGACTTCAGTTCATGTTCCGTTTACGCATTTCCTGTCTCACGCATTTCCTATCGTGATTGACCATTAGGTAACTGTCATGTGCTTTCTGTTGATATTTCACTGTGATTTCTCTGGGGTGACTTGAGGTTACTGTCCTTGGATAACAGCTTACAGGTTCTATTGCCTTGGCAGCGGCCCGACGACCAGCTTTTATTGGTTGTCATATCTTGTCGTTGTTGTTACTTTCGTCAGGCTTATTGGCTTTCCCGTAGAGTTGATTTTATATACAAGAATTCATTGTTCAGGCAAATTGGCTGTAACATTTCTCCGTGGTCCACAAAAATTGATTGCATAATCAATTTTAAATATTGCTTTTATTTTCTTTGGTCATCTTCACGAACGTTTTTGCTTGTATGCTTTTTATTTCAAGATTCCTTGTTTACTTCATGTCGACCTGAAAAGGTTTCTTCATCTTCTTGTTTTGTATCATGAATGATTGTCGAGCCATAACCAGATGTATGGATACTTCGTAGAAAGTCCTCTGGTAAAGTTATATCTGAGTCGCAATTTGCTGAATGTAGTGCCTCCTGTGACTCGTCTTTGTTCTTCCTTTTGTTGGATTGATTTTGTGTCATTAATTGGCCATAAATAATTGCATGTTTCGGTTTGGTCATCGAGTTGAAAGTTAGTCCCAATATCAATAGGACAATGAGTGAAATGACGACGAACCAGATTGCCTTTAGACAAGAAAGTTCAAAGTTGAGTGTGAGCTGCAAAAATCGAGAGTGGTGTTTTTACTTTATAATAATCAATTAATAATCATTAACATAACGCTTCCAAATATGTGGATGCAATTGTAATTCAATTGATGTGTTAGTTTCTGCTGTATTTGTGTCATTAGATTTGAGGTATTTATAGGCTATAAGTAATAGTATTATTCCGCCTATAATGCTTGCTGTAATAATAACCAATTTAATTGGTTCACTAAGGACATTAATTCCTTTATCAACAACATTTTCGACCAATTGTGAGCCTCGGTCTAGAATCTGTAGCCCTACTCCACTCACGTCTTTTATAAGCCCGCTAATTCCCTGTCCCATATCAACGCCTGGGAAGGGTATAGGTTCGAAGTTGTTGATAAATTCAATAATTTTTATGGGCTTTAATGTTATTTCTGCCAATTTTTCAAGGGTGTTCAAGTCCTGAGATTGTTCATATGGTTTTTGATATGCTTTTTGCACTTGCTCAAATTCTTTCAATCTGTATGATTGATTTCGTAAAACTAAGGGATGTCTGTCAACCCACTCTGTAAAGTTTTTACGTCCCTGTTGTATTAATCTATAAATTTCTGTGTTATGTATAATTCCTTTTGCAATTTGATTTCGATATATTGTATTGTTTCTCAGGGAAGGTAGATTTTTTAAGGTTTTTAATGCTTGTAAAATCAATTTTCGAAAGTTGTACTCTTCTATGGAGCATTGTGTTTCTCAAGCATTTTGGCTCATAATAAGTTTCCTATTTTCGATAAATCTTCGTGTGGTAATAATTTGCTGCTCCAGTAGCTGTCTATTGAAGGAAAACATGAAGTTTTCAAATCTTTGTTGTCTATTTGCTAAGTTCGCGTTTACTCGCGATAGTGTGGCAATAGCATTTTCCTGTTCAAGCTGTTGTGTTTGTAACTCAGTCACTTGGTCTTCCACCTGATTTAGCTGTAACGTGAATCGACTTTCCAAGTCTTCTAATTTGTCATTTACCATATCATTATATGTTTTCATTTGAACTTGAATTATGGTAGCTACTAATGCACCTACTAGGACTGAGATTAGTGCGACTACTGCAAGAGTCACTTCTCTTTTTGTCCTAGGCATGTCTTGAATTTGTGTGACATTACCATATATTGTATAATTACTTGGTAGAAAACACGCATTAGCATAAGCAATTGAGGGTTTATTATTTTTTAAATCTGGAAGAATTCCAGGTTTTTGCATTGCTAATTGTAACAAGTCCACTGCGTATCTACACTGTGGGTCCTGTGTTTTCGTACATATGTTGGTGTTATTATGATAATTGTAACATTGGGTGTATTCTTTATGTTTAATATGTCGTACGTTGTACATATCAACCTTTGCTGCCTTTATTCGCTCGCAGTATTGGTTTCCTTTGTGATATGCCATAATCGTATTGTTAGGTAAGAGGGTATTACTCAACATAAGGTCTGGTATCGCTGTCAAATAAGATGTTTGTTGTTCCAAAACAAAATGAATTTCCGTTTTTTTGGTTGTTAATGGTCCGTTTTTAATTATAAGTACATATACCATGTAGGTATTCTTACGGATCCATGTAGTTGTCAATTATCCCATTGGAAAACATTTGTTTTACCTGTTCCCAGGTGCATTATTGATCGAGGTCTTTTCGTCGAGATAGGCCTGAATATTCCGCAAGGTATAATTATTCTGGTGGTATCCGAGTTTACTATTTCTATCTTGACAAAGTCAGTTTTATTACACCATGGTATATTTTCCATGCGATTATTTTGCTCAATTTTTTGTTTCATGTTATGACTAAATTGTATCATAAGTTCTCGTATAGGTATTTGGCATGGTCTTATTTCTCGGATTTGTGTAGGGCCAAATGAGTCGAGATTGGGATCATTCTTGCCACTAAAATGTGTGACATTGAATTTCCACTTAACCCATGAAAAAGTTTCATAGAATCCTGCAATTATGTGTGCAACGATTGAAGATAGATCATTTATATAAATGCTTTCAATAGCATTTGTTCTCATACTCTCCTGGGAGTTTTTGATATAATCATTTTGAATTTGGTATTTCATTTTTTTGCTTATTTTAAATTTAATTACTTCAATTCTGTTATTTTTATGCAGGGCTTCGCCTTAGCGTAAGGTTGTCCAGTTTGTTTCTGGATTCCAAATGATTTCTCTAGTATATGGGCATGTGCAATGTTGATCATATTCTTGGATGGTTCTGTAATATCTGCCTTGTGGAATGTATCTTTGAGTGTAGGTTTCACTTTGAAAGCCTACCAGATTATATTGTGAAAATTTGGTAACACTGTCAATTTTAGAAAGTTCACATGCATGTGGCATGACTGTATGTAACGGGATTCGTCTGCTTACCTGTTGTTGTTCTGGAATCTGAGTTGTTTCATACCTCAGGTTCGAAGGTTATGTAGGACTGTCGTTTCTTCTGTGCTATGTAGCATTTGATCCAGGAATGGGCTGGATTGTATGGTTGCCGTAAGAAGGAATAGTTGCAATTTTTTATACAGAAACATGATATTCATAGTTTGTTTCCTATGGCTGTGATATAAAGTTGTATATTTACATATACGTAGTGTGGTAAAATAGTTTCTTGGTTACGTAGATAAGTTTTAACGTAAACCATAAGAAACGATGACTGACGAAAATGTAAATGTGCTGCAAGTACATAAACAAACATAAATAAGCGCTAAGCATATAGCATATATGTGTATTCAAATTCTCACGCTAAAATGACTTGGAACGTGTTTTGTATTCCAAGGTGACCAATGTAAGCGCCTATAGGGATCAAGGTTTTCTGGCTGACTGCCAGATGTGTGAGGTGCAGCTTAATTCCTTGGTTGACCACTATTTGGCTTTCCTTAAAAATTTTGCGATAGCTGCGTGAAGGAATAAACCTGAATTTGGTATTGTAATTGTGAATTACGCTTAAACCTCCCATGTATAGATATACTGAATAATCCGCTGGAGTCACAATACGTAAGGGTTCACTTCTCTGTGGAGTGTGCCAAACGTGTTTTGCTATAAAGCGTCTTGGGTTTTTTAGTAGCAGCTCTTGTGTAACTGGGTTCCACTTAACGCATTTAGGGTAAAAAATACGCACTACTATGTAAGAACATAGTGATGTGAGCTCGTGGATAAGCTCTGGCTGTCGTAGCAATGTAAGCCTTGGCTTATCACTTGACCTATGTATGGGGTTTTGGGTTTGAGCGATTGTGGCGGTTTGCTCATGTTCATGTATTGATAAGTGGCGAGTTGGGTCAAGCTTCAGGTTGCTTCTGTCTGAGGTTTCATTGTTGTCACTGGATCTTTTCCTTGTGGATCCTTGGTAATAGTTCCTTTGTGGTATTGGTTCTTGTTTGTCAAATAATTTCTTCATTGTCGTCCGATCCCTCTGTTTTTCCGGATCATGCCATTGTTTTGATTCGGAAGTGGTGCTCGCAAGTTCTTGCAAAAATGACTCAGCGTTTGTTAAGTGAACAAATTCAAACTCGGCGATCAATTCAGTCATATTGATCTATTCTGATGATCTGTGTAAGGTTTAAATAGACTTGATGGTTGGGTTTAATATTGCTTCAATATGAATTAATATGAAGATCAGTGGTTACGTATAGTCTACCGAGATAGACAGCTTTTGGAAAGGCAACTTGTTGTGTCAAGGCTGTGTGTGTTAAACGCATTTTTATGCCATTATCCAATATTACTCTATCTTCTAATAGTAATTCGAGGTACATGCATGCAGGTGTAAAACGAAATCGTACACTTGTCTTCTGAATTATGTGAAGCCCTGGTATGTTTTAAAAGTTAGCATAATCTCTAGCATGTGCCAGTGACTGCGTGACTTGTCCACGCGAGTTGCGCCAAACTGGTTTGGCGACATATCTCCGTGGTGTTTTGACAATGATGCTCTGATCCACGTGATTCCACTGAATGAAAACTGGATCAAGTATGCGAAACACCACGCGAGCTGTGCTAGGAGTTAGCTCATAAGTAAGTGCCAGATTGTGGGGAGGTACACTCCACACGGACGGTCTTGCTTCTCGCGGCGGTCCGCCTGTCTGCTGCGATCTGCTGACTTGAGCTAAATCCTGGTGTATTTTATCAAGTTTGCGATCAAGCTGTTTTAGGGTTTGATTTTTCTCGTTTTTTTGTCTGGTGACTCCGGTATCAACTGTGTTGTTTGTGTCATCTCCTCCTCGTGATTGTTGGATTGAATATCTGTCCATTATTGGTTGCTGTATGCTGCATAGATGTTTTGACATAAAAACTTCAATACTGTTATCAGTTAAATCTAAGAGTTGGCCTTATTTCTTTTATTTTTTACGTTTATTTTTTTAAATTTTTTTTCACATGATGGCCTTATTTCTTTTATTTTCTTACATGGAAAACTCAGGTGGTGAACTTGATGGACTGACTTGAAGGTTGAATTGTTCCGGGTTGTTCGAATGGTTGCCAGTTTAATGTGCCAATTCGTTGTCCAAAATTGATGGGGGTGTCTTTCATTATTTGAAAGTAAAGGATAGTACCGCTCAAGGTCCAGTCTAATTTTATTGCTAAGACATTTGGTCCCGGAGTGAATCTAACATTCAATCTAGTGTCTGGTTTGATGAGGCCTTCAAGATGTATACCAATGTGGCCTTTTGTATGGCATGAAATAAAAATGGGAGATGTGATGGTGATAGAGTCATCGAGTTTCGTCATGTAGGACGAAAATATTTATCGCAAGTGTAATCCGTTCGTTTTTCTGCCTGGAAAAAGGGATATGCTGTTTTTAACATAAAACAGAAATGGTTTGTTTAATAGTTGTACGACAAACTGGGCAAGCGTTTTGACATCGTAATATGCATTCTCTACAGGCGATGTAGTGTTTATACGGAAGTAGTAAAGTGTTGCGATCCTTGTCATTACAGATGATGCATTGTATGCGTTGTTGCAGACTGTTTATCTGATCATCAATTTGTGGCTGTGTGTTGTCCTTCGGTATTTTAGAAAAATATTGGATTAGCTTACTGAGTGTATCGTTATATATTGTAATGTTTTGTCGGAGGACAAACGAGTTGTCTGGGTATATCAATTGCCATAATTCCGTACGAAGGGTATCAATGTCTAAACAACGTATTTGTTGTTTTAAAATTTTGAAATGCATTGTATACTGTTGAGCTGTGACGTTGCCCTGCTTTAAAATATCTTTGACAAAAAATTTTGTTTTCCAGCATGTGATAGGTGGGCAGTATGGAAATTGTTGCGCATGAATTTTCCAGGGGTCATCTGTTTGTTGCCAGCATTGTTTGGTGCCCAGGCATGAAAAACATTTATAAAATGTTGTGTCAACTTTACTAATGAATGTGAATCCGGCTTGCTTTATATATTGTGTTCTAGTCTGGTCTCCAGTGAGGAGTCTTGGAAGTCATGTGATTCGCCTGTATTGGCCTGTTGTGCGATATGTCCCATCGGTTTTATTTGTTTCATCTGATCGTGTGAGGTGTTTACATGTGGGTGACGCCAATAAGTGAATGATAAAGTTGGAAGTATTGGAATGGAATTTTGTAAGGATTATGCCGCATGAAAAACATTGTAAATTGTTATCGCTTGTGGATAGAGAAAAGAAACCTTCATTTGCAAAATCTTGTATATCATATAACGCTTGGTTCCAATTGGCGTTGAACGTGTGTAATCTGTGTTGCTCATCAGTTAAATCAAATGTGCTAGCATCATTAGGGTGGAGTGTGTGTGGTTGTTGTAGTCTCATATATACAGCCATATCGGCACTGCGTCGTGCTGCTTGAAGATGATAATATGAGACTCGCTGTGATTTTAATAGTCATCTGCGTGCTTGTGGCATGTGAAACATTCTTATGTTATTTTTCTCACAGATAACAGGCACTTGAAAAATAATCGTCTGTAAAATTTAAGATGGTAAAATACGACTGCTTTTTAATACTACTACCGAAACAACATGCAAAATCAAACTCGTTACTAATAAAACACATTCAAACAAGGTGAAACCAAGTGTCACAGTCAATAAATGCTCCTGTTTTTCAACTGTCTGTTTTTCCAGTCTAGTCAATAGTGTATCTAAACATTATATATCCTTTGAAATACTGCCTCAATTATTGGATTTATTGGAGAGGTTGCCATTGTTACAGAAATTAATGTCATCAACAGGGTGGTCAGTAATATAGTTTTTATCATATTTTTATATTACGCGTTATCCTATGTCTGAAACACAAAAATATACATGGTTAAAACTGATTTGGTTGTGAAAAATGAGTATGACGTATGTAAGCATGACAAACGAATTTAAAACATGTTAATAATAAAGCATATCAGAAGATTGGTCAGGTTTAATTATTCTACCCCTACATGTGCTGATTCGGGGGGTGAGAGGCGGTTATCTATGATTTTTGCAAATATCTGTGACTTTTGGTTTTGGGTATCCTCTTGCTCTCCTTTCTGTGCTAGCTTCTCTACTGGTAAGGTTATCTCTGAGTCTGTCGTTTTTGATGGAATTATGAAAGGTCCTTGATCAATATATTGATCAATGCTTTCTGATGCTTGTTTCGCTGTCTTGCAGCAACTTGTTGGGGAGAGTTTGTCCGGTGAGAGCTCTAGATTGTGTGTATCTTGTTGTGTTGAGTCTTCGATAGTATTTGGTACGTGGTTAGTTTGCTTCTTTGGTTGTGTATCCTGCTGTGAAGTATATGTTTTGTTTTGAAAAACAGTGACAGTTTAAATCGTGAAAGTACTTAGGTGCATGCAAATCTAGTTTCTTTATCTACATTAATTATGTTACTGCTCACTGTAATAGGCCTTTCCTCTGATGTTCAGTACTCTTGATTTCGTACTTCAAAAATCCGTTCAGTGCGTGTTTTTCTGAGACTAGCGCGCACTTGTTTCAGAAACGCACATTATATTGTTACTATTGAAAATGTGGTTCGTAGACACTGCCTACTATTAGCTTTTTGTATTCACTCTGTAAGCGTAGTAGTGTCACGTTCCTCACTATAATTCATTGCTATACGTGCTGTGCATGCACGCTATTTACTATTAGTTTTGAATTTATTCACTCTGTAAACGAGATAGCGTTAAGCACATCACTATATCTCTCTTAGACGCTGGTTACAGTTCGCTTTATTTTATTATTCGCTTCTGTAAGTGGTCGAGCGTCTTCTATCTCGCTGTCACTTAGTTAAAATTGTGAGCTTGTCATAATTGATCGTAGTATGTGAGTGCTATCTGACAATAGCTTTACAAGCTCTGCCAGCACAAGTTGCATTCTCATACTCACAATCATGAATATTAAGGGGTTTGAGTTTAGGAAGCTGGTTCTGACGCTCCACTAGAAAGGAAGAATGAGAGAAGAAATGAGTTATTTGTGTGAATAAAGGGTTTGAAAGTTTGTGCCAAGGAGGTCAGATCATACTTCCACAACCTTAAAGTGTAAGTGAAACTGGGATTGTCGTCTTACCTGGGGTTGTGTGTCTGTGTCTTCGTCTGGATTGAAGTGAATTGGATAGAGATGTAGATATGAAATTCGTTTCATTGTGCCATCAACATCGAGAGTAATTGATCGTTGATTCCTGTCTATGTTTCTAAATGGGCTCTTGTATAAAGGGGAAAGTTTATGCTTGCATTGTAGTATATGTATATATGCGTGTGTAGCTGAGTCCCAATTAGGGGACAGATATTCTTTTCGCAAAGGTACTTGTCGCTTTTTTTGATCGAAACGTGTGGTTTGTATGTCGCGTAATGCGTATGTGGCGTAACACTTTTAAAGCTGTATGCACTTGTCTCAGTGTATGCCCTTGTTTTATCGCTCCTGGGTGCCGTGAAATATGGAGAGACTTGTTTTGGTGACTGTTAAGGGTGGCATTACTTTATGTAGTCGCAAGACGTATGTTGTTTTATTCTTTGTTACGCAAATTCCAGAGGCAAAAAATAAGAATTTGTACAATAACTACTAAGGTTTAAGTTAAATTGAAAATAAATGCTGAAATCCTGTAAGAAAAAAATAAAAAATTGCTGTCACCAATGTGTTTGCAGCTAATTTTTGTTTGGCGGAAGTGTTCCTGTAAGGGTCTTGTAGTGTCGACATATTCTTGAGTTCAATTGCTTCACTTTGCTGTTCTGCTTCTAAAAAGTCCTTGATATGTGGAGGTATTTGTTGAACCTTGGTTAACACAAACTGCCAAATGCTCCGACGTAGTTTGGTTAAATTTTCATGTTGGAAGTTGCAGCGTGCGCATCTTGTGGAATCCACTGCTATGCCTATTGCGCATGTGGGTAATCCATGTAGACTCACTATAACATTACTCCTTACCGCATTGTAGCAATTCGTCTTTCTTGTGTAGTTCTCACAAAGAAGCGATGATACAGTATTACCAAGTGTTGCCATTCTGAAATTTCTTCGGGGTAGAATTAATCGCTAGAAATTCGCGCCCATCAATATTGAAGATGGTGAGCTTTTTTTCAATTCGAGTATAGAGTGGGTATGACCAGGTATCCTGGTTATCTTCTGCCATTAAGAGTATATCTTTAAGCTTTTGTAACATTGTGTTTTCTGGTGATCTGTTAAGTGACAATGCTTGTGCTATCGGCGGTAGGTTGAAAGTTTCTAGCCTTGCTTTCTTAGTTGGTGGCTCCAAGGAAGTGTCCATTTCCACATTTTTATTTTCTTTATCCTACATTATTTTTTTAGACAGTTTTTATTGACAATCTTTATAATTAAGGTAAACACTAAGAGTAGTTTGTACATGAGCTATATTGAAATGTCCTGTAGGAATTTAAAAATGTGTTTTGTTATGACCACGCTTTGCTGTTGTTCGCGCTGCAGGGTGTTAGGCGATCCCATGGAAAAGGAAAACACGTTTTGCTAGCTTTGTTTCCTGGTTGAGTCTTTGACTGTATACTTGCCTGACTCGTCTCTGTTTACATTGAAATTGCAATTTTTGAAAATGTTTGAAATGGAGGGTCTTGTCCAAACTAAGTAATGTGTTTATTTTTCTAACGTTTAACTATTTATCACTTTTCTTAAAAAAGTAATGATCTAGAAATGCTAGAAAAAATACCTGATGGGCTTATATGTTGTTGTTTCTCGATATTTCGCGATCGTTATTTCCGCAGAGCTTCTAAATCTTCTCGCAGTCTCTTTAGCAAGGTCTTTGGTAACAACGGGGATTGTTCTACCAGAAATTTTAATGCTATGCGCTGTACTTCCAATACCGAATTAAGTGATGTAATCCCAGTTTCCTCATTTTTCATCACTTTGAATGCACATGGTGACAAGTTGCCATATTTAGCGCTGAGTAGACCAAGCCGTAATATCATCTTATTTTGGTCTATGTGATTGAGCGTGGTTATTTTAAGCAATGCGATCTGTTCAGGCTTGTAGATGACTGCCTGTTGAAGAGTGCACTTGATAAGCACCAAGTCGGGGGCAGTCAAAGTAATTAGGTAAGTATCCTCGGCCAGTTCCCATATAAGATTGTGGTCTTGAAAGTCTGTTTTGGTATGATACTGAATTATCAAGTTTAAAATATATCTCAAGTTACATTGGTCCGTTCTTCGATCAGGGTCTGGCAGAAAAAAGCAGGAAGTGGTACATCTGTGGGTGCACCCATCCGGATTAATGTTTGGGCCCGATTTGATGCTATTACATGCTCTCCTGATCGGCAATAAAAGAGCCTAAAGTAACTCGTTGTTCCGCCATTTTATTTCTTGGGTCTGTTTCACTGATCGGAACTAATGACACAAGAACTGTAAAAAATAGGGTATACATTTAGATGTTTCTATATAACCTTTAGTAACGAAAGTTAAAACTTTCCTAATTCTGTATAAAGCAAGGAATAACACAAATGAAATTACTATGTTTACCCATTTCGGAGTCATATTATGTTAATTTCAAATATTAGCTGTCTCCTACCATGTCAAGTGATCACCCTTACAAAAGGATTTAATATTAGCTATGATAATCATTGTAACGTGTGAGGATCATAGTGAGGTTGCTCACATCGAGAAGGCGAAGTGTGCAAACAAAACATAAGCATGCGTTGAGTAACAAATAGTGTCGAGCCCACGCATGTCTGAGTCGCCTAAAAAGGAATCTTTTTGATCGATCATTTTGCCTATTTATTAAAAAAAGCTTTTGCAAGCAAAGTTAAATAAGCATTAGTATTCAAGTGACCTTACTTCACAAGTGGAAGAAACAAAAATTCAACAACCAATATTAAATAGGAAATCTATTTCACATAACACTGCGTGTCGGCAGTCCAATCGTCCGAAAGCGATGCTAACAGGTGTGCAATGTAGTAAGGCTAACACACCCTCAGAGGTAGTGAGAAAACTCTAGACCGCAATAAAAAGTTGTGTAGGTTTAATCGTGACAAATGAACCACAGGCTAAAACGTATTAAGTTTATGTGTAAAGACCGAAGTCACTAAATGTATAGCATAAATTGCAAAAACATATCCATATCTAATTTCGGCTAACAATTAGCACCAAGGCAGAGTCGCTTCAGATAAAAGTAACTCGTCGTAAACCGAAGGTGCTGAAGTCGGCTTAAAACAACCATCGTTCTGACTCAGTCACCTGTACAATTTGATCGTTGCAACCATCAAATATTAGTTGTAGTTTATAATTACTCAAACGTGATTCCAGTCAAGAGGGGTTGATTCGAAGAGGAATCAAAGTATTTTTGTGACCACTGCCGAGCTGGGTTCGACCCAAGCGGATCACAAAGAGATGTGATCTACATGCCAAACAGGATGCGGATGAACACTAAAGTATTCACGCATGTAGAAACGATGAAAATGACCTCAACCCAGTGTAGCTTGGCTACGGCGTCACATAAGGTACATTGCACGCTTATGTAAGGCATCTGTGGCAGTTCCCGTCTAAAGAAAAAGAACAGCACACGTTTAGAACAACTCGCGAAAGCACAGGCAAATTTTGGTCGGAGTGTTCAAGGCACGCCCAAGTTGATAACTTAAGAAACTTAGAGCCGCCTATTACGTTCGACTTCACGCTTAGTTTTGCTATCAGACGAATTTGTATTCACTCATGGTTGTATTATTATAGCTTTAAGCACTGCAAGGTTACAAGAATGTATTCCGAAACAACAGGGGTTATACATGCATCAAAATGCGTAATCAACGTTACTGTAAACAACAGGAGTAAATGCGAATTCAATTCTTTTCATAGAGGAGAGAGCAACCCAAATTGTCAACCACATCAT
>JGI24021J15306_10008030_pt1 | contig 12933 bp, 9 predicted proteins | sample Ectturendosymbi1_FD_15306 | JGI IMG/M metagenome (IMG submission 15306) | reverse complement strand
TTACATTGGCATTTCATTACGACATCTCTAAATGATCGCCGTCAATTAAATGACAATGATTCACGACCCAATTCCTTTTGTCAAGCTTGCTCCAAAATTTTAGTTGGAAACTACGAGCCTATTATGCGTATTTGCGGGATAATATGCATAATTAATTTGCACAATCTGCAAATGCTGTTCATTTTGTGAATTAAAAATCAATTGTCATATCTAGGCCCCCAACGGAAGACTTTCTGGGGACGGTTCTACCCAGGATCGCAGACACAGTGCGGCATTCGGGGACAGTTACCCAAAATCTATTTTGTGCCCCCCAAGTTTTGTTGTGCTCAGAAAAAATTGTTTCAAACATATGATAAAAATTAAAATCTTTCCCCCATAAAAATGTATTTTGCCTCTCCAAGCCTTAAAAGTTGGCTACGGGCCTGGTTCTGCCAAACTTGTGTCTGAAATTAGGAAATTTTGTTTTGAAGTCCATTCGGTCTCGAGATGTAGCATAACGTCGAAAACGTTTTTTACAAATCACCATTAGGGGGCCCTCTGTAAGCATTTTGGGGGGGTGCCAGAGTTGGGCTGATACGGCACTGATTGAACTTATTCCCTGTTTCTGACAAATGTCTACGACAGGACATGGATTTACATCAAAGGTCATGTGCTTGCGGAAATCCTCGAGGACAGCTTACGTGAACTTTCGGAGGACAAAAGTCATTTTAGAAAAAGCAACAACTAAAACTTTGGAATACGGCCGGCTGCTTAGAATTTTTATTGTTTTCGTCAAAACGGAAATTTTCGGTTTACTACAAGTTTAAGCAGTATTTCATGTAGTATTTAGATACTAATAGAGGTGTTTTATTTGAATATAACGAAATGTTAAAACCTCTGAGTAACTTCATTCCCATAAGATATGAGACTAAGTGTCATTTGTGTAGGCTACTACTGAAACTTTTGTTTCGGGATGGTACAACACTGCCAAAAAAAATTTAAGCTAGAATAACAACAACATCACAAATTTAGTAATCCTACTTTTTACATGAATTCCGGTTGGGCTACAACGCCTTTCTCTGCACCGTCACATCGCCTGAACATAACGACGCTGTTTATCGATCCCGCAATATTTTGTTGGTTTATAACGACAGTTGCAAGTTTTCTTTGCGGTTTAAGGTTTCAGCTTGGCTATGTGGAGTAACTACACAAATAGTTTATGACCGAATATCAACACAGTTAAAGTTAAGCGGCCAATCGTTGAGCCGTGATAGGCGTGACACAAGAATTGCATCAAGACTTGCGCCATCATCACTATAGCAGCCATGAACACAAATCGTTAAATAAATTTTACTGTATTAGGGATTGTTACGACTGTAGTCAGTTTGTTCGATAGTCTTGGGGGAACAAAGGAAGCAACATCCCACTGTGGAAAAAGTATGACACTGTCGTTTCGCTCAATATAGCGAATGTATTACGAGAGTGGCAGAACATGCAAAAGATTAAGATATCCCAACAACGACTTATGTAAGTGTGAGCAAATCTGGTTGGGTGTTCATTTGAGGGAAAACCTCCGAGAGATCGGGTCTTTGGCTCGCACACAACTCACTTTAGCTTCCCAAACTATTTTGCTTTCGAGAAAAATTATTTCAAACATGACAAAATATTTGAAATTGAAATCCCGTCCAAGAAATTGAAAAAAAAAACTTCGAGAGAATTGAACGCTTTTCTGGTGTTAATGGGGGTGAAAATTGCATAGATTAATCATTTTTTTCTTAGAGTACTTATTTGTGAAAATCAGGTAATCTTTCCGCATGGAACTACTTTTTGGAAGAAACATTCTACCTCCAGATAAAAAGCAGATTTTAAAGTTGCTCATTTGCACACGCGAAACACACCTGAAAATTTGCCTTTACCCGTACTGTTGACAAATGGAACGGAATCCAGACTGTCAGATGATCACGGCCGTTTCCTGAAAAAGACAGGATTTGGGGACAAACCAACAGATTGGCCTCTTTGCCAATATTTTGTGCTGATGCAATACAAAAACTTTTGTATACTTATACGGAATGAAGTTTCTATTCATTCATGAAGTTGAATTATACGTCTAAATGGAAAATTATGGTTTCTACAACCGTTTTCATTTCAAATAAACATCAAGTGCAAAGGTTGCACTATTCATGTTTTCGTTGATTTGTTTCTTAACATACAAAAGAAACATTCCATGCAAGTGTTCATTCCATATCTTGCAAACATTCGCTGCCCTCACCACCGAGATTTCCATTTCTTGCCACAGCGCCTCAAGCTTCAACATCTACTGGTACTCTTTTGCTGGTTTTCAGATTGACAGCTTAAGTGGCTGCGTTAATCTCACCGCACTTGCTGATAACTTTAACCCTCGATGTTATTTCCGAATGCCAAAGAGGTTATCCACTTGAAGATTTGCAGTATAGCAACTGTCAACAAGAGAAAAGCATCGCGTTTTCAGTTTGCGGATGGCGAAAAAGAAGCACGAAGCCGTAGATAACGTTTTATCTGTGTGCCAAAGGCTTGTGATTAAAATATGGAAAGTTTGTTAATTTTCTCTCTGGCAGTGTGTGGAGTGAAACACTTTGCACTGTGCTGGAAGTAAGCCTTCCAAAGTTTCAATGCGGTGACGAGTATTGCTACAAATATAGAAAAGATTTTCTTTTACTTCGTAGGTTCGCCTTAGTATCGCACATTTTAGTTTGCTTAAGGAAAGCTTACGAAGTGTCTAAGCGGTGACGAGTATAGCAACAAACAATGAAAAGTTTCTTTCGTACTCATTATTTGCAAAAAAATTACCATAATGTTTTCCGTACCAACCCGCATAACCCTTGAACCTACAGTTGATAAGAACAAGAACTTTTTTAGTTTGCAGTTTGGCATCCATCAGCATTTTGCTAGGCCTAGGCTACAACATTTTTTGCAAAGCAATAGCTCCTGACAGCCGTTGCGTGTAACAGGATAACTCTTTGTAGAGTGCAAAAAATTCCCCAATTGTTTGTCACACCTGTGCGCATCAGTCCTGAAAATTTGAAGTAATTCTGACGAAAAACCTTCGGAATTACATTCTTTCCGATCGCAACTACTCAAATGTAGGCTTTTATTCTATACAAAAGTATATCGTGTACAGTAGGGTTGAGACGTTGTTGAGTAAACCAATATAATGCTTTCATAAGTACGTTTTCAACAACAAAAATCACATGAAATTGTGAAGTTGTATTTTGAAGTTTCTGTTACACAGGAACAGCTTAGCAACAACACTGCAGTTTTTTCTCATGTCGCAATTAATTTCAATTTGCACAAAATGGGAAACGTTTGTGAAACTAGAAATCTGTAGCGTCAGCAAAGAGTTTCGGGCCGTACGCACGATGTCGTCATTGATAGAAAACGTGCAATTCCGCAGAGTTGCTACGGATTTATCCAAGCTCCGATTGATAATTGGTGTCACTAGGTATGGATTTGTCTTTTATCCAATGCCTGCGCCATGAAATTTCGTTACCGCAGTGCCGGATTCGATGGTGTGGAGCCTGGGATCCAGGCATGGTAGGAGGCCCCATGTGCGGATACAGAATCTAAGCAATTCAGGCTATTCACAAAAGGGCAAATGAGGTACTGTCTGGTATATGGCGAAATGCTATTCACGTTAATATAGATTTTATAACAACAATGAAGTCAAGCAAAAGTTGTCAGAATTCGTTGCTAAAATTATAGGCGTGAAGGCGCACAGAATTGAATTTCTTTTTGTTGACGACATTGCACCAAGGACACCAAAAACAGTGCTTGGAAATTCATCGTATTTGTATGAAGTAATGTAGCCTACACCAGGAAACGATTTGTTTTCTTTGCGCATGAAAACATTCACTCGTCATCACACACTGGTTTCTGTTGATTGAAATCACTACCACCAGCCTTCATAGTGGGTACATGGGGGCAAAAACGAAATTCCACATAAACAACGTTTTGCTCAGCTTTGTCTTCAACAGCTTCTCTCGTAATCCGCTCTATGGCTTCGAGATCGCCTCTGCAATAAAAAAATACACAAGCCGATATCAAAATTTTCGTAAAAAAAATTGAATACACTGATGCGAAGGTTAAGCACAATGCAAAAAAATTTTGAGTTTTTTTTTCAAGCAACTCCCTGCTATTTTGTACATACGAGAACACACTGACAAAGTCTTTAGTTTTTCTAAAAACTCCTCAAGACCTCTCGTGCATTTCTTGCTCAAACAGTACTCCTCCGCCAAGACATCCATGTTGAATGAAGGAAGATTCATCCGCCGTTTTCCGTTTCCATATTAAACAAACGTTGGCAGAAAAGCATTTTTCATGTTGGCGAAAAAATTCGTTCAAAAAAAACTGAGAACACCGAAGGTTGAGTTGTAACAATGTGCCCAACATAAATTTTGCAGTTACAATATTCAGCAAATATTATATTTCGCGGCAGGTTGCGTTACAACTTTGCACTGGGGTCTTATTTTTTCCTCAACGATTATAAATTTCGGTGTGCTCAGTTTTTTTTGAATGAATTTTTTCGCCAGCATGAAAAATGCTTTTCTGCCGACGTTTGTTTAACCCATGCACATACTATACAGTAGAAACGCAGAGTATATTAGTGAAATATTGACAAAAATGAAAAGTAGTTTGCTAACAGTGAAAACGTCTGAGACAGCAGTCCTGTGTGCACTATTATTTAGGCGTGTATTTTTTCAAGGAAACTGTAAGTGGTGATGAAACTATCAATTTTTAACAGATTTTAACAGGAAATCTTAATAAGAGTAACCTACATATGTTACCTTGCCACTTCCTACGTTCAGTTTCTTACACTAACAGTATTTAAGTAAAAAAGTAATTGTATAAAAACATCCACAACGTTAAACTTTAAACCGTAGTCGGACGTTAGTAATACAAAGTGAGCAGAGGAACCATGTTTTCACACATTTAAGAGTTTTGCAAGCGCAAAGGTGTGACATACAGAAATAGTGCAACGTCATAAAAACTGCAACAGGAAATAGTGTCATAGTCCACTGTACTGTTGACAGCTCTGGTCTAGGTAGAATTGTTCGGAAACGTTGACTTCATCAAACAACGCTTTCGAGCACAGTTGAGTGTGTAACGATTTGCAGAAGCATTGCACAGGAAGCAATCATGCAGTACTACACAGAGTACAAAAATATCTTCTTTCTCTGGTCAAAACGATTTGCTTGGCAGTTGGGAAAGGTATACTGTAATCGGATAAGAGCGCAGATTTAACCAGGAATAAATATTTTTTTCAACGGCTGAGCGACTTGAAGACATTTCGGTACATACTCAAATGCTTTATGACTTGCAGTTGCGTTTTCGTTTCTTAGCGGTAGCATAAAGCAAGTAACAAACAATTTTTATTTCGCAGCCAAATATTGCATTCTGTCTGATCCAGAGTGTTTCCATTCTGAACCGAACCTTTGGCTGCATGCGCCACACACACTCGTGTTAAGATTTCAATACTTGTGCAATTATACGAACACAGATACCAATAGACAGATGGCTGCTTCCAGTGTAATGTCGAACAGCAAAGGTAAATCAGGAAGGATTAGCAGGTTTGAGCAAGACACGAATTAACCAATTGTAATGCTGATACCTGCACTGTGAAGGTAACTTTCGAAATGTTCTAGGTTGTTGAAACGTGTATTCAAAATTCCAACCACATTTGGTTGTTTGTCATCAGTTTGTACTTTCTCAAACAGTGTGTTGCCTTACTTGACATTATAAAGTTCTCTGCATGTGCTGCAGAGGGCATGGGCAAACAATAGTACACGGGCGAAGCCAGTGCATCTCGTTAAGTTCTTCAATACGGCCGCCTGTAAGAGCCAGAAACAAAGACAATCCATTATTAATATTATCTTTTATTGATTTTGTTACGGAAATTGGCGGCAGGCCGCAGTCTCGCAATTTCGAGATCGTATGGGTAAACTATTATAACTGAGGTGCAAAAACACAATTCATTATTTTGACCTCAGTTAGAGTAGTTTATCTTTAAAATCTGTATCTCTTTGCTCTGTAGAATTTTCCCCACCTCTTTCCAGCCTGTTCGTCCGTGAGCTCCTTTGCTTTGCTTTCGCGCTTACCACGTGACAAATGACCTCAATAAGTGACCGCGTGATTCGCTGTCCAACCTCGTGGCAGCATTGGTGACATAACGTTCTTTCGTTGAATTCGACAGAGGTAGAGAGAGCTGTTTCATCTTTCTGTCGCAGCGGTACAGTGCTGTTGAAGTTGTTTTAATTCAGAATTGGCTGCGATCGTCGTAGAGGACTACATGTCTGCTGGAATAGACCGTAGTCTGTGTTGACGGTAAGACTCAGCGGTAATGCCGTGCGTGAAGCGCCAATTTTATCCGCCATCTGGTTGGCTGCGAAGCCGCTCGGTCGCTTCAGAAACATATTCAATTACAACCCTATTTATGTAGTTGCCGTGCTCCGGCAAACGCATGTTCTTTTAATTATTTTGTTGGGTATTTTCGTTGCTGCAACAGTTCAGAATCTGTGCGATTACTGGCTGCGGATAGGCGTTGCGCGAACGGCACAAACCAGAGCTCTGCAGTGAGGCCAAACGCGAGACCAGTTTCGTTACATTCTCTGCTGTATAAATGGCTCGCTGTCAAATGTTAGGCCTGCAGTAGAATCCGATGCGGCCCGCGAGTCAAACTCTTGGTTAGAAGTTCTGAAGGCAAGGCGTCGGAATTATGTGCTTTCGTGGCTGAATTGGAATACACGCGGACGTTAAGTCATTTTATCCATTTCAAGATTTGACGAAGAAGCTCAAATTTCTCCCAACAATGAGTGCTTAAATTAAAAATTGATGAAGTTCCACGAAATATTGGTGAGGAATGTCCTGATAGCTACACCCACAGGAAAGCTGCCTAAAAGATCGTCCAAGCCAAGGGCTAGGTGGAGTGACCACATCTCCAACCTTGCTTGGTCTCGTCTTAGGGTGGAGCCAGCAGAACTATCTGAGACTACTGCACTGGTGACCGTTAGATATTTCGAGTTCTTCTGAGTCTGCTGCCGTCCGATCCTACACCGAGAAAAAAGACCATGAAAATGTATCAGATGAAATTGGTAAAATTGATGGAGGAATATCCTGCAATGATAAGAAAAGAATTGCAGAAATCTTCTTTCACGCGATCTTGTTCAGATTTTGTAATTTCATTCCCTGTCTTTCAACATGACTTTAATGCTGGTTGGTTGAGAATTTATCTTCAATTACATACTGTATAGTGATATCTTTCTTCTCCAACCGTTCCCACAGCACCCCCTGCTATCCATGTATGGAATATGTCCGTCTTCTCTACTTTGCAATAAGTTTTCTACGTTTCCAGAATTTGTTTCACGACATTACATTTTTAATTAAACTATCCTTTGCAAACATTTTTCTTTTAATTTTCTACACCAACGTGTGTCAGATAAGCAGAGCTGTTGGCGATTTTGGGTTTTAGGATATCACAGATTCCAATGGAGAGTTTTGAGTTCATCGCTGCTGGTCTTTAGAAAAATAGAAAAAATTTCGTTCGAATCAAAGCAAAATTTCGCTTTTCAAGCTGTTTTAATAAGTTCGATTTAAAAAATTCACTGTCGTGCTGCACAAAGATTTGAAACACGGTCCTTGTGGCCATCAAAGTCTTGTACTTGATGTTTTTGACCGTGTGCAAAGGAAAGTTTCGCGCAGACACACCAATGTTTTGACATCACTGTAAAAATCACCGCGAGTGTAGCCGGGTAATCGCCAGAGCAAAATGGAAAATAAGAGACCACTCACGATTCTCAAAGCGGAGCATAATAAAAGTATATATTTTATGAATTTAGCGAATTTTTGGTACCTGATCCAGTTGCAGTTTTCACATTTTACCCACTCATTTTTAACGCAGGTGATTCTGCCAGTGCTTATTGTAAATATATATAGAAATATAGTTTCTAAAGTATGAACGTGGGCCATTGCAGTGACTTATATCATGGAAAGCAATTCTATTTTCCGAAGGTAAAATTATGTGCTAGTTTTTCTATAACATCCGGCGAGTTTTTGATGAACAGCAGTTGTAGATGTTAATAAGGACCTATTGTTCTGTTGAAAAAATGTTTCAACAGTCTGCTTTCTTCAAATGTTCATTGGTATATCGTTAGGACACATATGGAGTAATTCCTTTTTGAGGGTGTTTGCCAACGTCCACTTTTCTCCACCGGTAAAGTGAAGCAAACATTGCGTGATGAGAAAAAACTAACATGCTTTATTGACACTTCTGGGATGTATCGCAAGTGAACCCGGAACGTTGAAATATATATATATTCTATTGCGGATAGTCTGACCAAACACTTTACACTTAGAGACAGTGTTAGGTACGTGCAGCTATCTTGAGCAATAAAGACAGTTTCACATACCATACATATTTGTGAGTTAAGCAAAGTCAACTTCACGTTAATGTTTGTTTATACGTATTCAGTGTTTCCTAAAACTTTCCTCAAGGAATATTCGTTTAATGTGCAATTTTCATTTCAACCACTTATTTGCCTTTTATTCAGGCAGAACTCCACTGTCACTTGGAGGGGTGTTTTCGATGGGAAACCGTAATTGATGTTGCTCGGTAAGCATTGCTTCTTGATCTTTTTGTTTTATTTTACCAGCAAACGTCGAAACAAAATGGATTAAGTTGCTTCTGTTTTCAAGATGGAAAAATTACATTTTGATCCACACAAACCCAATGATTTTGGAAACAAGACTATCCATTTTGTTTGCCTGAAACAAGCAGATTATCTGTTCAACATAAACCTCTTTCTAGTCATCGAAAACAACTGCAGGCTGACAACTTAAAGTGTTATTTTTCTCACAGAAAACGTGGTATCAAGCTGCCTTCTTATGAGGTCAAGATCTTGAAGGAACAGTACAGTGCTAGTAAACGATGCGAAAGCCTGGATGCCTACCTCAAATTTTACGACTTTTTTACGGGAGTTTTTGCGTAGGTTGAAAACAGGTTAATTAAAACGAGTTCTCTTTGATTTGCAAAAGCAAATTGAAACATCTCTCTGCAGAGGAGATCTGGAAGCAATCGCTCGCATGACTCAGGAAGCAATAGAAGACAAACTTAAGGAGAACGTGCGTTACTTGGAGCTCCGCTTTTGCCCATTCGCGCTTTTGGCTTCATCTGACCAAAACGAAAACAAAGAGAATGGAAAGTACGTGGTATAAATGTAGACATTTCTGAAAAAGGGCCCTTTCTTTTCATAATTCGGATGGCAAACCAGACGGACATACTGTATTATGGCGAATGCATCACTACATCGATTGGCTGAAGGTTTCCGGCACCATAGTAACTAAAGCACCTCTAAAACTACCTTAGTTGTAAGTGCTTAACAAAATGATTTATGTATGAATCATACGTTGAAAACGACTATAATCCACTGTTCTTTTGTCCAATCTTTGCATTTTTTGTACACTAACATCGTTTTTACTTCATTGCTTCATTCAAAAAGTGTTTTTTGACTGGCCTAATGGTTTTTCGACCAACTGCGTTAAGATGTCCTCAAACTGTAGAGTGACTGATTTGATATATTTTTCCTTCAAATACATATTCAATACGTCGTCCGTTTTGCGGGAATCTTTTTCGTTTTGTCGGAGTAATTAAGCAGTGTCTCTTTAAGTTTTTTCATTTTACGACCACACTTCCCTAAATGCGTTGAGTATAAAGCGATGCAGTATCCTGTTTAAGTTGACACGTCAGACAGTTGCAAGACTCACGAGAAAAACTGCAGAAATCTCTCCTATTGTCTCAACTGTGTGTTTGCGCAAAGTTGCAATTTTCGCACAATTCCTAGGTGTAACGTCCATTTTGCACGGCAGTTGTCTTTCGACGGTTTTACAGCTAATTCAAAGGATAAGACTTCTCAAATTTGATGCGAAAGCGACTGACACAAAATATCAGGCAACTGTTAACTGCTGATGCAAATGATGTGAATCTGATGCAATAGCGGCTGACATTTGCATCAGTTTCACATCATTTGCATCAGCAGTTAACAACTGCCTGTTGTTTTCTGTCAGCCGCTGTTTGCCTCAGCCAAATGATGGTTGATTACATAAGCCAAACGGGGAAACTGCTTGTTCACTAACAATAGACATCAAAATCCCAATACATAGGATATTCTATTGAAAGAAAATGCTTTGTATCAATAAATTTGCACAAGGGTGTAGGCTAAACCAAATGCAAAAAACGTGATGGTATCATGTTGCATGCTATATAAAACTGCCGTATGTTTTTGTTAGTTGAACAAAAAAGGTGTTTTCTATATATGTTCGTCGAAGGCACTCGAAGGACAATTGTTGTGCTGTTACTGTGTATGCAGTTACTTGTACTCGCAACTGCGTTGTGTAAGAACTTTACGCAGATGTTTTCGTGTCTTCGCCGTTCAGATCGTCGCAAAACGCGACAGCGTGGGCAGTATGTATGTATATTCGATAATCTTACGACGAATTTCAACGTCATTGCTCACAGCTTTCCATATGACATAGCAGTTTTCTTCCCGCTATACTGTAACTGTAGATAGTTAAGTCGGTTGATATGTACGCCCACCTTTACAGGAAGGTAACTGCCAGTGATGTTGTGCAAACTGTTTGTGAGACTGCTGCAGCTTCAGAAGAGAGGACTGGAATGGTTGTGAGAATAATCCTGGGCGCCATTGTTCGCCACCCAGGTTGGTTTGAAGCCGCGTTTCGCACTTTAGAAACCTCACAATTTTCAAATCAAAATGAAGTTTTAAAGTATCTTAGTCTTGCCACGAAGTAGGAAACAAGCAAATGACTTCAGTTTTTCCATCTCACGAAGTAGTAAGATCCATGCAAATATAGATTTTTGAAAAGTTTTCGGATTGAAGTGATGGCTCCTTATATAAAATAATAATTTTGTTAGCCTTTTACTTGCCTTGTAATGTAATTCCGTGATGTAGAGAAGAGAAGTACAGAAAAAAACACACCTGTCCGCCTGGAATCTGCTCTAGCGCCATTTCGTGGAGGTTGTTCGTGCTGCACAAACTACACTTAAGAATCAAATTGTAAGAGCGATAGGTGGCTCTCGCGCACTTCTGCCTTTAGGTTTAGCTCGCTTCAAGATAATACGCAAGTCACAATGAGCAGAAACGTGGTTGTAATTTGCGAAATTTGCAGACGTGATTTTCAAAATACATTTTTGACACGGTTTGAATGAATAAAGGGGCGTACTTGCAGGAATAAAAGTGTTTGCTTTTCGGAAACTGAGGAGCAATATAATTAGTTCTAGTTTTGTCCTTCTGGTTACGATAATTCTGGAATTTATGTTAGTGCATTTTTGCATCGTGTTCTTTTTTGAAGCTTACAAAGTAACAGTAGATATCCTCTTTGTGGTTTCAATGTTGGCGTTAAATTTGATAGCATTCCAACTTGTGCTAAATATTAGAACATTTAAAAAAGATTTGTGAAACTAATGTAAATCAGATGCGGTGATACTGCACAATGGCTGATTAAAATTCTAAGCGCACCGTCTACTCTGCTAAGAAAATCCCTGTTGTTGAATTTGATTTCTGTATTTGTGATGATATGTCGTGACTTGACTGCTGCCCATTTTTTTCCATTTTGATGGAAAATGCGTTTGCCCACACGGTGGGCCGTGATCATTGATCACGTTGGGAATCTAACAACCTTCTACCCAATTCTTCTTGCTGCAGAATGGTCTATGGATATTGCTCGAATGTGCAAACATTCTAAGGATAAGGGTGTAGTTGGCATGGACATACTTGGTTCCAGAAATGTTGACGGGTCCGAATTTGCTGCTCACAGAGAAGCATTTGAGGTACAGTAAGTACTGAACATATTTCCTGTGTTTGTCAAACGTCCACAACAGGACTTGGATTGTCATTATTGGTCGTGTTCTTGCGGAAATGCTCAAGCAAGACAGCTTTACCCGAACTTTTGGAGGACACAATTCGTGTTTGAATAACTGGAAATCAAATTTTTGTAATGTTTCGGGTTACTTGGATATTTTTAATGTTTTCTTCATAACGAAAATTATCAGTTAACTACAATTTTAATCAGCATTTCATGCAGTATTTGGAAAACCCATATAAGTATTTCAATTGAATATAAATCCGTGGCAAAATCTCTAAGAAACTTTGATCCCATAAGCAGGAGATTGATTTTTACGGAAATTTTAAGCTGGATTGAAACCTAACGAAGTTGAACAGGTGGTTTGTATAAAAGCATATGCAAAATTTTGACAAATATACTGTATTCTTGAAAATCGTTTTTGTTTATAGCGGCTATGTCCAACCCGCGGCCAGCGGACCGCATGCGGCCTAGGCGAACATTTTGTGCGGCCCGGTACGCTTTTCATTAATGTGTATGTACAAGACATTGACAGCCTGTCTTTGTTCTGATCATCTCAAATTCGACATTTTCGATGCAATCGTCTTTACTGCCTGGTGGGAAGAAGCTGGCAATTCTATCGACTTCTCGCACTCCAGCCGCAAGGTGTGGAGCCCCATCAAAAAACGTACTGGCAGGTCTGCAAGCTCCTCTCGTCTGTGCCCCGTTTCAGCATATTCCATTGCTTCACAGCTCATGTAGAACGGGGCACACAAGACGAGGAACCGCGAGTCCACGAATCTCGTCAGCAAGCAGCTGTCCGACCTATGGAAGATTCCAACACCTTATGGAGATAATACCTCTGGTCCCTTTAAGCTAGATGAGATTTGTAACGCCCTCAACCACCTGGAGCCAGAAAAATCCCTGTGATTAAATTCTATTTTCCCAGAGTTTATACCCCATGCCGGATCAGCTCTTACATCCTGGCTATGTGGTTTCTTGACTTCCTGCATACGCCAACTCAAAATTCTCAGGATCTGGAGAAGAGCACTGGTAGTTGCGATTCCTAAG
>JGI24021J15306_10008029_pt1 | contig 12933 bp, 7 predicted proteins | sample Ectturendosymbi1_FD_15306 | JGI IMG/M metagenome (IMG submission 15306) | reverse complement strand
ACCAGGAACAACGTGCTGTCGGCCTCTAATGTTTTCCTGAAGAAGTCGTACTTCACCAGACCTTGACAATTTATCAAGTTAAACAAATTGACCACGGATAAGATCTCGTCGCGTTTGAAAAACTGCGTTAAAAAGAGTTTCAGTTGGTTTTGCAAGATCCAACGATAATTCGAACTCCCCAACTGCGGCTTAACAATCTTTGCCTGCTTGACGAGAAATTCGATAAAACTGTCGTGATTTGAAAGCACTTCATGCATGAACACAGTCCCAAAAAGGTTCCAACACGTCTTTCCAGGTCACCGTCGCTGACAATAGATTGACAACGGCTGTAAAATCTTCCTTTGAAACTCCAACCACATCTGGGCTACTGTATTTCACTCGAAGGGAGATTTGGTTTGGTTTGTCGGGTTGCTCGTCGCCACGAGTTCCGTCCAAAACTGCAGTGGGTTGCACGCCCTTGCAAGGAGCGCTCCGTATCGCCGCGCTTGCAGCTGGCAGTACAATGGCCGGCATCGCTCTATGCAAACCACTGCGCCCTGGGTCCATGGCGTCACCAACACGCGCAGTCGTTTTCGACCCTTGATCTGAATTAGTTGCTTGGTTTGAGTGGATCTGAAAATCGAACCGTGGAAGAGTTTTCGGCGAACCAGCAGCAGTATCGCTTGTTCGCTTGCTAGAGGATGAATCCTCACTACTGGCTAACGTCGATGCAGTTGTTTGGCAGTTTCTTGAGGAGTGCGATGCCCTCGCTGTTGGAAACGAGCTCTTCGTCGTGCTCGGAAGACGGCAACCGTCTTCGTTCCTCAGCAAACGTTTCCGAGACGCTATTTTGCTCGACACACTCAGCAATGAAAAGATCTCCACCAACGATGACGGCCGTTTTCATGCGATCCGACTGCGTGGAAGGCAACTTCACCACGACTAGTGTAGGTTCACCGTATCTGGGGCGCGTAAAAACAACGTCGAACGTGTGCGATGCACGTCTGAATGCCCCCAACACGAAGTCGACGCTGACCAAGCGGACATAACCGCGACAAACGGCATCTGCCACTTGCTGCAGACTGCACGGCCACGTTTTCACGCAGGAAGCTGCACGCTGGACAAGACAATTCAAAAGAGCTTGTTCATACTCGGTCAACGATTTTTTGCACTTGTATTTGACGAGACCCATCAGCCAGTCTATAAACGTGCAATCAGCGTGCGTGTATCTCTCGCGAAAAAACAAATTCAGCTTTTCGAAAAGCTTCCATGAAACAGACGTAGTCAGTGCGCCGATGAGATCGGGGTGAATTGTTTCCAAGTACACATAAGCTTTCCGCAACTTTCTTGTGTTATTTACCTCTGTGGTAAGTCGTTTGGAGTAGGTTCTGCAGCTGCCACTTGCAGCAGATGAACGAGATATTCCGCGCGTGATCTTACTCGCCAGAAAACAAAACTCTTCACCAGAAGAATAAGAGCAGATTTCAAAATCGCTATACTTTTCGAAGATTCGTCGGAGGTGCTGCAACGAAATAAATTCAGTCGGGGGCAACAGCTGCGATCCGATGTTAGAGATCGGGATCGAACCCACGACCTCCAAATCAAACACCAGTCTCTTCCGGATGGCGCTGTGAACTAGCGGGGTAAGAGACGACGAGCTTTCACCCAGTTGGGTCATAGGAGTCAGCCAGTCAATGAATGAGCCGTAATGTCGCACCACCTAAAAACAAATAACGGGCTGCAAAATAACAGTGACTTGACAATTAAAAAGGAGGTTTTCGCAAATGACAGCGTCAAAAATAATATGTGCTGAAGTAATAGAATAGAGGTTGTGCATCGTGGCATGCAAATACATTTGGCAAGATACTGTACTGACAAATGTAAGGTAATTCAGTATGGAGAGGCCAAATATGACAGGTTTTCCATTATGGCATCCTGAAACTGCTAAACATACGAGAATACGAAAACCTTTTTACTTGGTTTTTCAACTCTTCTGCCTTTAATGTTTCGTAATTTCGGTGTGCTAGTTGGATGTTTCGTATCAGATTCCTTTTATATTTTCGGTTTCGTCAACCGCATCTGCTGAATGCTCTCAGCTACCTCTTATATTTAGCATTTTGTCTCAGTTTTATTTCCTTTTAACAGTTTTGAGGTGTTACATTGGAATAACTTTTTATGGTTGGCGTTGCGTTGAACGTGCGATTCACCACGAACGACTTGTGCACGAAGAACAACACCCATACATATGTGGCGTGAACAAAGAATAATAGAGTGATCATGGCATGTGATCTCTTTGCTGCTTGCTGCCACAGTGTGAAGCTTTGCGCACTTGCCGCTAGGGGCTTTCCGATAGCAACAGCGTCTCCTCTCTGACGTCTCCATTTCTATTAACCAGTACAGTATTCTGGCTAATGCTTCTGCTTGCCGCCGTAGGGAACCTTTTGGGTTTGGTGCCCCCTCTGTTTGCCACATTTTATGTTTGGTGCCGTCATCGACTGCCACATTGACTAAAATCCATACTTGTCCATGGGAATGTGATTTCTTTCGCAAAGGGAAAGTGTGCTTGATATTTGTCCCATCGCTACTAATTCCACGTCATGTAGCATAAATTGTCTGAAACAGAGGTGATCAGAGTCACTTTTTATTGACTCCTGCGCTGTTCCAAAAAAATGACTGCAACTCCTGCTCCAGAGCTCAAAGAAAAATGCATACTCAACTCCTGTTGACACTCCGAAAACTTGAAATTAAGAAATAGAAGCATGTGTTATTCTGACGTGAACCAAATCTTGTTTAACTCTTTCACCAGAGTACTTTAGGCACAATCACAATGAAACAACTATTGCTCTCTTTTCACTTATCAGCTTGCACAAACAAATCGCCACAAGAAAAATACTCCAACCACCTCATTTATGCATCTGCTTTATGATGTAAACTAGCAAGATAATAATGGGGTGTTCAGTAATACCCTGAAGTAGGTTGCATTTATCTTGGCTTGCATGTAACTTACTCTACTGCTGTTATTGCGTTTTTAAGATAACACACTGTTGTCTTTTACATTTCACTCAAAGCAACAAATTGCGACGACCGCTTAAAACATGGTACAGCGCAGAGGTTCCAGTAACACATGTAACCGCAAAATAACAAAAAAATGCAAGTGAAGATAAAGCAGTTGAGCATGCGCTATGCGTCAGCGAGAAATGAAGCTGCCAGCCTGTCAATGACACCCCCTCATCCTCAGCAGTCTGCGCTGAATCATCATTCACTATCCAATTCAACCAACAAAAAAAAGTCAACACGTCATCTAACAATTAGCCTATCAGAGGCAACTTTAATTAATGGAAGGTATTATCAGGCTCCTGGAAAAACTGAAAATTTCGGACTTTAGGTCCTGCTCCGGCAACGACAAAAATCGTACAGGGCCGGCCCCGTGATCACCTCTGGTCTGATTTTGAATGAAATTATGTGGTCACAGCGAAGTACGTAATCACAATTAGAGGTTCAGTGCCATGGCGGAATTAGGCGAGGCCACCTAAAATAAGGTCGTTGGGGCCATTTTCGGGTTACAACCAACCAAAGGAAGTCTCAAAAAGTTTTCATGGGATACCTTAGGTAGATATTCGAGGTGTTCTTTCCACGGCTCCGCAGAAGCTACTTATAAGACATGCACGGGATAGTTTCGTGGAAACCCCAAGGGATAGAACAATAACAGGTTGCCACGGAATTACACCAAAAAAAGTGTCCTTTCCCATGGACAAATCTGCTAAAAAATCGACCGGTGAGTTTTTTGTCAACAGTAAACCTTCACCACACAGATAATTGCTTTATCTCTACTATAACTTGCAGACAACAACCATGATTTGCACGTAATCACCATGAAAAAGATATTCGGCTTGCAACCGAGTTCAAAATAAGTCTGTAGGAAACTCAGGATTCTATGTGAAAGTCACATTTGGTGGATTCGGAAATTATTCTTGCGTTTGTGATCGTACAGCGACTTCCGAAAAAATGAAAACACCATTTCTAAATCGGTTGACACAAACTAAGAAGTTTTTTCGAGAATGGGTAGCAAGAAATTCTTCCAACATAATTCCATGCCAGTAAACAGAAAAAAACTAAGGTCGCAAAGTTTCAAGCGAAAACAAATTTTCAGGGGTGAAAAGAAATTTCCTGTGATGTGCAACGTGATTTCTTTTATTCGCATAGCAAGATGGATTTGTGATACGTTCTTAACCAGCTAGGAAGAAGTCGTCACTCTTCGATCAAATCACACGATACAGTGCTGCAACTAACCGCTTCCTTTCTCTCCTGAGACATATTGAGAAACGCAGTCATCAGTGCATCGTACGTCACGTCATTTCGAAAGTGACGTTTGGCAAAATCCACCGCTTTCTCATCCATTGCTTTTGCACGTCGTGCAGCCTCAGCGCAGGAAACAATTAATTAATCACATTACTGCGCTGCGTCTGCGAGATGCAAATGCGCAAAACCATTCAGAATTTTTAAGTGAAAACGCACTGGAAATACAGTATGCTATTCATTATTAGTGGTGCTGATGTAAAACAATATAGCGTTTTTCCGAAAGATGAGTAGTAAATAGAAACTGTCGACAAGCGAGAGGCTTCAAAGTTCGAAACGAAACAAAAGCCGAAATCGTTCGAGACCAGACGCTTACATTAGAAGTACAATGTCTTCGTGCTGCTTTCGATAGCGGTTCTGAGACACAGCTACAAACAAAAAAGGGGCGTTTCAATTCGAAAAAAAGCCATCATGGCTTTCCACCCTTGAATATATAGAAAATCATCTAGAAAATTTCAAGATCCACGAACTACTATACATCTGCCTGAATAACTATGTCATCCTACGCTGGAAAAACAGCGAACATAACATACAACTATTAAATTTACGACCTAAAACGGCCAAAGAACACAGAGCAGTAACAAGATGAAGCGCATCATGTGGTAAACATTCAATTTCTCTGAACAAAAGCAGTAAAACTGTCGACAGATTTCCTCGAATCGAACAAAGAAGTTCGTATGAACAGATGCCACCTCTATTCTGAGAAAACCATCTAACAGAAGTCCTTCCGACAATATATCGGTAAGTTCACGTTTTTTTTAAGGAAAATGTTAGGAACCCGGTTCGGATCTATAGGGACCCGATTTCTCTGATTCTAGGGACCCGATTTTCTCTGATTTTAAGAACCCGATGGTAATTTTCTCTCATTCTGGGGACCCGATTTGAAATTCTAGGGACCAGAATCGGGTCCCTAAAACGCCTTAAAAAACCCTGGGTAAGCTTACGATTTTGTTGCAAAAACGCAACTGTTTGCCTTACTACAATTCTCAGCACTTAACAAAGAACACAAAATAAAAAATGCATCCAAATGCATCCATTGCCTGTGGGTCACTTTGGGAAGCAGCAACAAGATTTTGAGATAATTTTTATGAAAACAAAACAAAAACAGTAGAACACACGAATGTCAAGAGTGTCAGTTAACACCAAAACGATTTTTTACCAATTAATGACATTAATAAATGATTAGTTGTGCAGGCAAAGGACCAAGAATTACAGCAATTCTTTAGTCATGCCGTTGATTCCTTCACTTGAAGAGGAGTTTAAGAATAACTCAGATATAACGTTTTTGAATAAGAAATTACAGCTCTAAATTCGCAGTAAGTGATTTTATAAAAATAATCTTACTTCAACCTTCAGGCCACTAAGAACGATATCATGAACTCTTCCCTGATTGAAGAAATGTTTGCCAAAGCATTTTTGGTAAGCTTCAGAATTTCACTTGAACGAGTTTCAAGCTTACGAGCCAGCTTCCTGTGCCGTGATTGTGTACACGCATGAGTACGCTAGAGAGCAGGTAATAATTTCCAGTCAAACCGGGTCGCTTGCGAAGCTGGCCTGACTTTATATCAGTAAGTTGAGTTGCAACATGGAAAATTTTCACACAACTCAGGTTTGAAAACCAATTCTTGATGAGTCACCGCGCATCAGCAACACTGGATTTTCAGGTAAATTTCTGGTCACTGGCCAGAATTTTTAATGGCCAAAAAACACACATCAATTCGGTCATAATGCCTTTACCAATCATACAAAAATGACCTAAAAAACAAAGATTGCAAGCTATTTCGGAAAAATCACAGAAATGTCTCAGAAAAAAACAGTAGCAAAACAAACTAACCTAATCCCTCCGGTGTGTAATCATCATGGTCGTGAAAAACACTACATCCATTTTGTTGCTTACGACCATGTTGACTTGGAATATCTCTTCTCAGCACACGCAACCGACAAGGACTGATATCTTCGCCACCATATTATCGTATTGCTACTGGTACCGGCAGATGGCATTTCAGGCTCTGGCCTGTCGTCGTTTGCCGTTAAATGAAATAAAATCAATATATAAATAGATTGGTATCTAACAAAGGGGAAAAGCACTCCTTTCGAACATCACTGATCATTTTGTGAAATACGAGTTCCCAAATGGATATAGTCGCGATTATCCTCAATGACGAATGCAAAAATTAATTGTCTTTCATCGTTTTCGCTAATTTTGCGCCAAAGATGAATATCAGCTTAGAAACGACCAAATGAGAGCACAACGTGAATGACGTCAACTTACCTCACAGCAACCACTGAGAAAACGATTTTTCTTTTCGATTTTTCAAACAAAACACGATTTTTCTTTTCTTCGCAAAGAAAATCGTGTTTTGACGAAGGAACCAAATAGCAGGTTAGCAATATACTTTCATAAAACAAACGAGGGCATGACGTAAAAAAGCTTGACGATCTGGTCGAACTACATTGATTGTTGTTCACTAAACACCCTGTTCATAGTATCGCTCAGTCACTTTCTACAACGTACTGTACTTGAACAATCACTTAAGGTGCAGCTAACCACTTGCCTTTGCCTGAGAGATTGTCCTAAATCACATCTCCACAATAGGACAGTTCCTTTTCTGTATTCCATGCAATTTCACATTACGTTACAGTCCAGAGGCGACGAACATGCGGCCCGCAAAAGAGTTTCGTGCGGCCCGCGATTATTTCATGCTTCAATATTGCGTTGAATAACTTCAGCTGTGTGGTTCGCATGGGTTTTTATTACTTCCGTTTGTTGTTTGTTTCTCTTGATGAACAATTTCTTTCGTTTTTAACAGTTTCATAGCATGACTAAAAAGTTGTGCGGCCCGCTTACTCAGCGGTAACTGACAAAGCGGCCCGCGATAGCAAATAGGTTCGTCACCCGTTGCACAATAGCGGTGGGCTATAAGCACAACTGACTTAGCCAGGTAAATGCTTTCAAAATCGTCTGGTTTAACAATTTATGGAAAACGATTTATGAAACATTTGAATGAGAGACGCAGTAATATCGAAAACACATTTACATCAATTTTCGAATCATTCGTACGGATAATAGTACTTTGACGAGGTAACCAAATAGCAGGCTAGCAATATACCGTACTTTCCTAAGACAAACGAGGGTGTCGTCGTTAAAAACTTGACGATCGAGCCAAAATACAGTCATTATTTTTCCTTACGCATTGTGTTCGCAGTATCGCTGAGTCATTTTCTACAACGTACCCGAACAATCACTGAAGCTGGTGACGTAAGAAAGTTTCTTCTTGAAAAAAAACGTCCAGTAAACACCAACTTGCTTTTCCACACCTGGCAAGGCATCAATCAAGTCGCAACACGACAAATCTCACTCTACTAGGCTCTCCACAGTTGCAGCTGCTTCTTTATCCATCGATGCTAAATATCCGGGACACACAATTTAAACACCAGTCGAATAGTCTAAAAATCATGACCTGCGAAAACAAAAAAAGCACTATTAACCAAGTTATGTCAACACCTTATCGGCCTTCCGTATGTACCGCCAAATGACGTCATGATCAAGCCGCAGCACGCCAAACAGATGCAAGTCGTTATATTCGAAATGTGTGCAATACCGACTAGATTCGCTTGTACCTTCAGAAAAAAATAATGTTCTCGCATTGTACAGTTTATTTTCCGCAGCTTGCCCGTTGGTTCAATCAGCGACTTTTAGTTACGTCAACGGTAAAACCTACCAACTTTTCAATTGAAACATTGACCTTTTATTGAATGATTGACAGCTTCTACATTCCCAATACTGGTTAAGTGGCAGCTACCAGCGACCGCATGCGAAATCTTTGTTATAGGCATCACGTGAGCGTGAACGAAATAATTAAAGCAAATCACTTTTTTGTCAAAGACGCGCTGTCACCAGGACAATACGAACTTGATCAACTTTCTCCCGTTTTTAGCCAAAAGTCCCTTAGAATTTGGGTTTTTTTAGACAGCAAATTATCTTTAACAATGCAGAGGAATTAATTCTGCCAGCTTAGGCGAGTATGCTTCTCTGTTATCGATATTTTTCATTTTCTTAATCGTTTAACCAAAACCGTTTTGTTTTTTTCAAAACACAGAGGTGATGGCAACATTCTGTCATCGGGGCTAACCAGCTTCAGTCTGAAGATCTCTGATTTCATTCTACATGCTTCTTTAAAGAATTGTAAATAATCCAGGATTATTTCAATGGATTGAACATCCAAACTCAGTAACCCAACTCAATGCTGCATTTACATGGTCATACGTTTTTACACAATCCGCTTACATTTAGAGCATATACGAAAAACAAAAACCAGGGTAAACAGTAACCGTCGGAAAAATTTACTTATTTAACCCCTTGGAAAGAGCTAAAAAGAATTTCACAATATCTCCACCAGTCATAATCCCGGAGTGTTACGAGTTGTAGTCAGTAATAGCAGAAAAACCGCTTAAATTAAGACTTAATAGGAAGGCACCATCAGAAATCGCAACAACAAAACAAGGCAAGAAATTCAACGAAACAAACATCAGATACCTGGAATAGCATTGAAAACCCAAACGAAAGAACCTTTACACCACAGACAATGTACAGCGGGAAGGACCCCACACGCGTAAAGTGAAACACTAACGCAGCAGGAAAAGCAATCTTGAACTCATCGGTACCAGCAGGTTTGGTAAACTTTCCGCCTGTTTAGATATGCGGAGGTACGAACTTGGCTGTCGTAGGTTCGAGGCATAAAAAGGCGTAATAGCAACTGAGGCCGAATACCAAACAGAGCAGCAACGAAGGCTTTGAATGGCGTACGCCCGTCACGAGCAGGGTCGCATTTCACACATTTAACGATTCCGCGTTAGGGCGCACCGTGACATCACACTTGCTTACAAACGCTTAGTGACGTCACAAACTCACAAACCATTAGCATGGTTGCGCGTAGGAATGTCTTGGCGTTTATACGAGAAATGATAGTACGTACCGCACAAAAAGGGATTGCTGGCACCTTGTCATGAAGCCCAAAACAGGTGGTAACAATTTTGCAGACCTTTCAGCAAAAGTACGCTTTTGAACCGTAAACTACATACGCCACGGCAGTTTTCAAACAGTGACAAAACAAGCGTTGATGTATTCTGTCACTTGCAAAGAACAACTGCACATCTGACAACGAAGCACACATGAGTGACGCCGAAACAAGGCATGCCTGTGATTTTCGTCCACAGATAGGGTTCGCCAACAAAAGCAGTGGCGAAGTGAGCGGCCTGAAATCATAATAAAGGTTCTTCACGCTTTAGGCTGCGACTTGGGCTAAAACACTGGCTTCGACAAACAACGCATCCAGAAAACAAACCCCGACCAACGGCGTAGCCTGCCCAATATTTCGGGGGGTTTAAAATGTTTCGGGGGGTTTAAAATGTTTAAAAATTGAGGGAGGCCATGCCCCACTGGCTACACCTTTGGCTCCAACACACTCAACATGAAGCGTCATTAACCGCAATTTTCGTTTTTGAACCAAGCGCGTCATAAAAATGTAACTGCAGCAACGAGCAGCGACGGGCAGGTAAGAAAAGTTCATGGTGACGTTTAAAACCTGTGTACATGGGTGGGATACTTGTACACGCACACACACACACACACACCTCAACAGGGCAAGCAAGATTCGGAAAACAAAAAACGTGTGAACAAGCAACCGTAAAAGCAAACAACTCGCACAATGGCTTAACAACGCAAAACCCAAACACTGACCTCTTCTCATCTCACTTGACATCAATTAAGAAAGTTTTAAATGGACTACTAACGTGGTTTGCGTGCTGACCAGTGCATTTATGAGTTAACCGCCCAAAACTGCCATGCCTCGCCTTTGGTACGAAAGACCTGGTTTTGCAAGCACTTTCTCAGTGATGTTTTGACAAATCAGTGACACTTCAGCGTGGTTATGGTGGCATTTTTTACATTTGAAGCGAGAGAAATAATATGTTGTTCACTGTGCGATGCACTTCAATTAACAGAAAGCTTTCGTCTGCGCCTCTGTACCCTGCAGGGGAAACACAACCTACTGCCACGACGTCCTGGGCAAGAATCGAGTTCAACGCTCGGATGCAGAAAATCAAACCAGAAATAACACTTTAGGTAAACCTGAAGAAAAGGCAAAGCGGAAGTGAGCGGATGTTGCGAAACGCCTTAGCAACCAGTAAATGTCGGAGGCAATCTGTATTTGTAGCACGTTGACAACGTATAAGCACAAAAAAACAAAGACTGTGAACAAAAGCAACGCCAACAATGCCGTAACTACAAAGGATCATGTACACTTCAACTTCTAACACAAACAGAAGTGGCAATGCTGTAGAACAGACTAAGTTTCAATAAGGCAAAAAGCAACCGCACTTTGCTTCCCTTATATAGCAATCGTCCGGCGAATTGACCGAAACCGAGGTGTCACAAACAAATACTGCACAGGATGTGTTTTGCCTCAACAAAAAGACAAGAGTTACAGCAAAAACAAACAACGAATGCACGGATGTCAAAACGCCAAAAAGAAATGTACAACTGCAAAAAACTGAGCACAAGATGCCGAGCTTTCAGGCTCCAACGGAATGGAAAATCCACGCGATTGACAGCTGGCATGCTGTCACACAGTTGTCGAAATGTAACACGTATAAAAATGGTTTGTATTGCGCACAACGTGAAGACAGGACACTGCAAAAAAACACATAAAAGTAGTTACGTTTTGTGGATGTTGGGTCACAAAGGGATGTTTCGGTACATGAAGGAAAACACAGAATAGCCGTCAATCACTACTCAGAGACGGTAATATTCAACCCGGGGCTTTAAATTTTTTCTTTGAACTTCCATCAAAAGTTAATATTGCGATAGTTCACCTCACACGGAGAAAGAAATTAACACTTCATGTTTCTTCTACAGAAAACTAGAGCGGTTTTCCAGTCTTACGACCCGAGGCACAACCAGCAGCAGCCAAGAGTTTCAAACGAGCTTCGCGGTATATTGCTCAAGAGCCGCTTCGTTCACTGTCAAGGTACCATCCGCTGCAACAGGGAAGCAGTCCTGGAACTTCCTGAAAGCGAGAGTGAATGACACGCCCGACCCGAGCACCTTGTGCAGGTCTTTGCTCGCCTCCGCCGACCAGGTATCTCGTAACTCGGTCTTGGTGATCGGTCCGCGCGTGCGGATTATCCGGGTGACCAGATGGAGGGCGTCGGAGACTTTTGGGCGAGTTTTGGCGGCGCGACTTGGCGGCGGTGACGCGGGAGACGGCGGGACAGCAGCCCTCGATCGACTGGCGGGCGATTTGTCGTTGGCATAGTGGGACAAGCTACTAGGATGAGCGTGGGGCTCTGTTTGATGCAAAGGATGATCGGCAAAAACCGTTTCGCGTCGAATAAAAATGATAGGCTCCGTTTTGGCAAAAACGAAGAATTCCAGGGATTTCAAGCAACCAATCAGAACAAGGTACTGAGAAACAATAAGCTTTTCGTCGTCGTCCAAAAGCAACATTCTCTCGCCGTGCTTACTCACGACCAGACTAGTCAAATTGCTCAAGTTCTCCCTGTTCTTTGGCGCGCTGATAAGATGAGCTTTGCACGAGGTAATTATCTCTGGCAACAACTCGGTGTAGGGCAGACTAATAGAATTGTTATTGTCCGCTATCCGATTGGTCCGATTCGGCCTATAAAAGACCCAGGTGGCTCCAGGTCCACCGAAACGATTGCTGAAAACAAACCGGGGGCCCGACTCGGCCAAGTGCTCGAGCACGTAGCCGCGCAAAGCGAGTGTGCTTCGCGCGAAACGCTCGCCGGAGAAATGTTCTTTTGACATCTCCAGCAGCTTTTGCGTTTCGGCGCAGAAGTCTTCCTGGGTCAGGTAGGAAGACAAGAAATGACGAATCTTTCGCTGCCTCTCGCGATACGAACCTTTCTGGGCCGTCGACGGAGCGGGCGCGAGACTGCTCGTGCTCGAAACGCCGTTTTCGGAGACTTCAGCACGACAGCCGGCAGGTTTTCGCCCGCCTGACGACGACGCCGGCTCCCCGCTGGTTGATGAAATGCCGTTGTCCGATTCGCAACTGTCCGCACGTGCAACCTGATAGTGTGTGGTGAAATAGGCGTCTGGTTTATTAACGATGTCGCCAGCTGGGCTCCATTCAGCAGCCTTTTTCCTAGCTTCGATTCGAGAGCCCGCGGTGACAAAGCGCCCCCGGCTGTCCTGCGAACAGTGGGGGACGTCAGTGGCGATGACCTGATCAAGGTGCCGCGGCGCCTTCGGCGACAAATTTTTCTCCAGCGGCTGAGGCGGAAAGCGCTGCATATCAACGTCGGCGGGAGTGTCAGTAACGGTTGGAGTAAGCAGCCGATCGGTGGACGAAACCTGGTGACCAGCAGTTCCGCCATGCGACGTCATCTGCACGCCGACATAGTCGCCACGCATTGACGAACACACGTTGTCTGTATTGGAACCGAACGTGGAACCGGTTTGTTCAGGATGGTGGAAGTCGGTACACTGCTCCCGTTTCACTTCCACGTTTGTTTTCGGCCAGCTCTCATGGGCTTTTCCACACGAGACCGATCCTGAAACAGATGATGACGTTC
>JGI24021J15306_10008022_pt1 | contig 12937 bp, 7 predicted proteins | sample Ectturendosymbi1_FD_15306 | JGI IMG/M metagenome (IMG submission 15306) | reverse complement strand
CTTTACAACACTGTGAAAAGGTCACTTGACGAACAAGCACAAAATTGACCCTGTGCTAAGTCTCGTCTAATCCAAGGTCAAACAAGCGGCCGCTTTTTTTTAACGAAACTCGGATGTCACCTCGTATCTCAAAATACATATAAGAACAAGCTTAACTAGTTTTTCAAAACGTTTTACATGGATCGAGAATCCCCTGCGTTATCGCAACATTATTCAACTGCCAACTGCGCCAAGATCTTGGTCTGCTGTAGACCACTTACACGTACCTGCCAGAAACAGAGTTTATACCCTTCGTACGCTGAGCTCAATTTCAAACATGTGTTTTGCGATGGAGTACCAAACAGCTACCAGCCCCCTTCAATGCTCCTCAAGTTTTCTTCGACAGTCGTTATGTGCGACTGCAGAAACGCTGTAATGCTTCCCTGACTACACAGCACCTTTCTCTGAGCCAGCAAAGAAAAGGTACTAACAAGCGGTTTGGCCTTCCCAACAGCTTACAGTATCACGCCAAACCTTGCTACAGCGTGCTGTGTACTTCAAATAGTACGTCGGGCAGGAAGCGGTGACGCGATGTGCATTGCATGCGCGCGCGCACGAAGCATTCAGTCACTCGGTTCGAGGCAGAGGGGGAAGCCAGCCCTGTTCCTGTTGCGTCACGCTGCACAGACAAACAGCACCGAGCGATTCAGCAGAAAGACAACCGGAAACTTAACTCCGCCACAACCTTATATGCCGTGCCGTTATTGACCTCGCGTATCAAACGACAATACGGCGAAAATCAAAGGAAACCCAACAGAAACGAGTTGAGACACCTGCGCGTGAGCTTTGTGGTACACGAAATGCATCTGAACAAAGATGACAGCAAATGCTACCTAGTAGCAATGCTGCTAAGCAGGTCATTTTAATCATTTCGCAAATGGCAAGCGTAAGTGCAGCTTACAAACATAGATAAATGCTGAAGGCAGGTGAACGTGATCGCGGCCGGAAGCTGAGCGAGCATCAATTTGGAAAATTCGAAAGGAGCCAACTTCTGAATTTCTATTCACAGCAAAGGCTGATCGACTACACTACGATAAAAATAAATAAATAGCGAAATTCGTTTCGCCAATTTGCAGAGAGGCGCTGTGTTGGTCGGTTGCTACCGCTCCAAGGCCGCTACCAGCGCCGGAAGATGTTTTAACAGACCCTTCGCTGTGATCGGCAAACCGCAGCTGTGTCGCGCTGCTATCGGCAGTCGCGTGCGCACGGCGAAGTGTGCACACGCACACTGCGCATACCATTTCGCAGCGCAAACGACGCGAGTGGGTCTCACGCAGCGACGAAGAGCCGATCCTATTTCAGCCAGATGAAGAGCGCGGACTACTTCCGGACGGTGTCAACAAGAGCCTTCGCATGGCTGTGGTCGAATCTCTGCTTAAATTTGACCAAGACCGAGTCATAATCGCGGACAGAAATAAACTGCGTGGCGTTCCCAAAGATCTGACGAATGACTCAAACAAGAGACGCGGCACATTGCTAGAACTTCCTTGAGGGTCACTGAGCTGCTTCAGTTACCACATGAGCACACAGGTTGCTATAGAAAGTTCGCGTGACTCCACTGTACAGCACAAATAAAAATTATCAAAAGAAACAGTATATGCACTGTTGCGCCATAGCAACGTGCAGGTCCCTGAAACTCATAGTCGTCATTTAAAAGCGCTTGGCAGCGGCCAAAACAATAAACACAAATCATTACCTTCTTACTTCACTGCATCTGGCCAGTAGTTTCCTAAAAGATTTTCCGCGCTAACCACTTAACTTTGAACGCTGGTGGTCTCAAACACTCAGCACGTTTGCGTGGAAATATAATGTTGCCCCCAAAATCGCACATATTCTTTTATTAAGGGAGTTGGTAGAGCCAACGGAAAAGGCGTAAAGCCCATCTCAGCTAGACTTATAAGAGACTCCAGAGTAATGTGTTGACAGAACCTGCACCGAAAAACACAAAGTATCTGATATTGTCTTCCGCAACAAAGTTATTCCAACGTATGTTATTCTTCTGAATAATCTAAGACTCGATCAAATTAGTTGTTCTGGAAGAAGTGGTACGCGTTGACAATACGAGGTGTCCAATTGGTACGAGATCGTAAGAAGGCTGGGAACCACTGGTCTAATGACAGCAGTGAAGTTACTAGCAACCTGTTCATTGAAAACCATAAGGTATCCGGGAGGAAATCAAACAAGTATCAGGTCACTTTATGATTTAATTGGAAATAAAATCGATTTCACTTAAAATAATTCTCAGTTATCCCTTATTCAAATAGATGAGTATAAGAAACAAATAATGTTGCTCTAATGAATATAAGATATACAACCAATGAATATAAGAGACAACTAATGTTGCTCTTTAGCAAAATTGGCTTCGTGTTTATAATTCAACCGTAAATTTGCCTTACAGTGGGTTGTTTCCCCTTAGATAACTTATAATTGTCATGGCGGCATGACTATACCCTCTTCATGGTCTTAGTCTAACAATTAAAATGTCCCTGATAAACCAAACGCGCAAGTCGGAAACGGACAAACTAATTTATCGGCTCTCACCGCTTCTCTACCGACAAATAGAGTAGGACTTGAGTAGGAAGAAACACACGCAGCCTTCCTGCATCGGCCTACGATGAGGAGATGCACCCTCGGACGCTAACCGCTGTTCACAAACGCCATGTTTGTATTTTTCAAAATCAAGCTGCTGCTGACGGTGCACCAGCTACAGTTCACGCGACCAAGACCAGCTGACTAATGATGCCAGGCACCAGAAGTCCAAATCGAGATTTGGGTCTGACGACACGACATGGCGGTTGCGTCGTGGCAAATGCTGCGCGGACAACTGCGCATGGGTGTGCTGACCCGAAGCGAACTGACCGGCACAGGACTTTTGATCAGCGCGGTTTAAATAACACATTCGCGAGCTCAGCACCTCTGCAAAAGTTTTGGCTACGGACACCAATGCCTTTGCTAAAAATTTCAATTCAGCTTAATGCGTTTCCTAAACTGAAAAGAAGCTTGAAAATTTCGTTCATTAGTGATGGGCGTGATCCATCGTCGAAGTTCAAAGAGCAATTAGCACACTTAAAACAGTAGCTTTTCAAATCGTTTTTACTCTTCTCTCCAAGTCTCTCACAGAAAATCACTGGTAAACGTTGGTGCTGAAGAAGTTTCATTTCACTTTCATGGGTTTGTTTTCTGCAACTCAGACTGCAGGAAAAAATATGTGACAATCTTCAACCGACACATGTTGTGGACCTTTAACACAATTCCTCATCTGTCGCGTATTCAAAACAGTTGCCAAAATCTCTGGGAACAAGGTTTCATTATGCACGCTTGGCACTCCATTTGTAGTAACACGAATGTTCAAGCCTCCTAGCTCAAATTTGGCACCGAGGGCCTTGCGTCCACTTCGGCAGAGAATGCTGCACTGGTGGCTAACCAATGGTAACACCGCACGTGACACTTTCGTTTGTACCCACTGATAAACGTCTAGCACGAGGCTGATAAGGCCGAAAATACCGTTGTACCGTTCGCTGTGAACCAAACGGTAATCGAACCACGTCTATCAGCTTGAGAAGCGCGTGGCCAACGCGCTGCGCCACTTGACTGGGAGTAGAAGCAAAACTGTTTAGGACGTCGATCGCGCCTGTTGAACGCAAGGCTCCCAAATTCGCGAAAAAGGTTGCCCGTCAAAATTATCCTTTTTTTCTCAGAAAGGAGTAACATTACGACTTTAAAGCTGAAACAGCGTATCTCGCCCTGAGCAACAAGAATTCCTTCTTATAAGACCAGAAACGCACCACAGAAAGACTGTTTCAGAATTTAAATAAGCGCGCCACGGTTCCCGTGGTCAACCCGGGCCTTGGAACATTCACAATCCTAAATGACATTGCGTTTACAAACGATTACAAGGAAATGAGCAGAACTGACCGTCTGTGACAAATCGAACCTCCACTTCTGCCACAACTGGCCAATATTTAAATGAGGCCCAACATGCATGGCGACAACAACGACCCCACTTACCCGGACTCGATCTGGCTTGTCTTCCGCAATATCAGGTCTTCGTTTATAATGACCTTGCCGTCCTGGTTGTCATGATTGCCGCTGACTTGGATTGAGTTGATCCAAGCAAGCATGTCGTCGCGGTCTTCGGCCTGGAAGCAGACGAGAAGTACGAAAATAAGAAACGAAAGGAGCGATGTGCAAAATGTTCTAAAACCCATTTTTGCGTGGTTTTGATCGCTTTTTTATGAAAAAAGGTAGCGCAGTATCTCATTCGCAATGCAGCACTATCTTGGTTAAATGGTAGTTGCAAAGCAAACACCCGTTCATTCTCAAGCAACAACCCATAAAGCAATTAATTTCAAAATTGCTGGTATCATCTTTTGGCCGACTACGAGGTGGATATTATAATTTTGGGGCCCGAGGTAAACTTTCAGAAAGGGGCCCGAAAACGTCGCCACTGCGAAACACAGATATGGGACTAGGTGGATAGGCAAGTTAAATTTATCATTGTCTGGGAATTTGCTTCTGCGTGAACATCAATTTCACATTGAAAATTGTTTGAAGTAATTTGATTTTAAATTATCCTTTGTCTGCACATTAAAGTTGTTGAAGCGCCCCCTTTACCACATTTGCGCGTAATTTTCAATTTACTTTGAAAAACATATGACTAGGTTCAGAGCTTATTACATGTGGCTCCAGAGTGGTTCATAAGCTTTTTAACAAAACAAGTAAAAACTTAGTGCGAAATTCTCAAAGAAGGGGCGGAGGCGACAGCCCCGTTCGCCTAATATCCACCTGGGTCGACTATTACTGTTTCCCAAGCACAATTACTATTGCAAAACTTCTTCATGTAGCTGCGTGGCCCACTTGGAAGCCGCCTGTCCCGTTTGTTGAAAAACACTCCAAGAACGGACTTTACGTCCAACACGGAGTTAACGGAGTTTCTTCAGTGATGAAAGTTACAATGACCAACAGTTGTATATAAACGGCAAAATAATGATGTGGGTTTCTCATGAGAGCATACAAAACAACGCCTCTGCCCGCCACCAGTGTGACATTAAATATCGAAGCCTTCGTGGGATGTTTAACAACTTTTCTCAGGCCACATCTCTGCAGCTCTGAAAAACTGTCGCTTAAAGTGGACCTGAAGCTGCAAACAATCCCTTCATGCGACACTTCCATAGACGGGGTCGTCTTTCGATTGTTGGGCGCGCTGGGGAGTGGACCCCCCAGTGCCACAAGTTAATGATCAGTAGGAATCACGAGAGTTTCTGCGGTTGCTGAAAACTTTCAGGACGCAGTTCAAGTTTTGCGCATGGCTTGTTTGACTGAAGGTGAATTTGCAGCGAATAGAGCCCCACTGGTTTGTGGGATCAGGTTATTCTTACACAGCCAGCAAAGGGGCGGCGAGCCTTGCACAACTTTGAGGTAGGGAGTATTTCAGGCAAGTCCACGCTCAAAACAAGATTTTCATGCAGCTTACACCGCAGAGGGATGTGCAAGCATTACATCAGTCATCATATTCAAAAAAACACAAAGGCAACAAAAAAGATGCTCACATCACATGTTTTTCTTCAGTTATAGGTCGGCCATAGACCGAATTTTTTGTAATGACCGCAAAAATTATGTCAATTCGGTCACAATGCATCAAAATATAGACTAATGAATTCTGTTAGGGTGGGTTTCAATACTACTATGGGACAAATGACCGAAACGCCTCAGCGAAAAAAAATAGCATCACGCGCACCTGAAACAGGTACTCCGATCCATTTCCCGTGGTCACTTTGAAAACGTTTTTGCGTTTCACGTAGTTATACGCGATCGAGACGAGAGATCCTTGGATGTTGAGCGGCTCCTCCTCCTCCAGGATGAGCTGCGACGGAGTTTGGGATCCGCTGCTGTTCGCCGTCGCAGTCGCCTGGCCATTCGACGGCATGTCCTGGAGAAGAAAACAAATAAGCACGATACTAAACGCAGCCGATGGTCAACAAAGTGAAACGCGGCCCTTCAACCAGGAAGTAGAAATGTTTCTTTGCGAGCATCCGTTTCCATGACGACGGGCATGTCACTTTCGGCAAGACCGTATCGGTTGCGATGCGACCGAGTAAACAACAAATCAGCAGTTGTAGACAACAAATCAACAGTTGTAGACAACAAATCAGCAGTTGTAGACAACAAATCAACAGTTGTAGACAACAAATCAACAGTTGTAGACAACAAATCAACAGTTGCACATAAAACCAGGTTTCAAACAAGCAGTCCCCGCCGCCAAAGTCCCTCGTTGTTTTTTGCATCGACCTTGCACACTTTTCGATATCACGCCAAATGACCAACGATAATTGGTTGACAGCGATATTTACGCTGCTCGATCAACGAAACGGCCACATATATTAAGTTTCTGGTCGCAATGCAATTATACCTGTTTGTTTCTTGTCCAGTCCTTGCAGAGATAGATATTTTGTTCCTTCAGCACCACCCACACCAGCTTCCACAGTTTTTGCGAGCTCGTGCGCTTGCCTTTCTCAATAGTGGCGACCTACACAAACCGAACGAGGAAAACATGAATAGGGCAATTCATGCACGAGACACAGCAGCCTATGCAATGTGGTTTTTCTCAGAGTTTGCTAGCAAAACAAAACATTGTTTCTGCACGCTTTGGGCTCTTTAGTCAACCGCTTAACTTTACACACAGAAAAGTGCCTGTTCATCAATTGTGTGGACGTTAGAAACTGGTTGAGGAACTTAGCTCACAAACAAATGCAACGCCAGTGTCACAACTTATTTCCGCGTTAACAGTATCGGATCCTTTGTGTGCATCAAACTTATCATGGGTTTCGGAAGGCAGTACCAGCAGCTGACCAAATAATTTACAATACTGTACAACTATGACATCACAATGCAACTGCGACATGAGCAAAATCTTACTTTGAAAGACAAGAAGCCTTCTCTGATGACAGTGTCGTCATAGTCCTCAAGGTCGAGGGTGGCAACAGGTTTGAGTGCGCTGGCCCGAGAGCCCCGCCGGCCCTCGACACCTTGGGCCTCCACTATCTGCGGCGTCTGCGCAAAAACGACAGTTTTCTTGGCTGTCCAGGAAACGCGAAGAAATCAATATGAACACATACATGCAATTTTAAGTGACATCTCTGTGACTCACACGTATATACACTTTATGTGACGGAGCAGCGGGATAGCAACGTCTTAATATTATNACAAATTACATTCACATTGTTTTGCTTTGTTGCGTCCATTACCTACCAAGTAACATCGGAGAGCAGCCACGTTGAAAATGACGACGGGCGTTTGGACATTAACGTTGGGAATCTCTGATCGCAGAGATGGGAAAAGTGCCAGTTACACCGGGCCTGCTCGAGGGTCAACGAAGGCTCGAGATGCGCTAAATACACCCCCACCGTTCTACGCGCTACGGCTCCAGTCCAAACTAAAAGTTTCGCACAGGTATCAGCAAAGATAATGAAGCAAAACTAAACCACATTGATCAAAGACACATGTTTAGTTCTGACGTTAATTACTGAAACCACATGCACACCAACCCACGACAAATCCACTACAGCGTCAACGTGCACTTACGCGTTCTGCCTGTCAGCACATGAAAAATATAATTAATTCCTTTGGTCACGTCACCATTCGTCTGTGTTTTGTTGAAAACAATCAAGAGAAACGGAACTGACTTGAATGCATATCCTGGTATAATTGCAATTGCTTTACGATGTTCACGACGCTTTTTATTGTGAATTAAAAAGATAACATTTCGAAGTAACTCAAACTACACCGAATCGCATAGGAATGACCACACAACTTTCGAGTGTATTCGTTACGTTGACACTTATCCTGTTCGTATTGCAAAAAAACTCCACATACCGATTCACCGAAGAAGTTCTTCAGTTTTCTGATGCTCGGCTGTCTCTTGTGGTGGGGGGTTCTGGAGACAAGTTAATTTGCTAAGCACCACTTGCACAGTTTTTTGATCGACGTTGCCAAAAATGATAAGCGTTGCAAAACGCAACCCGACGCAAACGCGCAGTGCCCCGCGAAACGAGTGTCCCACGCGCTGCCACTCAGGTCTACATTTTCAAACATCGGGTGATGCGCGCAGGAAGCATCAGTTCGGCTTCTTCTAAGGTCATTTAAACCACTTTAATACGAAGAAAGCTTCTACAAGGCATCAACAACGCTCATGCTGTCGTTAGGAAAACCCGTATGTTTTCTGAGCGTTAGTCAACCATTGTAAAATAAATCAGAGTATGACAGGGCGCGCTATCCTGCATGTTTCAAGCTGTAAAAACGTTGAAGTGCTTCCTTTAGACTTAACAAAAGATTATTTTGACAGACGTGCGAAGCACTAAAATTCTAATGTTACACATCACAAAAAAGCATTCCACAGTTATTTACCACAAATTTACCTCAGCAAATCAACGTCGGGCGGATGAGACGCTCCGGGGCTAGTGGCGATCTGGTATGATCGGCGGTAAACGCCTTTCAGCGACTCGCGATCTGTGCATTAAAGAATTTAATCCAGCGCCAAATTCATAAGTTTTCTATCAAAAGATCGGCTGCAAAAGAGCACGCTATCAGTGCTTTGCAACAGAAGTCACACAACACGTAAGATTCAAATGTATTTATACCAGCTGTCAGTGTTTCTCAACCTTTTCAAGACACGGACTATTTTCGGACCCTAAATCTTCGCGGACTCGAGATAGACTAAAGTTACGAGAATGACACAAACACTAGTTTTAGCAATCTTGGTTCATCGCCCACATTCACAAATTTCAATGAGAGTCTTGTCTCTGAGTTTCTTTCACAAGTTTGTCGAAATAAGGGCCTGTGGTCGTCAACGCACATCTGATATCGTCTTCTGGTTGAAGTTGGCGTCGGTGCTTGGTTTTAAAAATATTTATATCGCTGGAAAACAGCTTCACAACGATATGTAGTTGGAAAAAGAAAGAGCTTTTGTTGCCTCCCGGCACAGATCAGAAAGATTTGGTTTGGACATCCACTCAAAAGTGAGTCAAACTCCACTGTTGTCGACTTTGCAGCTCAATCTCCTGTTCAGCAATGCAATCCACTTCACAATGAACCTGTAGCTCTGACACCACAAAAGGGTTTCGCACCCAGTTAAATGTTTTGATGTTGTTGTGAGAAGGAATATATCTATCCATTTCGGAGAGATGTAGCAAGGCACTCAAGAAAGATTTGATGAATGCAGTGCAAATTAATTTCTACTTCTTCTGCAAGTGCGTTTAATGCCAGAAACGCAGATATTCTTCCATTTTCAAGGGGATGGATCCATAACTGTGTTTTACGTTCAAACGAGACGATGTCTCGGACAAATTGTAAAGTATTTTAACATTTCCGTGTATGGAGTTGTTCAGCTGATTCAAACGTATAAAAAATCACCTAAGAATAGCTATTTGGCAATCCACTTGCTGTCGATGGATCGTTCAGCAAAACTGTGATTCTGCTCTTTTAATAGCGCACCGGTGTCGTTTCGTGTGGGCCACTCTCTCCAGCATCTTTCCTCATGAGCCAACGGATGTTCAAATGAAACAAACGCCCACTATGTTCTGTCCCCATCTCGCCACACAAAGCACCAAATTAACGAATGCGTAAGGGACGGCATTTGATGTGATCAACCGCACATGAAATGAATTTAAAAACTGTCAGATCTTAGATTTCTTCGCAGTTTGATTTTTCTCGACGAAGAAGACCATCTAAATATTTTTGTTTTCCTTTTTCATAAATTCATAAAGCCTTTTTCATTCTTACCACGGCCGAAGCACCACCGCAACAAACAGACACGCAGTGCGTCCGCGAAAGCTGACGTACCTTAGTGAAGGGATCCACTTTCTTAAACATTTCTTTTCTTGTGGTATGTTTGGCAAGTGGACAGCAAAAGAGAAATCGTTCCAGGTAGTTCTTAGTCGCACAGCATCGCGCGAACAGCACGAACTGTGCATCGTTTTCTAAATCTGTAGTCTCGCCCAACTCTGAAAATTTCACCTCGTCTTCGCAGCAGCAACAGTTTGTTTCAGAATGTCCGCTGGGAGTTCTTTATTGCTCCACCTGATAGTGGTTTGAAGAAAAGCCATAGGTAACTCATTAGCTACGGCAACATTGCACATCATCCTGGATATCTTCACGGCTGCTGGTTTGACCAAGCTCTCTCCTGCTTTATAAGGTGCTTTCGCTCTTGCATTTTTCCAAGCAACAGAAACAGAAGCACGCACTTCTTTACTATGGGAGTAAGTTTTTACTCCTGAAGTAGATGGACGAGAAGTACGACTTCACGTTACCTGGTGTTTTTCCTCTTTAAAAAGCTCAAGGATTTCGTCAAGGTATTTTACATATTTTTACTCAAGATTACGACGCAGCTTCTTTGAAAGATCTTGAGCAAGGATTCTATGCAATGCACGAATTGTGGCCGGATTTCACCATTTACCACAACTGAGTGAAGTAAATCCATGTTTCAAGTATATTGGTCGTTGTACGCAAACGCCTGCTTTCGTTTAGCAATTACAAACTAAGAACAAACTGCAGTTTTGATAAAAACTTTACGCTTAAGAAAATGCCATGCGGAACAGCAAATTGGTGACTTTTTTATGCTGGCTAGGTGCATTTTAATCGCTTTACGAACAAACACGTCAATTGTACAAAGTTATTGTGTGAAGGCATTACACAAAACTTGCTTGCCCCTATAACGCTTGCGGACTCAGGTTGAGAAACACTGAGCTAGATAGATGTTTCGCGACCGTGAGAAACAGCACAAAAGTCACTGCGAGACAGCTGGGTGCAGAACCAGGGGGCTAACTCACAGCTTCATCCCAAACTCTGACGGTTTACAGCGTGCTATCTATCGAACCTACAGTTCCTTCTATTGCTGTCTACCATAGCACACTCCAAGTATGTCTTCCTCGACACCAGAAATAATCTTCTGCTGGCCGTGTTGCAGACAGGTTTCACTGCTCAAGCTTTCGTCATTGAACTGCGGTAGTAGAACTAACACCAAGTAAAGGCGGTACGCATAGCACGCAACGCCGTTCTCTTGGGTTTCCTCAACTTAGCAAAACAGCAATGTCGACGTTGGCAAGCTGAAACGACATTACTCATTGTGCAAAATTTGACAGGCAGCGCGCGCGTTTCTACGCCGTCGCACTTTAACTTTGACGCATTCGCCACCGTGGTCTTCTACGGTCGATTTGGAACTGTGCAGGAAGTGGCATCATTGACGAATGCGTCATACGGGCAAGATCGTAAGTGGGCGCAGTTCCTCGCATCATCACAGGCAACAACACACTGCAGCAGCAGTCAGCAAGCACGTCAGGAACTTATGCATCCTTCCTTTTGGCGGTCAAAAGCAAATCATCACTAACAGGGCAACCGCTTTTAAATCACAACAGCACGGTGCTGCCACGACTGGCAGCATCGGTTCGAACCGGCGTGACTGTTAACGACCGCTGCGGAAGTGAGGTTGCCAGGACGATAAAAAAGACCAAGCGCCACGAAGAAAAGACAAACAAAAAACGCAATCGAATAGCAAATCATGTCCGGAAAACACGCAATGCAACACGCGGTATGCGTCGCTAACTAAAGACACTGGTGCGGCTGGAGATCTACTCTAAACAATAAACACTTCTTAACTACTGAATGAGCCCAATCTTAAAACTGGTGCACTTTGGCCACAGCAAGCCGGGATCAGCACGCCATGCCAAAAGCTTCAAACAGGTGCTTATGTCTTCTTGTGTGGCAAACAGCGTGAAAAAAACACCAATTCGAGGCTGCAACTTCACTAAAAAAATCGATTTCCCTCTGAACTTTACACTCACAGATGCCTTTCGTGCATCCGACAGACTTCGCGTTCTGTGTAGTTTTGGTCTCAATCGGCGAGGACTGCAGCGCAACCTCCATTCATCTCGACCGCCCGGCGACTAACATTCGCACTCGAGCCCGGTTAGACACCTCACGTACTGCACTGCCTTCTGCGCCGCATACATCCGACTTCTAGCCTAAGCTTACTAACCTTGGACAGCGCACGTTCGCTGCACGGCAGAGACGCAAGACACAAACGTATTGCAGTTGATAAGGACATTGCGTGGAAGGTCTCGGACCACTGTAGAACAGCAACAGTGGCGGCCCCGCCCTACCGAGACACATCTCGATGCAACGATAACGGTCGAGAAATCCGATTAAAGACGAAGGCTCTGCAACCCGGTTGTAGGCATGCGACGGCCGCAGCACATCAGCACTGNGGTCGGTTTTGTTCACGACGCTGCGCCTGGAGAGAGCTTTCGCGATCGCCAAACAGAGCGGAGTGCAGTATACGCGCAACGCTGCCGGAAGCGTTTGTTTTACCACGACCAGAGGAAGATAACGGAGGCGTAGCTTACCAGCGCTCGTCGATCGTTTTTCTTTGCGCAAAACGACCTTCCCGGTGGGTTCGGCGGTGGAAAGGATGCTGTCTGCCGAGTTGCAGCGTCCGTATTGGCCTGCGACAACAACGCAACAACGTGAAGCTGCTGAGGTCGCGACTGACATTGTGGTTTGCTCCCGGGCGCCAACTGTAAACTGTTCTTTTTTCGCTGAAACATATCGGTCATTTGTCTCGTAGCAGTATTGAAACCTGCCGTAACGGTATTCATCAGCGTATATTTTCAGACGTTTTTTTTTTCGGCCATAGACCGAATTTTTCCTTGTGACCGAAAAAAATTAAGTGAATTTTCAGACATTTACTTAATTTTTTTCTGTCATTTAAGAAAAAATTATGTCCATGACAAAAAAACGTGACTGCGAGCCTGGGTTTGCAAACGTGCAACACATAAGCAAGATAAGAAAAACGTTGAAAACAATGACAAAAAATATTCAGCATTAGACCTGAAATAAATATCTAAGT
>JGI24021J15306_10008021_pt1 | contig 12938 bp, 7 predicted proteins | sample Ectturendosymbi1_FD_15306 | JGI IMG/M metagenome (IMG submission 15306) | reverse complement strand
TAGTTGAACATGACATCTGTAACAGTTCAGTTCCATGCATTGTTTATGGTTGTCATGGTTTCAGGGCTGGCAAACAGTTAGCAGCTTCTTGTGTGCATTAACTGAACTGTAGGCTAAACCCTAATTCTAGTCTAAACACTAACTCTAGAAACCCTAACTCGAGAATCTCTCAACTTAAAAATTGACCCTACACCTTGACCATAAGCCCTGATCCTAAACCCTAACCATTAACTCTTAAATCCTAACCAATTGTCTCTGCATATTGTACTTGCCACATGACCAGGGTGTAGTGGTGTGGGAACATGTGGGAAGGATGTTGCCATACATGTTTTTGATGTGGCAAAGGGTTCCCATACCTTTTTTGCTTTGGGAACGTGATCCCATAGCTTTTTGCACTAGTAACGGTACTTGAAGATATGGGATCTAAATGATTACATTAAAACATGGCTGCAATCTCACAGATGTGCTAGCAACATGCAGATTTGCACTGGTAGTCAAAAGTCTGCAGTGATATAGGAAGATCCAGTGTAGAAGTTCTTGCAGGCAAATGCTCACTTTATTCGAATTATTTGGTGAAGCATTCCTGTTTATTTGGTGTGGGAATCGCATTCCCACACCTCTTTTTTTAGCACTACACTCTTGCGCATGACAACTTCAACCAATTGTGTTAAAATGAAGGCAAAATAGTCCCAGAACAGGTATTGCCTCATGAAGGAGAATAGGCTAGACACTACCTGAATGCGTTGTGCCACTTTGGGCCCTATCATGCTCATAAACAGATTGTTTGACATATCTTGCAAGCGTGACACATCGCGTAATCTAAGTGCTTTTCTGATTCAGTTGCATTTAAAAGCAAACTGAAGTTTTGCCACACAGTCCCGTATCCATGGGAGGTCTTTGATGGGCTTTAGCCCCTCCGAAACAAAGCTCCAAACCCCTGAATTTAAATAAGCACCATAAAACAGGGATGTTTGTTCAAATTTCAAAATGTCAAGCCCCACTGCACATATGTAAAGCCCCTCTAGCCTTAAGCCTACAGAAGACTTTCTGGTGACAGTTCTGTTGCCACACCAAGCTTTTCAATAGCCAATTCTTTGGTAAGAATGGTTAGATTTTAACACCATCCATGAGCTCACATTCATAATTTGATTTATTAATCCTACCCATTGTTGCACTTCAACCAAACCTAAGTACATAGCAGTGCTAGTCTACAAACCAAATCATATTTTGAAACAACACACTGACTTTAAATATGCCATTTGTATTGAAATGACTGTCTAAAAATTCAGTCTAACAAGTCAGTGTCACAAAACAACAATTTTGCATATCAATCATGTCTAAGAAAGATAAAAGCTATCTCTGGACTTTGACCTGGTATCGTCCAACAACCAGTCAATGCACTTGCAGGCTCACATAAAATAGGCATGAAGACTGCAAGGCCTGCTGTAGACTACAGAGATGATCGGATAGTGGATTTTTACCATCCGATCCTATCTTCTTTTTGAAAAATGATATCCGTATCCAATCCGAATCCTGTTTTGGTTGAAATATACTATCCATATCCGAAAGTGTATTGTGATGCACAACATATATTTTTGTGCTGTGTCTATTTTGCCTCGTGAGGCAAAATAACTGTTGGAGCTATTTTGCCTTCAGCTAAACATGATTGGTTGAAGTAGTCACACGACAAGTTTAGAACATATGTCCTGCTTAGTTGACCATGACATCTGTAAAAGCTCAGTTCCATGCATGGATGATGGTTTTCATGGTTTCAGGGCTGACAAACAGTAAGCAGCTTCTTGTTTGCTTTAAGTGAACTGTAAGCTAAGCCCTAACTCTAAACATCGAACCCCTACACCTAAAACTTGACCCTAAACCATGACCATAAACCCTGATCCAAAACCCTAACAATAAACTCTTAAATCCCAACCAATTGTCTCTGTGTACTTGTCATATGACTACTTCAAGCAATTGTGTTCAAATGAAGGCAAAATAGTCCCAGCACAGATTTTGCCACATGAAGCAGAGTAGACACTTGAATGCGTTGTATCACTTTGGGCCCTGTCATGCTTATAAACAAAAAGTTTGACATATATTGCAAGCTTGACATATTGCATAACCCAAGTACTTTTCCGAGTCAATTGCATTAAAAAGTAAGCCGAAGTTTTGCCACACAGTCCAGTCGCCACAGGGGAGCTTTAGTGGGCTTATCCCCTCTGAAACAAAGCTACAAGCCCCCTCCGAAATTGAAATATGAAGCATTATAAAACAGTGATGTTTGTTCAAATTTCAGAATGTCTAGCCCCATTGCACAAATGTAAAGCTCCCCTATAGAAGACTTTCTGGTGGCAGTTCTGTTGCCACACCAAGCTTTTCATTGGCCATTGTTTTTGTAACAATGGTTAGATTTTAACCACATTCAAGTTTCATTTTTTAATTCTACCCATTGTTGCACTTAACCAAACCTAACTACATAGCAATGCTAGTCTACAAATCAAAACAACATTCAAAACACCACACTGGCTTAAAATTAGTCATTTATATTGAAATGACTGACTAAAAATTCAGTCTAACAAGTCAATGTCACAAAACAACAATTTTGCATAGGCCTATCATGTTTAAAAAAGCTACTGCATCTGGCCTGGTAGGCTATCACCAAACAACCAGTCAATGCAGGCTCACGTAGAATAGGCGTGAAGACTGTAAGGCCTGGTGCAGACTACAGACCACATTAAAAGAGCTAGAGTGCTCGAGCTAGTCTAGACTAGATCACCGTAGGCCTGAACTAGCTAGCCTTAGTCCAGGTGCGCAGCAACCAGCAAACAACGTCCTTAGTGCAGGGTTGCCATATCTACATTTTGCCAAGGGGCCAAATCTAGTCCAGAAAAGAGCCAAGAAGGAGCCAAATTTTAGAACAAGGGGCCAAAAAAATGTCCAACCATTTTTTCCAAATTTATCAGCAGTTACAAAGTCATATGAACCCATATTTAGCATTTTACTAAATGGCAGTGTTCCTCAATCACAATTGTAACGCAAAAGGAAAAGAAGTAGGATACGTGATGGAAAATCGTTAGACAAGAACTTAATTTCCATGTATAACCATAAACGGAGATAAATTAATCATTCTCGATGAGTGCAAAAGCGATCAACAACAATCTGAACAAAACCAACAAACACATGCACAGTGCACCACCTGAACAACAGTTATTGCAGCAAGTAACAGGCATTCTGATAAACTTTCTTTCACATTATTTCAGAAACCCTATTGATCCTAACAAAATTTTGCAATCAAAAACTTTCAACATATAGGAATTTGATGAAAATCTGCAATCAGTTAGTCAAAAAAGTGAAAAAATATGGTTTCTCAGACAGGATCCAGGGTGGTTATATCTAATTCTTGCAAGGGTCCAGTCTATCCTGGAAAAGGGCCAAAAAAGAGCCAAAGGGCCAAATGAAAATCTTGCGGCCAGTAACTGTTATTTGGGAACAAAATTTCCGAAATTTGGTCCCAAAGGAGCCAACCTCACAACCCTGCCTTAGCGCACACTGAAAGAGCCCTATTATCTTGCCGCACCACGAACAGATTCATGTTAACAAACTTGGAATAACTCTACGGTTCACTTCAGATGTTACGCCATTGACGGACTCGGAGTCAGGGCGCAGAAGGCTGAAGAGATGCTTCTGAAGATAATATATGAATGTGATTGTGCAATGTGCAACTTTTTCCAAAAGTCTGAATCCTCAAAACATCGATAAAAGCATTTCGGATATCCGTATCCGGTTCCAGTTTGAAAGCAGTTTTTGGATATCCTTATCCGGTTGCAAACTCACTATCCTACCGGATATCCAACCGGCAAACCGGATAGTGATCATCTCTGGAACACATTCAAAAATTTCAAACCAGTGGTGTACAGGATCCGGATTTTGGAGTCCAATCCACTCGGATATGGGGAATTTTTTTGATATGGATTGGATATCGTTTCCTCTTCAACCGGATCCGGGACCGGATTATCCAAATGAAATAAATTGTAACCATAGAAAAAACTTGAAATGGATTAATAGTTTTATGAAGAAAAAATGCACTATTTCCAAATGATATTGGTTAAAATTTATTTTTTTATATTCTCTCGGTTCAATGCAATATTCCCTGCCGCTCGGGATCCTAACTTTCAGGCTGAGGAAGAGGACATCTTAACTTTCAAGCAACATGCATTGTAGTTTGGAACTGTGTGAAGATGAAAATGATTCTATTGTTTTGTTATGACGCAGCCCGTCGTTGTTCAGACGAATCTTGTTTCATCNTTGAAATGCATTTNCTAGTAGATCATAGTAAAATAATGGTGTATAAGGCATTTCTAAAACGTTTTTTCAGCGTTGAAGTTGAACCAAGTACCAGGTTCTGTNTGANCAGCATAGCTGACTAGTAGTCTAACTCGAAGTTGCCTTACCTAAAAATCAAGTAATGAGCATGGTGAAAATGTATTGACTTATTGAAATTGGAAGTCAGTTTTGAAAGAGATTGAAAAGAACAAGAGATTTAAGTTAACATTGCCTGAGTGATTCGTTGTATTGCTAAATAATGAACATTGTGGANATAAAATTTGTGTGCTCTCTTTGTCACTGTTGAATTGGCGTGCAGTACAATAGCTGTTGNTATTGCAAGTAGTCCAGCAGGTNCACGCATTTTGGCTAGTTGTAGCCAGAGGTGGGCAACCGCTACTTTATAAATAGCGTCGCTACCGCTACCGCTGTTTGTTAAATTTAATAGCGGCACTACCGCAGCCATTCCTGAATAAGAATAGTAGCGAGCTATCCCTACCGCCATTCGCTACCGCTCCTTTTGCTGCACTTTAAAAAAGTTTTGGTCTTGTTTTACAGACATAGGATCAATTTTGAAAAACCTAACCTTGTAATGTTTTTTTGTAAGAAGTTGTTACAGAAAAAACGTGATCTGAACAAAACAGTCATTTAACTGTTATGATATAGGAAAAATTATTTTGCAGTACGTGCACATATAAAAACACAGACTGCACAAACGCCCGTATAGAGTGCATTTAGCTTTGTGAATCGATTATTGTAGACTAGCAATCGCCTTTACCAATGCAAGTTTCGAGCTGTGTGTAAAGTACTCAAGAGAATGGTCAACCAATAAAAGATCTAAACTGTTTGTCACAGAGTTTAATGCCCGTGTAAATTGAATTAGGCTTGCAATAGGGTTGCCAGATGACCGGTATTTCACCGGCCTGGCCGGTATTTTGCTACTGTTTTAGGGGAGGCCGGTAAAAATCCGGCATTTTGAAAATCAGTGCTCAAAGCCGGTATTTTGAAAATAAATAATTTGCTGTAACTTTAAAAAAACTAACGCCGAATTTATCAAATTATAATAACTCTGGTAGTAACACTTGTCAGGACAGTTTCTTCAGCAAAGTTTATTTGCTGCTGTTGACGTAGTCCTTGGTGCGATTGTCACGTCACACACACACCGAAATGCAATGATCCAACCAAAATACGGGCAAATTACTTGAAAAAGGGGGAAGGTGGGGTACAGTCGACACTTTTCTTGCATTTTCAACCACTGCTACTTTATTGCAAGTCCAAACAAGCTCAAAATTTGTCACACAATAAAGCAACTCTATATACACAATATCATGCCAAAACATGAAAACAACACCATTCAGAAAAAATTTTACAATCAATTTGTAAAAGGTACTTTTTCTGTCGAGTGTGCCCCATGCTTGGGGCACACTCGACATGAGCATGGGGTACATCTGACCGGTCAATAAAAAGTTGGGTTGCATGCACTGCATAATGTTCACGTGATATCCCATGTAAAATAGGCACTAGCTGACTGCCTCTTCACTTCTTTCACATTCTAATTACCCACCATCACTGCATGGCAAAATAAATGTGTATGATTACCAAACATTAAATGAAGCAAATGTAGTATGCTGAAATCCATGCTTTACCGTTCAAATATAATGTGTCTCGAAGCACATAATCAACCTAAAAATGCTCATAGATTAGAATTATTCCGTGCTGCATTCCAATATAACCCCTCAAGCTTCAACGTGTTTAGACTAACCTAGTGGCAATGTGTTGAGTGTGCCCCATTTTTTTCTGTCAGATGTGCCCCATGCATATCTAAAAAATAAAGTAAACAAGTACCAACTCAACTTTAAAAAAAATTAAAATCGGGCATTATCAAACAATGTTGTCACAAAAACTCAGAACAGAAGATGTTGATTAACGTGGGCAAAACCCAGATATAAGTGCGATTTTACAAATTACTTTTGGGTAGCAAAAACGCAGCTTACTCTGTAACTCGTACCAACGGCTGCCTATCAAGGAAAAATTCAATTTAGTATTACGGCTGGTATGAGACTAAATCACCATAGAAACTTTAATGTTCAACGTTTTCAATTTTTTTAATAAATCAAAAAGACGACTGTGCCCCTAGTCCAGTGGTTCTTAACCTGGGGTAAATTTCATCTTTCAAGGGGGTAAGTTTACTGAACTATAAATTGCAGCCAATGCAAATTTTGATGAATCATTCTAAGCTGTAGAAATTTGTTAATCCCATTTTTTCAATAAATGAGCAAATTTACCACCATTGAATGTACTGGGGGTAAATCTGGTAACCTTGTTTGACAAAAAGAGTAAGATATGTAAAAAAGGTTAAGAACCACTGCCCTAGTCCTAGTGTGCCCCACCTTGCCCTGCTCTTCTTTGTTTTCCCTGTGCCACTCAAGAATTACGACAGAGCTTAGATCTGGCACTTTTGACAAAATAGCCGGTTTTTTTACGAAAGGCATCTGGCAACCCTAGCCCGCAACCAGGGTGGGGAACAAACCGGGCAATCAAAGCCTCCTACGAAATTTTTATGCATTATTTTAGATTTTCAAAAAAATGTTATTTTGATCTATGTTTCATGTGAAACCTATGAACAAATTACCGACTACTTGTAGTTTAAACCGAGCTCCTTGCTTCTGCATGGTTCAGTGTATTCGCGATAGTAGTTTTGTGTAGAACGTAGTTTATATAGCCTGCGTGCAAAGAATTGTATTCAGATATTCGAGAACGAATTGACCAACCACCGTTTCCTTAACATTCCAGCTTTTGAAAGTGCAGCCTAAGTGTTGAATGCTTTAATTCCAAAGGTCTGCCATGCGCATACATCATGTGATTTGCGGCTTAGCACATGGAGATGAATAAAATTTTAGCAAGATCGTGATGATAAAAGAAATCAATCACTTGATGTTGTGTGGCTGTGTCAGATAAGAATGTTAATCAAATCAAAATTTTCAACACCAACTCTGCATGTTTAGCCCAGGCGATGGCCACTTGCAAAAATGGCAGCATGTAACTTTTACCTACACATATGGAGGCAAATAAAATTTCAGCGAAATTGCAATTATAAAAAATTCAACTACATGACGTTTGGTAGGGCTGTGTCAGGTTTAAACGTAAATGAACCAAAACTTTCGTCAGTGTTAACTTTGCGTGTAGAGTTAAAGGAACGAAAATATGAGATTCGTTGATTTAAAGTTTGTTAAATCAAACTCATGATAACAACTTTAACGCGAAGTGATTGATCCCTCATCTCAAAGGGAGCACTTTCCTGTAGTTCTCCCAGAACGTTTGGTTTTCAAAACGGGGCCGTAGGAGATTGAGCGGATGTGCTGTAGCATGCTTGGAAACCTAAACCCTCAAGTGACCGGGAATTGTGATTTGGCAACGTTCACAGATTGTGCGAACTTTTTCAGTAGTTATCACTGATGTTGAAAACTAAAAAATTATTGAGAAGCAATAAACGCAGCGATTGTACGCACAACGCGAGTTTTACAGCAGAAAAAGTTTTGGTGTTTGCCAAAGTAGCCTTATTTGATTTTTGCTGAACACCAGAACTTTAAATGAGTAGCAGAAAACAAAAATAACGCGTTTTCGGTGCTTCGTTCAGTGAAAATGCAAAATTCTTCAACGAAAATAGTTTCACACAGGAAACAAATTTTTTAGTGAATAGGGAAAATTACTGATTTGGAGTACTAGGGAATATCTCAAATTAAGTCCGATGTCTAGCAGTATTCCTTTTACAACACAAAGTAACGCGGATGTTTCGAAATGTTTCAAGTGAAGAAAGGGTGGAGCAAACAAAATATATTGGTGAGTGATTTCAGGAAAATGTTTGCAAGACAACTATCAAAAGTGCAACTTCATCGGCGAAGATTGCAAAACAAAGTACGCAAAAAAATTGGTGCACAACGTTAAAAGCATGACAACTTCAACATTTGAATGTAATTTTGTTCTGCGCATTGGATTTATTGTCAAAGCTTAACTGCTCGATGTCCAGTGTTGGTTTGATACACTGTAATTAACATGACGAGATGTTTCGGTACAAAAAAACAACCGCAACCATTTAGTAGGTTTGCTTACAAGCAGTGCAACGCATGGAATACAAAGAAGCTTAACTTTCTATGCGCGTTAATGCTAAGCCATAAAAAAGTTTGCATTTTCAACCTGGTCGGTTTTCCAAGGTGCTTAGGCACACAACAGCTTCGTTGCAAGTATAGGAGGGTAGCCCAGCGAGACCGTTGAACTGTAACATTGTATCAAAAACATTTCGATTTGGGCAAAACACGTTGCGCAACAACTGACTATGTTACTTGAAAAACAACAGTGGATGTGTGTAATTGCATAGCTTATGTTGCTCACGACTGACATCGCTCAGTAGACAAACTGACCATTTTTATTCAACGTTGCTGTGCATTTTTTGTTCAGCGAAAAGTTTCGTTTTCCACGGGTGCAAATTTTTTGTTGCTGGACTTGTGAACGTTGTAAGCATCTAAGAAAATGCAAATGGTAATGAAAACAGACAATGCTATTATTACGGTGGAGTAATAACAATGTCATTCACAGCTCTCAAAGACGATATTTTTTTCATAAGACTAAGTCGTCAGATTAGAAAAAAAGGAATTATGTAGTTGTTGAGTTTAGTTAGCACAATCCGAGGCACGAAGCTCAAAGTGAAGACCCGTGCGACCACGCTTACAAAAATAGCGTTTCCGCAAATTAACTGCAATGTGAAAGAAGCGCTGTGACGTCTGTAAGAAAAAGAACGTGCGATGTAACAGAAAAGCGACATTTCATTACAAAGGGAAAGGTAAGTTACAAGAAGTTTTTCGTGCTGGTTTGAAGGAAATTAAATACGACTACGTAGATTCCAAACAACATTTTTATCTACAGTATTATGTTGCAGCAACAGTTTGCCTGGGGACAAACTCAGTTTAGACGCTCTCACCCAGCCCGTTCGTGGCAGCATAAAATAAAAGAAACACTGCAATCTGATGCTTTACTTGCAATTATCTAATTCCCAAGCACAAAGTTTTCTTGCTTTTGCTGTTGAAAATTTATCGATTATTTTGTCAAAAAGTTGATTAGATTTAAATGTGTCACATATTTTAGCCTAGAAAATATCTAAGCCCAGTGACTCTCTGTAGGAAGTTCTGCTAGCAATTTGTGATCCGAATTTCGATAATCATGTCTGTGAAGATGCTTAGTTTATAGGTGAAATTACATGAAACACAGGTAGCAGCGGTAGGGCAGGGGTCAGTAAAAGTATTGAGGGAAATGCAAACTGACAAAAAACAAAAAATTCTTCACCAATATGTTTGTTTCTGTTCAGCAACAATGCTGATCTCAAAAATAATAACAGAGAGTGTAGAAAACCATTCTGAATGTTGTGGATGCGTAAATAGTCGCAATAAATTGGTTTCAACTAGATCTTGCTCACCATGAAATTCCCTATGATACTGTAATGAATAGTTAGCTCCGCCCCCTTTGCCTTCCTTTTGAAAGAACAGGGGAAGCAATGACCCGCTCTCTACGCGTCCTGAGAGTAACTGAAAAGTACACAATTATAACTAATATACTCAACGTTGTTGCCCATTTGCAATTACAAGTTTGCAAAAGTAATCAAGATTTCTTTAAACATCCCACAGAGAAAATCATCATAATTACCTTCAGAACCACACCAAATCCATTTCAACATGAAGTTTGTCAAACCATCAAAAATCAAATAATTTCTTAAATCAGATCTGTTGTCGTAACAACATACTATTAAGGTTTATCGCTGCTCTGAAAGCACGCACAGTTGCATGCACTGTGAATGCTGGATTCTCGTCCATTGTGACGCAACTATAGAATGAGAACGAAGCGGAAAAGCTCGCAAGCCTGGCTAGCTGAAAGCATTGTGACGCAACCGACAGTCATACCATATGCGGGCGGTGGTTGCTGAAGACACAAGCGACGCCTTAAAACGTCACTAAGGTTCGTAATTGCTCCCTTTGCGAACCTTGGTGATCTTGATGAGATTTTTCAACTGAGTATCAGCGACTGGCATTCGACATTTCGTAAATCGTAACTGCATCCGCTGACATGTGACATTTCGTAATTGTTACGTGACATTCCAACCTCAATTTACGCCCTCAAAATGCTGCGCCCGGGGACAGATGTCTTCCTTTTCCCCCTGGCTACGCCACTGTCTTCAAAACAGAATCATAAGTTTGCTTCAGGTCATTCATGCAGCCAAATATCCTGAAGTTGAAGCAAGCTACAAAAACTGTCATACTGACATATACTTCAAAACAAAAACAAAATGACTCCGAATGGCTAAGTTCGTTTTGAAGGACATGCTTGAATATATTAAACGTTTTCTGAAAAGGGCGCATAGTAGTGATCAAACCAAGAGTAGTAAATTTTCCTCCTGGCAGTTTTATATTGAAGTCGTTCAGGTGTTGCGCTATGTTAGCCAAAAATCCAACAGTTTCCCTTTATCATTTCCTGAAAAAGCTGAAAATACCTTAGCTTTTCTTCATATATTATTGACTTCCCGTGAAAAAACAATATTTCATTTTTAAAGGACCAAAATCTCTGCAAAACTCTTCCCTTACTCAACCATCTTTCATGATTGTGCACTGGTAAATTTGTATGATTCCATCATTTTCGGCAAGAAAAGGTTTTGCAGCTATTTTCTAGCCTTGAATCCTCTATTTTCACCAGTATAGGCCTTGTAGTGATGAGCTGTTGTTAAACAATTATGACGAAGCAATAACCAGATGTAACACAAGATGCGACCTCTATAGGGTGGCATCGTAATGTGCTTTAGATACAGTAGATATCATTTATGCGTGAGTCCTCATTACTGAACCTGGGACCGTTACCACAGAAGCTATGTCTGGTTAACAGACCCTATTAATTGCCGTTTACTATTCATTTCTCAACGGTTCACACTAGGAAATACACACACCAAAGAAGCACAGGATTCTCAATCTTGCAGCTTTTATTCATAACGACATATGTTCAAATAAAACAAAATGGTACTCACCAAAGTATGGTACTTTGTAATATTCAAGCACTTCTCGACATGTTGCAACGCTCACCTAATTTTTATATCTTAATTCTGTTCGTTATGATTCGCGATAAGGAGATCANCAATCTATTCGGATCGGTTCTCCTATTCACGCAATTTGCTTATACAAATAAGACTCAATTTTGTATGTCTNGATAATCTTCACTTGGTAAAACTACTCGATTGCGTTCAATATACGTATTATTAAATATTTCACCCCAGTGCATACTACCTTAAAAAATAACTGCATTCAGTGGGTACGTACGCATTCAACCTACTGATACTGAACTAATATCGTCATGCTCACGTTTCACTGTTAGCGAGATGCGTTTCGTTCTGCGCGGCAAGGAGTGATAGTTCAGGCGGAAATTTATCATTAATTAAAATTGCGAATGTTGCTGTTTTCAGTCAAAAGTGAGTTCAGTCAAGAGGGGTTGATCTAGAGAAGGACTAAAGTAGGTTTTTATGACCACTGCTAAGCTGGGTTCGACCCAAGCGGATTGCAATGGGATGCAATCGACATGCCGAGCAGGAACGGGTACACACCAAGATGTACACGCATGTTGAGAAGATGCAAGTGATTCTCACCCAAGTGTGGCTCGGCCAGGACGGCATAAAAGAGAGCGTTGCTCACCTTTTATACGGCATCCCGAGGTGGTAAGCAGAAGAAGGTAAAACTTTCAACGGCTGAAGAAAGTAAGCTAATTGACTGGACCTGGGCTTGTACAGCAAATTAGCAAAGATAGGGCTTGGTCATAAACACGTTTTCATCCTGAACAACTTGCCTGACAAAACTACGCTAGTACAGTACGACATTCAATATTCAAACTGACTGAACTTCACTTTCACAATACGATTTTCATAAAATAATCTGACAAAACTTCATTCTCACAGTCTGACTTTCACGAAATAATCTGACAGAACTTCGTTCGGACAAGCCACTCTCTGTAATATAATCTGACAGGGATTAACCCGGACAAGGCCAGATTTTACAGTCTGGTCTGACAGGGATTGACCCGGACAAGCCAGTTTTTCCTGACCATTACTGGCGCTTAGGCTTCCGTAACGGCTTAACCGTGGCCCACTGGACCTAACGGCGGAACGAGTCTTGAAAAAGACTGATTTTTAGTCCAAATGTGGCTGTATTTATACTTGACGGTTGCTTCAGAGTTGGTCAACTCCTCCTTATCCTGCGTGTTCCTATTAGTTGCTTCTTGTTGAATCCTCTGGTGATTGGCTGATTTCAAAAGTTTCTGGAACCTTCTGGTGCTTGTTGGTGCTTGGGTTTTCACCCTCTGGTTATCAGTTCGTATTACGTTTGTACGTTTCCGGTCGTAATCATTTCCTGGTCGTGTTTGACCTTTACCTAATTTTAGCTAATTATCTTGTGACTTCTGCTGACGTTTGGTGACGTTTTCACTGGGGTGACTTGAGGTTAGTGTCTCAGGATAGCAGTTTTCAGTCCAGTCAGCTGACTAATAATCAGTTTTGATTGGTTATAATCTTTTATCTTTGTTCTGGCTGCCTCGGATTT
>JGI24021J15306_10008020_pt1 | contig 12938 bp, 7 predicted proteins | sample Ectturendosymbi1_FD_15306 | JGI IMG/M metagenome (IMG submission 15306) | reverse complement strand
TATGAATGGCTAAAAAAGGTCATCTTTTTCTAGGGAGCACAGAGTCGCAAAAGAACCGCTTGCTATGGCAGCAATATTTCCCTGGGCGCACGATTTCTACTGATCTTGGCCGTACCACTGAAAACGAGGCAGTGCCGACTCTGAAAAACTATTTCAACTGGTATTGCTATACAAGTTTTGATTATGTAGCATGTATAAGACTATTAGCGGACTCCACCTGCAGTCTATAACGATAACATTATGATAATATAACATCAAATCCTTGATAAAGAAATTGTGAGTCATGCTCTAGCAACAAATCGACGCATTATAAAGAGCTTGAAATCTTTAAAGATGTTTTATAAATGAAAGATGCTGCGGTGATTTCCGTTTCTTGTGCAGCCCGGTCCTGTTGGGCGTATTGTTAACACACTGTAGCTGCAATCAACGATAATGCAACGTTGTCTTGTCATAGATAAATTTGTTTCGCTTCGCTCTTACTCTCGCTCGCACTCTTTTTTGCTCTGACGTTGCTTCAGCCTGTGCGAACCCTGGAAGTTAGTCCTGTTAGCCAGTGGCTTTCAAACTTTTTTGCACCGCGATCGAGGCCCGTAGCCACGCCCCCCAAATTTTGTTGTGCCCACAAAATTTTGTTTTGAGCACATAACAAAAACAAAAGTGTTGCCCCCCTAAAATGTATTTTCCCCCAAAACCTGAAAACTTGGCTGCTCGCCTGCTAACCATAATACATTTTTCACAAAAATCACTGCTCGAAATACGTTGATCAAATAGAATGTAGACGTCTGACCTCTGGAGGTATATAACTAGGCATGTTGGCTAACTTCACCTTCAAAAGTGCACGTAATGAATGCTGACGCTTTACGCTCAAGCCTCAAATACGTTGTTTCCTCACAAGCGCATCACAAATGATCAAGCAAAGTTGTTATACTGTAGATCACGGCTTCTCAAACTATGGGTCGCGACTCCATTTGGTGTGGCGAAATGTAACTTCCGCGTCGCGAAACAAATTGGCTTGGCAAATCAGATACAAAAGTTTTTTTTTAACTTTATAAGAAAATCAAAGGTATAGGCGTACGGTAAATCTGTTTCTATTGCATTTTTAGGGACATTGCTCTGATTGATGATGTCAGTTGTTTACTGTGATGTTTGCCTGAGCTGTCAAACGATAATAATAAATATCAACCAAGCACAACAAGCTATGCGTTGTTACGTTTTGATTGTTTCAAAGTACTGTCCAATATTGACCTTATTGCATTGATTCCGACACGAAGGCATGCTTATGTTTAGAACACTACGTCTGGTCTAGAGGCTAGGCTAAATGCTTTGACAGCACATTGAATAGTTTTAGAAAGTTAAAAGCTTCATACACAGTTTCAGACGTACTTTGGACCTTGATTCAGGAAAAGTTGGATCCACAAACCAGCCACAGTTGAAATTTCAGGAGACCACACACCTGCCTGCCATGCCCAGGATGAGTTTGCGAAATTAAATGACAAAAGTATGCTACTAGAATTTTCAAAACAGAGTTCGTGATTTTTAAATAAGAACAACAAACGAACGCCCAGTCAATTCTGGTACAGGAGTTCATAAATTCCTAGCCTTTTGCACAACTGTTTGTGTGAAGCTGCATTCCAAACTTCATTATCATAAGTCCAAAAACCGATCTTTATTGAAAAATGTTGAGAATGTTCTTCGATCTACGTTGTCTTGTATCAATTTACGAATGGATGATCTCAGTAGCGTAGCCAGCCCAAATATTTTGTGGGGGCCAAAATATTTGATTACAGGCGGATAGCACTTATTTTGTTTGGGATACCACCTCTCAAAGCACAAAATGACTATATGTTGTAAAAATTAGGCGGGGCATAGTCTTCTAGGCTCCAGGGCTACGCCGATGGATGATCTGTGTGAAAATCATCAAGTGGATCCATTGCATTAGTTGTGCTTGATAACTTCTATGAACTGAATTTTTTTTTGTTAATTTTTTTCCCTTTGCAGTTTCCACTACGTGGTAGTTTTATTACTGTTGTATAGTTACATTGGTGGATTGTGTGCGTCTGTACGATTTCGCCATAGACAAAATTGCTTCTTGACAGTGGCGATTCTAAGGGCGGCCTGGGTGGGCCATGCCCTCCCACATTTTTGGTTAGCCCCCTAGTTTTTTCCTTAATTTCCTATTTAAGTTCGCTTGGTTGAAATATACAGTAGACAACTTTCGGCGAAACGATAATTTAGAAACCCTCTGGTCTGCATTCAATATTTCCCAAATGCATGATACGCTGTATTGTTGTTTGTGACGGTCGGGTAACTAGAGCTGTCTATGACAACACACACCAGTGGTTGCTTGGGTCCTGCGTGAAATTTAGTCAGACCGCAGTCGTGGTGTTCAAAATTCGTTTCGAAACTAAGACACAGTCGCAGAAACGGGAATATTGATCTTTCGTGCATTTCACTGTGAGATTTCTATCAGAATATGTGTCTATCAAACATTTCTATCAGAAAGACACTTGAAAGAATTTGCAAATCATATTCATCTAGTAAAAATGATTTAAAACATGAAATAACTTTGGCAAAGAATTTGCTTCGGAGGGAATCGAAGATGCTTATGTCACGCTAAATTTTTTTTCATTTGCATCTACGTGAAAAGCTGCGTTTGATTGTTACTGGTAGCTGTAAATCAGTGTTTCTCAAACTTTTTTATTACATCGTCCCCTTTTCAATTTCTACACATCGTTGTCGACCCCAAACATGTTAAAACAAACACAAGGTAGTAAATTTCAATAATTTTATTTGTAGCTGAACCAAGCCATAGCTGAATTAAGCAATTGCATTACGACGCTAATATTACGTTCATAATTCTTGTGAAAATAATTCACATTGTATCAGGGCCAGGGACCAAGTTTGCAAAGCTTTGAGGGTGAGAAACCTATAACTTTTACGTTTCGATGACGTCACCATGTTCATTCAACAGTAGTACGACCTTTTTCTAAAAATGGCAAAATGGAGGGCACATTATAGAAATGATATATTTTGGGCACCATGGTCCACTGCCCCCCTCCCCCTAGCAAGTGGTACTTTACAATGGTGCTATATCTAGCATTGCATATAATGTGAAAACACATTAATTCAGAGAGTTTGACTTATATACACAATTATGCTAAGAAATCATGATAATCAATTCAAATTTGGTCAGTTTCGAAATAAGATGTACTGCTCCTAAAAAACAAAAGATTCTCACTAGAACCACTGCACCACATAGATTAAATCAAAAACAAACTACAAGAACATTAGTATCTAAAGTACTAGCAGTGACAAGCGTGTTCTGTATATTGCAGGCCAGAGCCCAGCTCAAGAATTCGACTCTCGACAACATGACAAGAATCAGTCACATGATTGAGCCACATACATGCACACAATGATGCAGTTAAATCAAAATACGTCACTGGTTCCTAACCTTTGCAAACACTCCCAACCTTACGTGGTATTCCAAGCTTTTGTCGAACCCCATTTTTTTCAAATACAACGGAAAAAACTGGGTTACATGTTTCAGACGACCTTCGTCGAACCCCTGAAACGGCTCCGTCGAACCCTAGGGGCTCGATCGAACCCAGGTTAAGAAACACTGGTTTAAGTAAATGCACATAACCATTCATGAAATGAAGTTTGCGGTTGAAAACTTTGAGCACTATGATTTTTACGTTAGTTGTAAACAAAAACAAAACCTATTGCAGTGAAGCGCAGCACTTGTCTCTGCCAGCTTGAACCAATGGCCTATAAGTCCGCAGCAATTCAAACCCGGGGAATGGAAGAAAGTTCCTTGAAACTACCTAGTCATGAAAGAATTACTTGGGTCAATACGTTGTCTGATTCACTTATACTCATCAATAGCAAAAAAATTTTCATTAAAAGGGACATTGACTAAATCTTACATTTAGCAAACCATTCCAATTGAAGTTACTTTCAGAAATGGTGATTATTTCATGCTTGTTAACGTAACGCTTAATCTGCTATTGTTTTATTTTTAAGCAAATAGTGCATGTGTTGTGGACGCTAAATCTTTACTGGCCCATGATATGTTCGCCGTTCTCAAATTGCCCATGTAAGAATAAACAATCCCAGTAATCTGTTTTCAATGGTATCATGCAGTTAAAGTGATTTTTATAGTCAAGGGCATACTCTGGATTTTGACCAGAAACAAGGACCGATTTTTGTGACAATGAAAAACTTTTTTTATGTAGATTTGATGTGAAGAAACATGTTACCGAACGTAACCTTGCAAACATACTGAAAATTGACTTGAGGTTGGTAAATTGCTTCCATTGCCAAACTTCCATGCTAAGGCGGGAAGAGGGTTTCCTTGAAAGCGACAGAGAAACTCTATTTTGTTTTTTCGGTCCGTTAGAACAGGTTTGGCCTCATGTACTTCCTCAGGGGCACCTGCGAAAATGTACAAAGCAGCAAGAAGGTAAAACCAGAAGTCTAAGAGAATTGAATGTGTTCTTCATCTTTCTAATTTTGCGGTCGACATTTCAAAATCTGTAAGCATTTCACTCGCTACCAATACATAAAAACTGTTGAACAGTGTACTTGTCAATTTCAAATAAAGATACTACAGTAGATGTAAAATCTTGTTTTTTAAAGGTAAAGCGCGAAAAGTCATAGGAACAATTTGCGAATATCGAGCAAAATTTGAAGACGTTTGTAGTTACTGCATTAAAACTGTTTCAACGCTACAAAGACATGTATGAACCTAACACTTGTTTTCAGAACTAAAACAAAAATTTTAAGAATCGGCATAGTTTCCCACAACCCTTGCCATCACCAAAATCACTATAGTGGCATGGAATCACCTTCGTGTTCATAAACCTCAGACCGTTTGGGGTAAAGAGAAGAACCAATAAATTTTGTATCTGGGATTTTGATGAATTTTCTATCACGAAATATATATTTTTCTATTCGATATTTCAAAGTTAACCAAAATAACAGGAAGCACCCCATCGTCGTCAAAAAAGCTTTAAATGCATATTGGAAGCTGGCATCAAGTTTTAAACCTTTTTGCATTGACACATATTAAATACAGGTTTTATATAAGAAACTATTTGCTGCGTTTTCTAAGCTCCGCGTTTAATACTGTAAATAAATACCGACACTCGCAAGTAAAATGAGGAACCTAGCAGCAATTACGAACGCGCAATGCCATTGTCGTTTACTTATTTACTAAATGAATCAACATACCTACAATATTAACGATGACATTGGCATAGTCTCTTTGTTTGTTCGAGCTGAATGCAACTCGATTTTCAGTTGTGCAGTTGTAGTGTCCAGTGTCGCTGTATCGAGCCTTCAATAAATGGTACATTTGTTGGCTAAAGATATTTCAGTTTGTCAATACGCTTTGTTAAAGAACAGTGGTAATGCAAGGTATGTATAAATAGAAAAATGATGGGCATACACTTGCAGTGAAAATTGTTATAGATAATTATTTTTGAAGCTAAATCATTCAATGTTCGACAAATTTTCGTGCTGAAGAAGAAGTAGGCAGACGTTAAACAAGCTCTAACAAGAAATGGAGATAAAAACACGAACAAAAAAGTAGACATTTGTCTCACAGGCAACCACATGGTTTCGACCACGCCAGTCTGTCCATCCGATGAATTTTCAAGGGAAAAATTTCTGCACTTTTTTGAGTGGTTATTGGTTCTTTTCCTAATTTTAGCTCGTTAGACTTTGTGCATAAAACAAATGCCAAACATTTTTTATGAGAACTTTACAGATGCGGTAATTTTATTTTCCTGCACATCACCAATGGCAAGTTTTATAATACAGTAGTTTTAGGGATTTACTGGGTTTCATTTCGTTTTCTTGCCAACATTGGTTATGCGTTGTCTCAACACTTCTCACTTTGAGAACCGGCCAACGAATATATCGTACCATGATTTCGGCCTAAAACTAGCAGTTTTCGGTTGCATTACCAACGCCATAGCTCCTCCGCCGATTGCGCTAGAGAGCTGTTCAAGGGCTCAAACGGATCGGTCAGTCTTCTAGTCTGCACTCGAAAAAAGTTTTGGTTGTGAGTTCCGGATTTTTTGTGAGTGGCGTCATAAGTGAAGTAGTTTACGGGTCATTTTGGCTCATGTTACCTGGCCTAGGGCCCAACCGCTAGGCCAGAGTGTTTCGCTGAATTTTTCTTTGGAAACTAGGCTCGAGTCTGAGTCTTTTGAGCCTTTGATCGACTTTCTAGCGTTCCTGGTTCAAAAGTTATTATCTAAAACAAGCAAATTAATTAATTATCTGATTAGCTCATTAGTCAAAAATTTTTATTAATTTAAATCATAACATTTGAACCCGAATCCTCAGCACGTCATCCAAAGTATCAAAAGACTCGGATTGTAGCCTAGTTTCCAGTAAAACTTCAGCGAAATACTGTCATCTAACGGTTTGGGCTCAGGGCCAGCTGAAGTGGACCAAGGTGGCCTAAAAGTCCTCCACTTATAACGTGTCTCACAAAAAATCCGCACCCCCAAGCAAAATTTTTTTTCGAGTGAAGACAATAAGACTTGCCGCGCCTTTTGAGTCTTTGAACAGCTCTCTACCACCTTCGGAGCCTGAGTTACGCGCGCGCAAAGCTACGTGCGATCCGGTTGTTTTGGCGAGATAAGCCTCAAAGGTGGCCGGACGCCAAAGTGTAGTTGAAGCTTTTCAAGCTATTCAAGATTGTTGTAGTTTATCAAAAGAAGACAACCTTCTGCATCGTATTTTTAACAGCAATCTATCGCGCCTCGGAAGCAGCACATTTTTACCGATGGCTTATCTCACAAGCATTCAAGTTTTATGAGAGCCAGTCTTTACTAAAGTGTTCCACATCATTCTGATGGACATCAAGAAAAATTTTGTTTGATCAATGCCTGAATGTAAGTCGTGTAGATGCTTCATGCGTTTTTTAAACTTGTATGGACAGTTCCAACAAAGTTTTTGTTATGATAATATTCCGGACAACATATTTGAAACATCGGAATCAGTGAACCTGGTTAAGCTTGACTGTTTAGAAGTTTACCTATGTCGAAAACATTTTTCAGTACAAACCTCGATTGCTCGTTTATGTTTTTTGGCATATTTCAGCAGATTAGTCAACCACTTTTTGAAGATATTTGATAAAGACGTAATTTAAAAACTGATGAGTGTGACATTCCATTCAAACAAGCAATTCAATCCACAATTGCGCATTGGTAAGTGAAAACCAGTTGCCAAGCTAAGAAACCCTTAATCTTTTTACCTTTGACAATACCAAATTGCTCCGATTTGTAGTTGCGTTGATTGCGGAAAGAACCTGATACACAGAGTTTGATGAATGCCACGAAATATCCTGATTACGTTTCATCCACTTCACTGTCGGCAAAGGGTAACCGACCCCCACACACGACACGATGCAAGTATTGTCAAAGCAAGTTCCATTTCTTTTTACACTTATTTGAGAGTGGGAAACGTGAGCATTGGATGGTGCTGAAATTCAAACTAAAGCGCTGCTTATGTGCAGTGAATCCTAGTAACGAACACAAAAAAAAAGGTGATGAAAACAACTTTTAACAAATACGCAGTTTAAATATCTTGTTTCTAATCCGCTTCTCAATCACTTTGTAGCCAGTGTGGTCAAGGAGGCCATGACCCCCAAAATTTTTAGAAGATATAGTCATTTTGTGCGTTGGGAGGCGGTATCCCAAACAAAATCGTGTTATTGGTGCACTGAGGAACTCTTTTAAATTTGCACTTCTTCTATTCACGACATGATCAAAGATACTTAACATTCGTTCATTAGCAGCGCTAGCTGCCATTACGCAGAACGTATTTCATGCACGATCACTGAGAGCTGGAAGCTCCAATCTGTGGTAACGCTTTCACTGGAGCCTACCCCAGCTATATTTAACGCAATACCCACATGCATCCCAGTAAGCTTTTCATTATTGTGTATGTACAATGCAGTACAACCACAGCCTGACTTTATTTTTATAATTTGAAAACCGACATTTTCGAAGCAGTATAGTTTTTAGTGTCAGTTTGTCATGCTCCAGGAGCTGGTGGATTTGCGCTTGCCTAATGCCATCTCATTATAAAATTTATTTCAACTTTTCTGATTTTTACTCATATGTTGCTCTGCACTGAATTGATTTCTAACTTCCCTTGTTTTTCCATTAGCACTAAATTTGCCTATTGCATCATAGTTTAGGAGTGATTAGAAGTATCAAACAGTCTTTACCGTTGCAATTAGTATTCAAATGCTCTCAGCAGCTTTAAACTGAATTTTTGTTTGCTAAGATGAAGGTAAGCCATTCAATGTGCAGACCTCACGAAGATCGTGACTTAATTTTGTCCCGGTGGAGAGTTTATTTGGCATCGCTGCACTGCTCTACACCTTCGTACCACAAGCTCTGTGTAGCATTAATTTCTTTGCTTATGTCACCTTCACATGCATTGAGTCAACTTTCAGTAGCCCGCACAAATAATATCTTATCCCGCACCGTCCCGCACTAAGTTCAACCCGCGCCCGACCTGCAAATGCGGGTACCCGCAACCCATACGGGTTTAACTCTCCCCACGCAAGACTCCATTCAGTACGCATTTAAACGATGGGAGTAAACACGTTGCGATGGGAGCAAAACTAACACACTTAGCTGTGGGTGAAAGTAGGACTGTGCCAAAGAACACAAAAAATATAGAACGAATTATTTCACATGGGGAAGGATCTTGTTCTGAGTGTTAATTTGTACGTCAAGTTGGTGATACGACATACTTCCACAGATATTCAGAGAGTGAAAACTAGGTTGATCGACAAATGTAATGGTGTGTTCTTTCTTGAAAAAGTGATTGTTTTTTGTGCCATAGCTCGTGGAAAAAAAACATTTAGCGCAGTTCATCATTATTTATATGTGTACTGTGTAACACAGGGCTTGCAAGTGGGGCATACAAGAGGTACATCATACCCGGGCTCGTTAGTATGCAGGGCTGCGGAGCTGTTGTAAAAATGAATTGGTTCCGGCTCCGGAGCTCTCTGCTTTCGTAAGCATGGCTCCGGCTCCGGAGCTATGTTTTTTATAACATGGCTCCGGCTCCGGCTGTGCTTTGTTAATACACTTCAACAATTTCGGTTTTCCTAGTGTCGTTCTTGTAGCAAATGAGCGTGTTATTCCAACATATTTTGAACTAATACTGTTCCTACTATCAGGCTTGGGTAGTCGAAAGGAGTTTGGTCTAGAGTAGTAGGAGTCGGTAAAACGTCTTTTAAAAAATATCCGATTTCAGGCTGATCTTCTGTTCGCCGATTGTGAGTGTTTGTGCCACGAAAAGTCCGTAAGCGCCACACTTTGTGTTTTTGCACAAAGACTTAGTCTCACAAAATGCGCAAATATGCGCTGCGGTGGTATTGACTGACTTGTTCACACTACACTCGGCAGTAATTCCACAGTTTGATATGACTAGAACAAGTCCTCAGTTGAGTTCGTGCTTCTAAAGCGTTGCACGTTTCGATCCAAATAGTTGGCGGTAACACAGTCCCTTACCTTCGTCCTCTACACTACCGTGGTCCAACTACAGGCCCGCAGGCCACATGTGTGGCGCGGGCAGAATTTTTATGGCCCGCGAACTTTCTCACTATTGATTGTTGTGTGGATATAAAAGTAGGTAATTTTAATTAGAACACGCATAACATCTTTTAGTAATAACAATGCACAATATTAGCGGTGTTAGTCTCGACCAGGGTCTCCAAACTACGGCTCGCCAAGACATTTCACCGGCTCACGAAGACATTTAGTTAATGATGAAAAATAATGCATTTACAAAAAATTTATTGATTTCGTAGAATGTAACATATCCCGAAACAATCCTATTACGTAAGATGTCCGGTCCACGAACTGTTGTGTAGTGACTCTGTGACAAAGAAGTTTGGAGACCCTGGGATAGATCGTAGAGAGCTTCTAGAAAATAATCAGCGTAAATAGGTTTACCAAACTGAAACATTTTGCAATAAAAATGCACTTGGCGGTTGTAGCTAAACCCCCCTTGAGCTTGATATTTTACGAAAACTTTATTACCTGCGCAAAGGAGATGGATTAATTGTTTTCGAATATTTTTGCTTGTTAATTTGTCAATTTAATGCAAATACCAAGGAACGGAATTAATTTGCATGCATATTTCAAGGAACATTGTAAATGGGCCAAAAAGAAATAATTAGGTTTTGGTGGGAATGTGGGTTATTGTCTGCATCCAGAAACCATCTCACCACTTTTTGCAGACCTTTCGTCCACTACGCATGTTTGAGATTGTGTTCCGCGATAGTTCACTTCATCGGAAACAATTGTCTTTGTTTTGTTTGCTATGGCTGAGCAGCGCAAGTGCGGGCCGCATGGGCTACATTACCAGTCTCTGTAGCATGATAAAACTGTTGCACGAGCTCAACAACAGCAGTTGTTAAAATAGAAGCATTCAAGCATTTGTAATGTCTCAGCAGGGAAAAAGGAAAACTACTGTAAAAGTTTGCTGGCTTCTATACACAACAAAAAATCGAACGTTTACTTGCGTGCTTTATGCGCATTTTCAATTCTTGTGTAGTTCAGCAAGATTCGACCTTGCAAACCGGGGTGTGCGCNAGCCAGTCCGGCAGCACACTTTCTGNGCTCCACTGCTTGTATTCGACAGACATTAGCGCAGCTTCATTTAGCAGTTGTNAATTGCTCTGACGCAGTGAAGAATGTGTTTTACTTCACTGTTTTAACGCGCAGCCTGATATTTTTGCAGTTNTGAACTGCTGTGTGGTAGGGTTGAGTGCATTTCCCCCCGACCTAATCTGGAGCGCTGATAGTTTATATTCAGTCCAATGACACACAAATTAAGGGAAGTGCGTGTAGACGAATATGCATATGCCAACTAACTTCGCCAAAACGTTGGTTTGGCAACATGAATATGACGTCAAATTGTGACGTCACAAACAGCGCACATCAAATAAAAATGACCACCATATGCCACTGAATGAAAAACCCCCGATGAAAATTTTCTGCGCACGCCCCTGTCAGAAGCACATAAATGTGATAGATATGTGAGAGTGGGCTACATTTTCTACTATGAAGCAAGTCAAATCCAAAACATCAATCGAATGTCAGGCGAAGCACTGTCAATATTCTCTGACTTGCTACCACTAACACATTGGTATTGACAAAGGAACGATAGTGTGAGAGAAGCCTCAACCACAGGCATTGCATTGATTGGTAAAAAATTTAGTTGCTATTGTGTAATGGTTTCAATGACACACTGACTTCACTCACTTATTTTCCTTTCTGTATCTTGTCAACCCGTTTTTTATACACCATTTTATGAGAAGTGGCCCGCGAGTTGTCACGTTTTTGTAATATGGCCCGTTGATCAAAAGTAGTTTGACTACACTCCTCTACACAATAGCAGCGTGACAGAAATCAGTGAATAACAACGTTCGCGTGGCGAAAGGAGTTGGAAAAGACTGGTAATTGCTCGACGTAACAGCGGTAAACAACGGAAGAGTTAAGTTTTGAGTTGGTTGGTAGGCTCAATTGCTTGAGCTTTTTGTTACGGTGGTTAGAGAATATTCAAATAACTTCACTTTAAAAGCCATTTGAGACGGTGTCATCATGAATGCCTAGTGCGCTTTGCGACAGTGTCGCGTAGCCCATGTTTGGAGACTGCAGGCCGGGAGAATGCACTTTTCCATTTTTCTTGTTTATTCAAAATCCTGGACACACGCCGATATCAATAATATTGGTTTCAAAACTCACAGGGGACCTGCTTTAACTAATTATTATACGGCGTTCGGCAATGACTTTAATTGTGACTATTTTAGAGTAACAGCTAGTCAGCTACTACTGACCTATGTAAACATAGTGTTGCCACTCTGTTGTTACGGAAAAGTACTTGATTTCATGATCAAAAACAATAAGTCCACAAAAAAAACACTAAAACCGCAAAAAAACACTAGATTACAAATGCAAACTTACAAACAGTGAAAATGCCCGGAAAATACGATGCAATGCCAACCATAGACATCCTGCAATTGATTATAAACCAGAGACAAAGAAAAAGGGAGATAGCAGCAGCCCTTGTGTTGGTTTGTACAGGTCACTGGAACTTTTAACAGATGGCCAAGTGACTTCGCAGCGGTCGCAGCTCAAAACATATTATATTGCCTTATGTAATTTAAGATTTAATTGGGTAGAACTTTTAGCAAATTACAAATAAATCAAAAGATCTCGATTACTGTTACAATTACAGAACATTGTGCAAATAATTACATTCAGCTTACTCATAAAAAAACCCTAGATGGACATAAAAAAACACTAGACACTAGAACACTAGATGAAATGCAAAAACCGTAGATCTAGTGGGAAAACACTAGGAGTGGTGCCACTGATCTCGGTGCCATTCCCAAGTGCGATTAGCAGGCGGGCAATTGTGTCGTCCAGCCAGTTGTATACATCACTGAGCGCTATTGTTTAGTCATAATTCATAATTGACGATAGTGAGGTGCTGTAAGGCGTGAGCCAGTTCAGAGAGCCTGTTTCTCAGCGCGCTCAGCAAATAGTGTTGGATGATGCATCTCAGAAAGGGTCCAGAGCCGGAGCTGTTAAATTAAACACCAGTTCCGGCCCCAGCTAAATTTTGAAAACAGCTCCGGCTCCGGCCCCACCGAGAATGACCGGCTCCGGGGCTCCGGGGCTCCGGCTTCGGCTCCGCAGTCCTGGTGGTATGTACTGGGGCCCGGCAAGATGAAAGCACATACGCTAGATTTTACTGTAATCAATCCCAAAATTACTAGTGTAAACCAGTTGCTGGTAAAACAATTGATCTCTTTCTGATTTTGACATGGTAACTGTTTAATCTATATTCTGATTACTATACAAATAAGCTATACAAGTTTCGACAAG
>JGI24021J15306_10008018_pt1 | contig 12939 bp, 8 predicted proteins | sample Ectturendosymbi1_FD_15306 | JGI IMG/M metagenome (IMG submission 15306) | reverse complement strand
GAATGAAGTCAACAGCAAAACAGGAAAACAAATTTAACTTTAAAAGGAACATTTACATCCCCAAAATGTGTGTGGACCCTGGCCCCGGGGGTCTACAACATAGGCTAAATACTTGCGTATTTATGTAGCATTGGACCATATTTTTTGTATAAAAATTTGCTTAGTAGAAATTTCATTTTTAGTGAAATTAACGCATTTTGACTGCTCAAACTCAGCAAAAAAGCTTTGTATTTAGTAATTTCGTCCCTATCCCTGTGCAAGGAATGGTTCATTTAAAGGCTATCCAAAAAATCACCCCATTGGACGTTGCTGTGTCGGAAACCATTGATCAAAAAACGTATATGAAAAAAATTAGGGGTGTTTCAGCCCCCTTAGCCTTCCTCACGGATCCGCCTCTGAGGAGAGGTGTTGGTTTTCAATGTATATATCAGGGACGGGGAAACTTGTTCAATGGAAGAGCCATTTGCAGAAAATCACGAACACCACCGAGCCGCAAAATCAAACTGTAGTGTCAATACAAAGACGATAAAGAATGCAAGTTTTGTACAAAATAACTCGAAGTAATTGAAACAAAACAACTGATTATTTATTAGAGTAATACTAGGTTTTTGTTTGACGTGCTAGTCTCCGAAAATTTGGAGTATACATTGTTAAAGTTTTGCAAATAGTTCTCAAAGTTTTGCAAAATATTATGCATAAAATTCACTCCTGCAACCCACCTGACATTTTTAAGCAACTCTTTACTCCCTTGAATCAAATCCATTCCTATGCAACCCGCAGTGCTACACAAGGAGCGTTCTTCTGGCAAGCAGCATCAAATAAATACGGAAAAAGATCTTTGAAACATCTTGGCCCCAAAATCTGGGAGTATATTGATCCCTCCTTGTACGAGCTTTCCTCATTTACATTCAAAAAACGTTATAGAGATAACCTAATCGCTGCGTAAGTTTGAGTAAATGGTGTTGATGCTTCGCACTCCAAATTTGCCCTCAGTCCACTCTTTACAGCAAACTTAATTTTTCCTCTTGTACAAATTCCCGTGACTTTTACACTTGAACTTTTCTCTCTTTGTGTGTATGGTTGTGTGATTTGTTTTTTTCTGTGTTGCTCCTGGAAGGCCCGTCGGCAAGATTTAGCAGCAGGGGGGGCCAAAACCCAGACGGAGGGGCCAAAAACCGGAAGGGGGGCCACATTTTTCAAAAACAGTATTGGATGCATGCAGCAACCGGGCAACCGGGGGACCAAACGTGAAATTGGGGGGCACCGATTTTAAATCGGGGGGGCGGGCACCACTGGCCCCCGCTGGCGACGGCTCTGGCTGCTGGTGTTCTTTTGTTTTGCAGGAGCAGCGGCAGCGCCTTAGGCTCTGCGGATCACTTCTGGTGGTGGATGAAGTTCGAACACGGGTCTTTCAGAATACCCGACCCCAGGAGCTTCCAGCCTCTCCATTCCAATAATATGATGGCTGCATTGGATGACTCATCCTTATTCTTTCTGCAACCGCTGTAAACATTTGTAGAGCTTGCCAGATGCGAAAGGGTTAGGACAACCTGGGAGTGTTTCATTTTAGCTGGGTTTATACTTTTTCTGCCACGTCAAATCCTTGCGGATCTGAACACCTGTTCCACCGAGGGAGACCGGTTGCGACCCAGCACTCCCTGCGCAACTGTGTTGATCATCTGGCAGCTCTTTCCCACATAGGCTATAGCCTACGATTCGAGGTAAATTTCGTTTGCTATACACCTTTATTCACCAGTCAAGAAGCAACGACTCGATAACCTTCCGGTTTTTTCGGTGCCCTGGCGTTTTTGCAATTGCTATGGTTTCTTTCTCGTCTTTTAAATTCTTAATTTCCGCCAAATAAACTCAACTCACAAGTGTTGTTTTGCTAAGGTTACGCGATGTTCCGATTTTATCAACTTCATTACGGAGAATAAAAAGCTACGGCAATATACAGAAATAAGTTGTGCTAAATACAGAAATGAGTCGTACACTGGTGCTTTAAGTTCTGAGTGTTTACTTTCAGTAACCTGCCGCCAGAACTCAAATGTAGAGTGGCACTGACTGAAATTTTTTAGAGCTACATCTTCGTGCATTTCGGTCAGTTTCGTTTCTACGCAGACAAGTTCGTGAAAAACGGTTAGCGAACTGGACGGCCATCACAGACTACATTTAAAATTGAATAAGTTACAAGAATTACAAAGCATGCTTTCAACTCTTGCAAATGGTCAAATCAGGCTGGACACTCCTTTGGTATAGTCTTGCGATGTATTTTGGTATTCTTCCATTTATGGTCTGCAAATGCCTCCTCGCGAAAAGCATTCTTTCTCATTTTGACATTGGCAAATGATAGAATGTTTAGCACACTATGTAACTTTGAAAAAGTTTAATTTTGTTCTGGAAGCTTAAGTAGCCTAACTTAAGCTTTAGGTTCACTGTTTTCGTTTCTTTGTTATCAAACCTCTTAGACGCTCTGGTAACTAACCTTACGAACTCGTGTAACACATTGATAAATGAAACAAACAAACATGAGGCAACAACTAGAGCCGGGTTAAAGGGTAGGGGGGCCCGCAGCAATTACTACTGGAAGGCCCCTCTGACGTAATTCATGACGTCATCGTTTGTAAAAGTTATGTTTTCGTTGATTCGCAAGGTTCCCGTTTGTTTTTTCAGGTAATCGAGAATGTGCTTACTCAAATGCACATACAGTTAGCTGCGGGAAGAGAGTTTTTGATGGAGTGTATTCTTACTTACTAAGAAAAAATATTTCACAGGCTAGAGAGTGTTCGGCAAGAAACAACATTTTTCCGAACAATAGAAACCAGAGATTACGAACAAAAACACCGGCAAAAGAACATGTCAATATGGCCAGCCAGGCTTAGTGTGAAAGTTGTTTCCAAGCTAATGTCTTGATTTTCACCTTCATGTTCAGGTGCTCTGGTCAACGCCACTGTTTTAACGTTGCTGCTTAAAAGTTTTTCTAGAAAAAGCGATTCAGTTGCGGCGTTTTAGCTAACACTGTCAGATCCTTGCGCTTTTCTTATTAGAAGCTTTGCGCTTTTCATTGCTCCAGATGGCATTACAGATTTCGGCATCCCTCAAGCTAAATACTGCAATCTTGTTTTCTGCTCTTTCGTTCTAGGAATCGACTGACCACGGACCACGCAGTAACATGTGGTGCAAATCGCTTGCTTGAATAACTTCATGTTTATGATGTAGCCATAGGCGTAGCCAGGGGGGCCAAAGGGGCCATAGCCCCCCTCAACTTTTTAGAAAATGTAGTCATTTTGTGCTTTGACAGGCGTTTTTCCAAACAAAATTTGTGCTTTGACAGGCGTTTTTCCAAACAAAAAAATAGTGTTATTCACCTAAAATCAAACATTTTGCACCCACACCAAATTTTTATGCTGGCTACGTCACTGGATGTAGCACAACTATAGTAACTATCGGAAAAAAGTGCCTTTCCCCACACATTGCTCTTCATGACGAAACAAAGGTGCTGTTGGCTGCGGCTACCTCGAGACTATACCAGAAGTTAGGGATCATCGATACCAGTGTTGCCACTTCTGATACATTAACATAATATCCGATGTGATGTTCTCAGATAAATTTCTGATGTGTGATGTTTTGTCGACAAATCTGATGTTGACTGCTGGGTTGTTGTTTTTGTTTTCCACATTTCCTTTCATTTTAGGACGAAAATAAGTTAGATTCATGATTTTTAAGTTCCTTTCATCAATATCTCACCTTAATGTATGTTTGGTTATCGTTTCAAACTAAAGAAGCTCTCTTCGCTGAGTTAAGACTAACATTTTACGTAAATTATAAACGACTTCTCCATGCATTGGCGACATTTCTATCTTGTTTCGCATTCAGCGAGGGTAATCGTGCTTGGTTAGGTTTCTTACAGAAGCATTGAGATTATATGAAACTGTAGCGTAAAAATTTGATGTTATTTGATGTTGAAAAAGGCAACAATCTGATATAAACGAGACTGACCCCAGTGGTAACACTGATTGATACTAAAGAGCAATCAGCAGCCACTAGCTTTAGCACGCAAATAGTAACGCTTTCGTGACATTTATGCAATAGGCGTGATGCACGAGTAGAGAGTCATACCCATGCCAAAAGAACGATTATTAGGAAAAAGTTACAAGAGAAATCAAAGATATTTGCATTGAACAAAACCGAAAATATTTATTGGCTATTCAGTAGCGATTACTAAAACTGGCAGACAGTCAAACTTGCAGCGAAATCAGTTGCTGTCGGGGGCCCTGATACTTAACGCAGCATAGGAATAAAATATAGTTTCATTCTTGTATCGCTTCTGATCACGAAAAATTTTCAAATGAATAGTTTATTTGAAACAAATAAATTTCATCGCTAGGGCACCTTGATGCGTGGGGGCGGGGCAATTTGCCCCATTACCTCCCCTTAATCCGGCCCTGGCAACAACGCGCTATAAATGTGAGATGTTTCTATTCAACTAGAAGAGCCATTCAAAAGATGTCGGCAAGCCGCAGTTTGACCACCATCGTTATTCTGTATATTCAGAGTGAACTATAGATATAAATAATCTACTGCAGTAGACTATGTATATAATTAGTGCAGTAGTTTAACTTTTTTCGGAGGAATGAGATAATTTAACCCAAGTCGAAAGCACCTTTCCACAACGCTGATAACTCGCATGTCAACAAAGACCGTTCACCAGACAATGGTAAAAACCTTAAAGAAACCAGTAAACTTCTATTGACTATTTACGTTTGTTCCAATGGACAGATGCGCAGGTATATTGGCATCACTGTTCATTTGATTTCAAATTAAAAGCAACACAATGCTATGCTGCCTTGCAGACGATCCAAAGGCCGTCGCTGAAAACATCGTAAACCAGTTCGAAGAAATAGTCGGCAATTTTGAAATTATTAAGAAACGACCTTCAGGGTATTAACTATTTGGCTAATTTTCGGTCCTGCAGTGGTGACACCTGAACGTCGAGGAAGCTAAGAATCATAACGATCCTAAGCACATTGGCTTGGTTTGTACCACATCGCGTGCCAAAAGTACACGGCGCGACACCCTGAATTTTCCTTTACCGAAAGCGACATTTCGATCTCTTTGGTTGAAAGCTCAGGAATGATCACTTCTAGCTTGCAGCAGGGCCGTCGCCAGCGGGGGAGGCAGTGGTGCCTGGCCCTCCCATTGGAAATCAGTGCCCTCCATTTCACGTTTGGCCCACCGGTTGCTGCATACATCCAACACTGTATTTTAAATATGTGCCCCCACCTTCTGCTTTTTGGCCCCTCCTTCTCGTTTTTGCCCCCCCCCTGCTGCTACATCCTGGCGACGGGCCTGTCCCGCAGTAACAGTAGTAAGACGCACATTGTTGAGTGAGATAACTGATGCTGGTTATTGCAATCTGAAACCTGTAAAACCGAGCTATATGGAACTGTCTACATCAGTGGTTCTCAAAGTGGTCGATATCGACCCCAGGGGTCAATTGAACCATCCAAGGGGTCGATAAATAGTCATGGGGTCACTGAATGGCCAGGGGATCAATGAATAACTGCTGGGGTCTACTGGAACACTGAAGCCTCCAATTCAAAATTATTGTTAATCGGGCAAGGAATGCAAACGGCCTTTTTCAACAAATCAAACAAAATTACGAGGGCTGATCAAATCTCAGCTACAGTATTTAAAAGAACATTCGATTCGAATAGTTTTTTATTAAATCATTCAATGGGGTGTCATTATGAAAGCTGTTCTATTTGTTACGTTACAAACAATATTGTAGTGCATGTGTCGCAGTTCGGCAATTGTTAGACTGGTAGCAAAGCACAGGGTTGCAAGGTTGAGTCTTTTGGGCCAAATTTCAGAAATTTGGTTCGAAATAACACTTGTTAGCACCAAAAATTTCCTTTGGCCCTTTGGTTCTTGTTTGTCCCTTTTCCAGGACAGACTTGGCCCCTTGCAAGATTGAGATCTGATCACCCTGAGCCCTGTCTGAGAAACCATGTTTTTTCACTTTTTGACTAATTGATTGCAGATTTTAACTAAATTTCTATATTTTGAAGGTTTTCGATTGCAAAATTATGTTAGGATCCTTAGAGTTCCAGAGTTAATATGAAAGTTTAGTACCTTCCTCAGAATGCCTGTTAATTGCTGCAGTTGTAGAGGTAGCAGTGAGAACTGTTACATTACCTAACTTACTGTTATTTAGGTGGTGCACGTGTTTGTTGGTTTTGTTCTGATTGTTGTTGATGGCTTTAGCACTTGTAGACGATGGTAAGTTCATCTCAGTTTATGGCTATACATGGAAATTAAGTTGTTATCTTACGATCTCTCATCATGTACTTGTTTTGCTGTTGAGCTACAATTGTGATTGGGGAACACTGCCATTCAACAAATGGTTAAATATGGGTTCATGGCTTTGTAACTGCTAATAAATTTGGAAAAAATGGTTGGTTCTTTTTTTGGCCCCTTATCTTAGAATTTGACTCTTTTCTGGACTAGATTTGGCCCTTGGCAAAAAGTAGATCTGGCAACCCTGGTACAGCAGTAATAGGCTACGCAGTAGGACGGAGAACAATTGTTGTAAGCCCGAGTAAAAGCCACAGTAAATTTTTTTGCAAAGCTAGCGACAGTAAATCAATATGCCTCGTATCGTATATTTTATCATGGATTTCAAGTACAAAGTGCTCAAATTTATTTTGACACATCCTTTCTTTGTATCAGTAACTGTTGGGCTAGGCCACGGGGTCGACAGAAAATTGTATACTTCAATTGGGGGTCAACGTGCAGAAAAGTTTGAGAACCACTGGTCTGCATGGTATTATATGGGAGAAACTACATCTGAAAGCGATAAGCAAGAGGATTTTTTGCTGTTAAACACTTGGCGTTACACAATGTTTACGGTATACACCGAAAAAGCAAACAGCGTACAGTGAACTTTAAAAACAACAAAAACAAAAACAGCTAATTATGTCTGTTGAAGAAACCAACTGTGGTAAGTCCTGATCAACAATTTTCAAATCATAATCACTTCATTAATTATGCGTTCAAAGCAAGAAAAGTTGATAAATGTTTCTAATTTATAAAAGCTGATGATGCCTAACCACAAGTGAAATAGACACTCTGATATGATCTTAGTGTCAGATTCTTTGCTAAGAAATATTTTTTTTCGATAGACAGTAATACCCAGGATTTATGAATGATTTTTAGAGGACATCAGTAAAATCTCTCTCAGGTGCCTCTAGCCACCGGATATACACAACCACGGTCCAAACTAAGTTTTTGAACGATGCAAACGCCGGTAATAAAGCAATGTCTGTCTTGAATTAAAGTCAAAAGCGACGACAAGAAGATTACACCTTCAAAAAATGCTTTGGTCGAAGTTAAAAACATCTAGACTACAGCAACTGCAATAAAGGAGAAAAAAATTCAATTTTGAATAAAAACGGTTTGCCTAATATTTCAATAAAAATGTGAAAATATGAACTCCTATACGAGCAACAAGTTCGTTCATGTAACCAAGCATTGTGCGATGAATATCGCTGACAAGCGTGTTACCTACCATGGTGCATTGCTTAGTAATGAAACAAGGAACAGGCATGATTACGGCAGAGCGTCGTAGTTCGGCGAAAAAACACTTCCATTTGTCAAAGTTAGGATATTTGTTACAAGAACATAACGGTTGCGAGCGTTGAGCAAGAAGATACCAAATCCATTTTTCCTCGTGGGTGACAATGTAGCTCCCCCTTTCAACTCTGCAATAGAGATGTAGCCTACATCTCATTCATTAGACCAGATGTCGTGCAAAAACGCTGTCTCAGGAATGAGGTTGAACGCTGAACAACTAACTGTACAAGACCCAAAGTCAGTTGCCCCTGTTATATGCTTGCATTGGATAACTCGAGTGGTCTTTGAATGCAGTTGGTGTGTGCAGTTGGTTTGAATGCAGTTATTCAGTGTTCAACCTCATTCCTGAGGTGCAATGCAGTTGGTTTGAATGCAATTGGTGCAGTTGGTTTGAACGGTGCAGTTGGTTTTAAAGTGCAGTTTGGTTTTAAAAATGCAGTTGGTTTGAATGCAGTTGGTAAGACCACGAACTGGTCTAGAATGATCATTTTTGAATGATAATTTTTTGTAACTTCGATTTTTATCAATCGCAAGGAAACAACCCAAACAAATGAAGAGAGATATCTTAAGTAGAATAGCTTTGTTGCAATAACTCCGAAAAAGGCCAAATATTTTAACCGTATAATTTTTACATTTCTGCAGAAATAACCTGTAGAAGACTCATTTAGCAACTTCATCCCTCAAAGTCAATTTCATTCCATAGAAAACCTTCCGCTCACTTTGCGCGGGGTCTCTTCTGTCCAAGTGATGGAATGTGGATTCAGTTAGTTGCATGCCGGGGCGATACAAAATGACAGGATACGTAAGAGGACAGACTTTAATGCAGTGGAGTCAAACGCGAGATGCAAGTGCTTCTTGTATATTGCATCCTAATGGCTACAGATGACGGACGTTTACGTCAAATTTTCTCCTCCTTGTTCTTCCTCGCGCAACTGATCTCCTCCGACGTGATACAAGGTGGTGTGGTGCAGGTGCGTCTCGGCGCGTATGGAGATGACTTGGAAGTCGCGAATAAACGTTAAGAAATAGGAAAGAAAAGAACCAGCCAAAACCCATTCCATGATCGTGCTTGCCAAGTGCGCGGAATAGCCCTGAAACAAAAAAAACGTGAGAAAATCAGATCGTGCTGTCAAGTGGGGGAGTGGTTCAATTTCATTTTTGAAATTTGCCATTGAAGCCAAATTCCATGGGTTATGTAACACCTCTCTGACAAGCTGTGGTGCGATTGGCAAATTTGGCTGTAATTCCGGAGAATAAAATACTACGATCAAGCCGTGCTTGCGCAACGCTCTCAGCTGTGCAAATTACATGCGTTTCACCGTAAATAGTACGTTGGTTTTCTTGGTTGTGCCAAACACGGTGAAAGACGTTACTACGACTTGCACCTTGTTATGCAAGACTACCGTCCTGTCATTTTATGACTGGGTTTTAATCTGTCACAACTCAGTGTTTTAGAAGAACCAAACAGCAATGAGCAGTGCTGCCAGTGCCATGTCGTAAATCAGGCTTGAATTGCACTAAAACCAACGTTTTGACCCTGTTCAGACATTTATCTAATTCACACTTCAAAACATCCATACCTTGTCTTCAGGCTTCCAGTGTAACTTTTGTCCATTTTGCTTGCTCAAGACTGATGAAAGAAAACCTTAAAACGCAATGTAACAGTTCTGCTTCATTAAGCCAGTTAGGTCTATGCGTTTTAATGCAATCACGTTCAGTAGGCTACTACATATGCAATCACGTTCAGTACAAACCACGTCAGCCATCTTTGCTTTACACTTTGTGTTCAAGCTTGTCTGTTGTTGAAGTGTTCTCTTAGTTTGTCGCAAACAATCAGAAAATTTTATTCTTTAAAAAGTAAGCTACTAGAAAAGATTGAGCATTTTAAGGGGGGTACAAATACGACAAAAATGGACCAAGATCAAAGCTTTCCAACCACAGCGTTTTAAATGTGCAGTATTTAGGCAAAAAGTAGATTTGCAGGGCAAATCTTTCGTAAATTGTTTCGTTTACTAGCGAATATCTACGTCAAATTATAATGTGATTGCAGTTTTACGTTACTTTTTGGCCCAAATAAGCTAGCTATTACTTGCATGTATTAATGTTTAAGTGCATTGACACCTGAGGGTCGGTTGTCCAAATTTTAGGAATAAAACCTCAAATTTGAGCAAACTCGTTTGGTGCTGAACAAAACGCAGCTTTGAGCGAAAATGTCCTTGAGTGAAATATTTTGCGTGGGGCAAAAAATGTTTATTGAGCAAAATACTGTTCTTCCTACAAATGTCGGTTTGTTACACTTTTTTGCTGTTACTCTGCAGCTACACAAGTTGTACAAAAAAATACAAGTTGTTGACACAAAATGACAAAAGTACCTTATCTTAGGTTAAAAATAAAGTGAATGTTTGAGTTGTTCGTGTCTGATCGCATGAAATTTTAAAGTAGTATGTTACATGTTTGTGTCTGTCGAGACCTGCCGGTTAAGGGTAGCGAAACCCAAATGCAGTTTCACCTTAAATGCAGTTAAGGATATTTTCCGATGTCACTTTCTTATGGTTAAAAATGTAACAACTCAGGTGAAGTCCGCGATATCCACAGTCTGTAGCTCAGTGGTTCTTAACCGAGTGGGCATCAATAAAATTTAAGGGGTGCGCAAGTCGTTGCACGTCCAAAAACATGAAAAGTTTGATCATTAAATTTACCAAGAAATACAGTTATTTTTATGCCTTATTGAAAGTCCGGTGGCCTTGAAACAAAAGACAACTATTAAGGGAGGCGTGTTAGAAAAAAGGTTAAGAACCACTGCGATAGCTGCTTCAACAATACTTTTTCACAAGAATAGATCGCAAAGAATGCAGTTTTATACCAAGCCACTTCGTTGAGTTTCATCGATAGGCACAAACATACAAAAACATTTGTAGCCTTAGAGATACAAAATGTGTGCATTGCATCCTATTAAGCCATTCTTCTACCGCAAAATATCTCTTTAGAATGCCTAATACAACACACTCACTTCCGATCAATGCAGCACCACTCATAACCGAAATGACAAGCCTCGCATAAAATACGCCTTTCCCGTTCACTTCCGGGTGCATCTTGAAGGTGACGTAAGCATGCATGAACTCATAAACGGTCCCGAGCACAAAAGCGAAGCCAGCACCGATGTAGTGAACGACTTCTACACTTGTTTCCTGCAAGAATATCGCGAAATGTGACGTCGTTTTGAAAAGGGTATGTGCTGGCACAAAGCTGAACCTTAGAACATCGTCCACTCGAAACCGAAACTCTGTTTTCTCGTGATTTCAGACGCGTGATTGGGGGACGTCAGCATCAATTCTCTTGTGAAGAATTAGTTTACAACAAAAAGGAGAGAGGCAGCAACTACTGCTCTAATTTTGCTACAAATTTCTTTCGACTGGTATGTTACATGCTCAACCAGTGGCATGGCTGGAAGTTTGAGCCAAGCGGAAACTTAGCTGAAGGGGCCCACTAGGCAACACTCAGAAAAATTTTGAGAAATGATAGTGAATCCGGATGTGGATGTCTGTGCTAGTTAAAACCCGAAAACACCACAAAAATCTCAAAAATACAACAACTTTCTGAAAACCAAAAGAATACTAAATATTAAAGTACAGTATAAGCTAAATATAAGCTAAACTTAATGGCTGTAAAACTTTAGTAGTTCCACCGTTACCATATTGCAAATTCAAAGTTTACACCAAAAGATGGATGAGATTTAGCTGAACACTATCACTCAAAACCGTGCCACACAAAAATTAAATATCGCCCACCTGAAAATTCGCAACAATCGACAGTCCGAAAGAGACCAGCCACGAAAAGGCGAAAGCAACTCTGTTTATTTTATCAACTTTTATTCTTTTGTCGACATCGAGCTTGTCCAAGTAAGTGGAAACTTGCTTGAATCTCACGTAGAAGCAACCAAGCACTGAGGACGACAAGATTGTACAGTTGTTGCGTCTCTCATCACTCAAATATTGCAGCGTCTCCAGTTTAAACTTTGCTGTTTTGTTATAGACTTAAGGCGTGTGTTTCCAAAGGCGTATAAAAGCTAGCGTCACCGTGTGGTGAATGCCCCCATCAAGTTTGTTTACTCACATCGCCCGCCCTCCACACTCTAACTCAAAGTTGATCTTTGAGCTTTAATAAACTCTATCTTCTCCCTGCAAAGAATTGGCTTCTCTTTTTTGGACCTCATACCAGCTATTCCCTACACGCAACTGCATGTTTAGTTGAGCTTTCATCACCCTTGTCACAAAACCTTTTCAAATTGACAGTTCGGCTTCAAGAAGGTATTTGAAACGAACAACACAACATTGAGGGCAACAAAACGAAACATTCTCCCTTGTCTCGCTGTACACCTAGGGGCTTACTCTCTACCATTTGGTGTTCACTTCTATATATCAGACAGATGGATAATAGTGATGCTAGCCAGTAAATAATAGAAAGCGATTTTCGCCGGATGTGCGGTTGTACAAAACTCTATCACGATCATCCGCCAACTTAGGGTCCACACGCCATCGTTAGGAGTGAGTGAGACTGGACTAACAAACACTTGTCAACTGAGAGCAGCGCTTTGTAAGACGAATGAAAATGTGCCAACTGTGTTAGCATCAGGGACGTACCGAGGACTGGCAAGGAGGGCGCAACGCCCCGGGCGCCGAATCGCTGGGGGGTGCCAAAAAGTCCCAAGAATGTGGCAAGTACTTTTTTCAATACAGTACATTTGCTCCCGAAAGACCTTCGGTTCGAGTATGGGGGGCGCCAAACTTGTTTCTTGTCCCGGGCGCCATCAAACCTCGCTACGGCCGTGGGTAGCATGATACGTTTCCACAGCAAATCATAAACGCAAAGTAACTATCTTACAAAGGAAATGTGTTTGTAATCTCTGCGAAAAACGGAGATGAGAACGGAGAGAAGTGAAAGGATGCCTGATGGCAAGTTTGATGCTAAAATTTTTCATAGCAGGAATGAACTTCAAAGAAAACATTTCCTGACACTAAAAAGAATGAAAAATATAAAAGCGACTCTGATCTCCTTACAAACGACGATAAAACATAAAACGATACAGTGCTATTTGAATAAATGCACAAAGCAAAAAAGGCAAGGGTTAAATGCTGCCTAATTCTATGAAAGAGATGTTGAAGAAAAACATATTAAAATGCTGTTGTTTTTGCTACTCATGTTATTATTTCGTAGCGTTTGCCACCAGGTTTCAAATCAAGCAGATAAATTAGATCTTCTGGCGATTTTTTATTATTAGCCGACGTTTCGCCCACCTATTCAAGT
>JGI24021J15306_10008017_pt1 | contig 12939 bp, 10 predicted proteins | sample Ectturendosymbi1_FD_15306 | JGI IMG/M metagenome (IMG submission 15306) | reverse complement strand
ACGTTGAAAGCACCAAGCGTTTTTTATGTGATGCAACATAGTAGTTTTTCCTCTGCACACGATGAACGAGCGAATTTCAAAACAAGTTTCTGGCTACAATTTTAAATCAACTTTCTTATTTTCGCCATGCGTGGCTAAAAGTCACGCCGCGACACCACGTTTCTCGTTTCTTTCTGCCCGAGTTCAGAGTGGCGGCGTTGTGCGTATGGACGCCATTGAATAGTGCTTGTTGTGAAGCAAAGATAGCCAGGGTGGTATTTTTTGTTTAATTGGACTGTTTGCATATTTGGACCCCCGTGGAGTTCATTTTGGCTGGTTCAAAATCAATTGGTTTCTTCCCAAAAGCTACACAAAATATTGAGTTCAAAATCAACATAATTTCTACAAACTGCATCATATTCGCAATTATGACATTTTTTTGCAAAAATTTGCAGGAGCTAGTTTCTTTTATTGTGTCATTATTACCATTATTATGAAGAAATATCATTATTATGAAGAATTACAAAATAAACAAACCCAGTACCTCAATAATAATTTAGTGCCAGCCGTTCACTTCATGAAGGCAATAAACTGGTGTGACGAAAACGACTTTTATTACGTGAAATCAATTTCTTATTTAAAAAAAATTGCTGATCGATTCCTTACTTACACCCAGTAGCGTAACTGACGGGGGGCAAGGGGTAAGCCGTCCCCCCTGGCAAGCTAAATGTAAAACTGGGCCCCCTTCAGTTGACATTTTCATATGTAGTATTCTTTAATTTGTTGTTTTTTGTTTTTCGGAGGTGTTTTCGTTTTTTTAATCTACTATGGACATTGACGACATCCATAGATTCACTATCATTTCTTAACCTTTTTTCTGAGTTTTGGATAGTGGGCCCCCTTCAACAAAGTTTTGCCCACCTGGCTCAAACCTGTAGTTACGCCACTGCTTACACCCATTGTGGGGAGTACTATCTTGAATAAAGATATGTGCAAGTTTGAATAATCGCAAAGCATGAAAGCCTAGTCAGCTGATTTTCGAAAGCTTACAGAATAACAGAAAACCTAAAGAGTTTTAAATTGTGACGAAAACTTTTAAGAAAAATTAGGCAGTTAACAGTTGAGTTGACATTGAGCAAACACAGTTGTGATGTTAGAGAAAACAGAGAATTAGGTTCAACGTTGAGTGAGGCTCAACACATTCATGTTGAATCGAAGTGTTGCTACAAGGTGATAAACAACAATTTGTTACTTCACAATCATGCTTACGTTTCGCAAGCAGAAAACGTGTGCTTTTGGATCGCCAATGTGTGCGTTTGTCCTTCCCTTAAAAAATCCATAAACTAAGAATTTTGCTACTGTCGTACAATAAAATTCTTACAATACTTCAGTCGCCTTTAAAACATTGAATAAATCTTCAAATTTAAAACTTACCAATTACACGGCTAATCACACCAATTAAAAAAACGTCGCAGATGTTTGATATCAACGTGATTTAGGCTGTGAAAGTGATATTTTGTTTGTTTGCGAAGATCTGTTACTGCTAGCGATATGGAAAACTGCTCAACCGTCAAACATTTACCATTGTCGTTGATAACAACTCATAATGATCATTTGTCACTGACAGAGAGAAACTATAGCATGTTTTAAAATTTGAATGTATGTTCTTGTTCGGAAGCAAATATGTTTGCCTGAAGTGGCCCAGGAGTTTTATAGAAATGCCCAATCGCGGCATATACACGGAATAAGATTAGAACAATTGCTTGATAACCATAGCCAGGTTTTATGGTTTGGGGGGGGGAAACACATTTTTAGGTGGGAAATATTTTTCTTTTTGTTATATGTTCAAAAAACAAATTTTTCTGGGCACAATAAAAATTTTGGGAGCACTGCCCCGAATTCTCCCCCGTGGCTACGGGCCTGATCAGAACTATGCAGAAAGACACACACATTTGCTAATCCCAAGCTAATAGATAACAAAAGCTTGGTCAGGGTCCAAAATTCTAAGAACTATATGCAAACGTTTGAAGAAAAATGTTTCTGAAATATGTATACAATACACAGATTTTCACGTTTTGCATCTTCTCTTGGGAAATTTTCTAGAAACTTTCTTGGCTTTAATGGTTTAGTATAACAAAAATGTCTGAGGGGGAAGGCCAAGGCCAACGCTTGCATGCATAATGCATGAAAAAATAATTGTACTTTGTCTGGCAGGCGGCAGCTATGTGAGCGATTCCTCACCTACAATGTGTTTAAGTTCCAAAACTTCCAAAAGAGCAAAAAAGCTTCTTTGGAAGAAAACGTGCATGGGGCGGTCCGGGCATATTTTGCCAAGAGTTTTGAATTTTGATTCGCAGGATCTCATAAACATTTGTTCAGCGTTGTGCGTCTTCATCTGCATCGTTTATCCGCCGGCTTTAAATGTGTGAGACTTCATAAAAGTTTTCATTATTACTATATGCAACATGTCTGTGTCGTCTTTGTTCTCTACTGTTCTGTAACAGAAGGTGTTTTCCCTCTCATAGTATCGCTTGCATAAGTGCGCTTATACGTTGTGTGAGACATTCACTGCCGTCATGTCTTTCGTGTCGCTTATGTAGACTGGTACTACTGTAACACCCAAGAGGGGGTGAGTGAAAGACATCGCAATGGTGGACGACGGGCACGTGTGTCCACAGAAGCAGGCTTCAAGAATTACATTGATCCAGGCCCGTAGCCATGGAGTGGCATTCAGGGGAAGCGCCCTCCAAAATTTTGCTGTGCCCAGAAAATGTTCTACCCTCCGAACTTTAAAACCTGATTACGGGTCTGCACTGATGCAGGGGACACAAAAGTGACGGATAGAAAGAAGCAGCACATGACATTACCCACGTGGAACAAACCTTCTGAATGAATAAAAAAGCGACCAAAGCATTTTCGTTCAACTTATGAGAAGGTTTGCCCAAATTTTAACTTTTCCACGCGCTACACCACACTTCCAGGCACCAAAATGCCACATTACGTTAGAAGAAACAATGCTTGCTTTGGGATACCAAAGAAAGTCTTGTTCCCTGCTGCACCAGGCAGTCGTAACGCCCAAGGGTGGATTCAGCCAGTGAGTTTGGGGGGTTCTGTAATATTTGGTAGTCAAGTCTCATTACAGGTTCACTACTGCAAGAACACTGCTGTGACAAAACAATGGACGACAAAATCACCTCAGATCACATATGTAAAATCACGGTGAATAAAGTTACTTTTCGGAGTTTCTGGATCCGCCTAAACAAAAAACTTTAAGGAATAAGTTTCGGTTCGCCGTAATACCTGAAATTAGCCTTAAAACTTTAGCCTTAACAATTTAATGAATCTAAAGGTTTTGCTTTGACGCAGAACCGTCGCCAGAAAGTTTTCCATAGGGGAGCTTAGATCATTGTTTGGGGGGGGCTAAACCCACCCAAGCCCTCCCGTGGCGACGGGACTGATCACAATGAAGGCTTGATTTTTGAAACTTATATCATGAAGAGCTTATTGCATGATCACAAAATTACATAATCATAAAAGTATATATTCATGGAATAGCGCAACTTTAAACTCACAGTCATATGAAACAATAAATCTCTCTCTCTCTCTCTCTCTCTCTCTCTCTCAGAGACAGCAGCTCACTTCTTGCTCTCTCAGAGACAGCAGCTCACTTCTCGCACAACGATGAAGGTAGTAAATCTCACAATAGTAACAGCCTGGGCTGCCAAGTTTTCATGAGTGAAAAAGGCCACGTCAACCATAAAAATGCCAGATATTATCAAAAACAGCCAAATGTGAGATAAATACACAACAACACCTTTGAATAGCCAAACGCGCTTTCAAAAGACAACATTTACGTATAAAGATCGTACAAAGCATGAAGCTCACTCAATCAATAAACTTCTCGAAAATTTTGGTCTTTGCTGAGGTGTAACCTGAAACAGCAAAACTAAAAATTATGGAATTGTAGTGCAGAGTTACCAATAAAAATTAGGTATTCAGTGTTCAGAAACAGCGTCGAGAAATCCGCCAAAATCATCTTTCTGTGCCAAACCACGCAAAAGTTAATTGGCCAAAAAGGCCAAAAAAATCCAAATCTTATTTGGCCTTTTTTCAAAAGTAAAAAAAGCCAGAGAAGTTGAAAAAAGGCCAAAAATTATCAATTTGGCCTTAAAAAAGCCAAACTGGCAACACTGGTAACAAGAAGCTTTCTTTTTAAGGGTTGGGTAAACTTTTAAACAAAGTTATACAACAACGCTTGTTAGCACGTGAAAACTTCGTTTCCTCTGAAAATTATTTGCATCTGTAAGCCACGAATCACAACTTCATGCGTGATGCACTGCAATCGAAAACATGTTTTCATATTAAATTTATTGCGAACTTCTTGAGAGTAGTTACGCATACATTTATCTTAGCCTGTGTCATCAGGGTGCCAGGGTCAAGTACATCAACGACAAGAAAAGGGCAGAATTTTTCATGCATGACCTTGCTGTGCAAAGCGCCTCTAAAATGCAGGCTACTGCAAAATTATTGCCAGTTTACGTCAAACCAACCAGGTGCATATAAATCCATGCTTCCGCTTGTCCTTGCCACTGCATTCTTTAGCATATTGACACAAGTACAATTCGGTACAATATGGCGGATAGCAGTATGCGCGACGCGATGCAGATGCAATCGCTCTCAAGGTATTTAAACTGTTCAAGGAACAAGGTATCACTCTCAGAGCCTCTGCTACTTCATCCGCCATGTTGCGGCTCGGCGGTGATGGCATACAGAAGCGATCATCATGGCCGAGGAACAACGCCCACGCGACAAGCGCAAGTAACAAAAACATTCATCGAGAAAAAGAACGAAATGCGATTTTCCCTGCGCAGCGATGCTGCGCTCACATGACGTCACGCCAACAAGTTGGCGTTCCCGAGCTGAGTTCGAGCCGGGCCAAACACGTTGAAGTGGAATCGCGGGCAGGTGGTAGACCATTTTTAATCTCTGCTGTGATTCGGCGAGCATTTAAATGCCCAGTTAGTGATGTTAAGGTTCAGGTCGACTGCAGGCAGTGTGGTTGCGGTTTCTTTGCCTGATACGCAAATCTGTGTTGCTGATCAGAATGAGTTCAAACGTGCAGGCAGATGTGCACCATCATAAAATAGCTAAGGCGTAGCAGTGTGCAGTTGCGGCATATACTTTCAATTGTTTGGACAGCTAGAGTTTTGTTGGTTTCTTGTGCAGGCTGTTTCTGTGCAATCTTTAGCCACAATTTTTGTTCATATTGAAGGTCAGCAGTTTACTAGGTTCCAATAAGCGCCTGGAAGTTGGCAGTCATTCAGCCGTCCGGCCTTTTTCGAACGACGCGTACGTGTAGGGGCGTGCTACACGATAGCGTTCAGTCATTCGCTCAAGTTGCGAAGAGCGGGGTTCGTATATGCACGGCGCTGAGGCATGTCTGGATTTGTGATGCATTGATATACTGTAGTACTGGAACTAACATATGCAGATGTCATTTCTACTCCAGGTTGATTTGTCAGGTGGGGTAGTGTTAGTGCTGTTTAGGAAATGACAAGGAGAGGTTGCTACAGGAAAACGAATAAAAATGTGTACATCATCTTGTTGGCGAACTTGTACAGTTTTGATTTTGCCGCCTCCATTGTTGGATTACGATGCCTTTTGTCGCCGTCATATTGTAAAAGCTAGAAGAGTGATAAAGATGTACAGGTAAGTTCAGATTATTTTGTAGAAAAACTGTATGAATTTTATTAATTTTGGGGATATTCTTTTAGATCGTTTAGAAGTTAAAAATTATGACCGGTTACCATTCGTCATATGTACACTACGTTAAAGAGAAAAGCATTTCGCTGTAGGCAGTGACGTAGGTAAACGAACGCTGGTAATTGGCTGGCTAGGTGTATTCATCCGCGAAATATTTGTTTCTTCACTGCTGTTTGTTACAAGTCATCGCCGGAAGTTACAGTTAAAAAAAATATAAAAATTGACATGTTTAATCATTCTTTGTAGGCAACAGCAGTGAGTTGACATTTACATTCGAATTGCTGAAACAGTTTTCCCGTGATCAAGGCTCAACATTCATTGTATGATATTCGTATATGCTCCAGTAATCACGAATTCACAAAGTTTTCTTACGAAAGAGACAAAGTGGAAATTAATTTTTCATATAAAACAACGTGCACTGCAAACTTCAAACACGTCTTTGTTTATCGTAGCCCCACAAATTGTTCAGTTAAAACTACCGTCGAACCGACTTTTCTAGAAACACAAATGCGTAGAAAAAGACGAAACTGATCGTCAGTGAAATCGTGTGGAGTTGCCGTTGGTTAAAAGTTTCCTTTTGTTCCGTGACAGAAACTTTTGCTGAACATTTGTATTACGCAGTGGTCAATCCACTGGTCACCATATGAGTTTGAAGCACGTCGTATTTATCCTCCCGCATGCGGCGCACGAGGGCCTATTATTAGCGAAACGATGTTTGGAACACATCGCGCTATTCAGCGCCTCTGTGTACTGCACTGCAGTGCGAAACTGTTGCAGTTAATCTCAATGGAATAAAAATTGATTTGCCTAGAGATAGAATTTTCATAACACTCATATTTTTTCAGGATTATGCAGTTGGAAATTTGTTAGATACAGATCAAGCTTGATGGTTTTGCTGTAGCTTAGACGTAAGCCAAGAATATTCACTCATCAGCTGTGAACCACTACCAGCTGCTGCAAGCCTGCAGTGGATATTCTAATAAAAAAATAATTTTTTTGTTCAACTATTGTAAAATTAAAAAAACAAATGTCTAAATTTCAAAATCTATGTTTTATAAGGAAACCTGTGGGTTCATATTCCAGCATTTGTCAGTGTCACCTGTTTACAACTGAACTACAGTACTGTAGTGGGTGTTTGGCATTTGGTTTATGTAGTACTAGTATTCCAGGGCATGAAATAAGATGGCAAACAAAAATGGTAGTGTCTGAATGGCTGCATCTGGTTTTGTGCCACATATTATAAGACTGAATTTGAGTTGTAAGTACCATGGTAAACATGGTCGAATGTGAAGTGACTAGACTAGTCACTATTTACTGCTGTGGGAGGGGTTGTTGTTGTTTCAGCTGCTGAGATATCACCTTGGTTATGTTGATTGGTTTTGTTAGTACAGAAGACACTTTATTTTGAAGTTCTGACGTAAGATGATATGTTTTCACAATCTTTGGAGTTCTTTTGATGTACTTTATCAAAGACTTTTGAAAATCAGACACAGATTGAGATTTAGACTTATGGTTAAAGTTTTGGATTAGGGTTAGGCTTCAGGTTTAGGGTTAGCAATAGCATTTAGGGTTAGGGATAGTGTTGAAGGTTGGGGTGATAGGGTTTGCAGTTAGGGTTTAGAGCTTAGGAAAGGATTATAAAAAATAATCACCACTTTAATCCTTTACTTTGATCAGAAACAACTGACATGCAAGAATTGGTCAGAAATTTTTTTGAGGTCAGCAGTGTTGCTTGGTACATTTTTTTAGTCCTTTTTGTGAAAACAGGATACGGTTGTTTGGAAACCATAAAAGCGGAAATTATAGACTACTTTTGCTTGGAAGTTAATTCCTATTTTGTCCTGTAAGTTTTCTTTCTACAATACTAGCCTTATGAGTTTCAAGCAAAGTAAGACATACCTGTCACAATGCTGTGGTTTTATCATATAGGCCATGTGATAGTCAGGATAACTAAAATGAGGAGTGAAACAATACTGAACTGCACAGGGGGTCTTAAAAAAAGCGGTAACAGTTGGAAGCTGTTTTTATTTATCACAGACATTTTGGTCACTGAAACATTTCGGACATTTGTCTCATAGTAATATTAAAACTCGATGTAACAGTGTTCATAGCCTATATTTTCAGACTGACTGAAATGACTTTTTTCGGTCATTTCTAAAGGAAGTGGCAACAAAGCCACCCATGGATCTTATTTACAGTTATTCCACCGTGCCGCCTCGCATAATGATGTGATTAGAATAGGTGGTCACTTCGGCACTCAAGTATGAAGTATCGAGTCCTGGTAGCATAGTGGATGTGTCTTACGTTTGCCATGCTGATGGCTTTAGGTTAGCCTCTCACCTTGGCACCTTATGTTTTTGTAGCATTGACTGCTTGTGCAATTCAATTTGTGCAATTCAAAACCGATTTTTCTTTACTTTCTAAACTTGTGCTTTAGGGATTAGGCATAGGGATAAGCATTAGGTTAGGGTTGGGATTAAGGTTAGGTTTTAGGTTTACCTTTTGCGTTTACTGCTGTACTATGTTTCTACCAAGCCTCCTGCATTCTTGTGCGTTGCTGTCATGTTACAGGAGGTGGTTGAATAAGGTTTCAAATTTAAAAATCCACNGCTGTTCTGTAGCCACTGACTTTCAAAAACGTTTACTCTATGGCTGTCGAACGACTTTAAAAGCCCAAGTTGGAAGGCAATAGCTATTCATTGAATAAAGGCAAGTGGCTGGTAGCAACATTGGTTAATACGCTGAGGATGGCTGAAATCAGATCGAACTTGCACACAGGCTAACATGCAGCCATGTTTCCCCATAACCACAATCACAGATAAGTACTCGTGGAAACGCTGTCATTCCCTGGGGTCACGTGACATAACAACTTTCTTTGCAAGGCAACTCATAAAATTGGCAGTGGACTTTCCATACACACCAGTGGTTTCGATTGCAACTGAGCAGTAATTATAAAGGAGGTCAGTGTATTTTTGGCATTTGGCAACCTCGGCATCTGTTGGTGCAATGTATGCTCAAGTGGCACTGACAGTGATTTAGAGCAAAGGTGTCCACCTCGTGTCCCATGTGAGGCTCAGTTATCTGATAGGGTTACATGAAGGCTAATCATTTTAAGAAACTGATGCATTGTTTTAGATCGGGGCTTGTCATGCTCAGCCATTTATCAATAAAATTATCGTAACAGTAAAGTACTTTTCAAAAGCAAGGTTATCTTAGTTCAATAAAATTTTTGAAGAAATCTTATAGTGCAGTGATATATCCTTATCTTGGAAATTCTAACCTTTTATCTGGATACCAATTTGGTTTTAGGCCAAACTCATCAACTGGTTTGGCTGTGGAAATTGCATATATGAGGTCAGACCACCAGACTCCAGTATGTGGATGTAAATGCCAACATTCTTCTAAATATGCTGTTGCTCAATAAATCTGTTAAATAAAAACACAGTAGTTGTCTGATCCTATATTCAGTTTTGCTGTACAAGTATGATAATAGTTTGTTATTTGTTCCTTATGATAGATGTGTCAAAGGCCTTTTAAACTGAAAATCATCATATTGCCAGGGAAACCAGATCTAATTTGGAGAAAAAATAGAGAAACCAGACTGCATTTGCAATTTAAACAGAAGCTCACTTCAATTGTTTACATCTTGTTTAACCAAACATCAGCTGTAGTGTAGATGATATTTCCAATTCAGGACAAAATTTTAAAACCTGGGTTTCGGGTAACTGAGAAAAGAAATCTGGGAAAACCCATTTTTTAGGGTTTTAAAATGAATGCAATTTTAAGCAATAAAAACTTGATCATTTGTTAAATTACTATTGTTGGTCCCTGCTCAATTCATTAGCGAATTATTAACACCTTCCTAGTGTTTCCAACCCGGGTTTTCCCGAAACCCAGGTTTTATGGCAATTTTTTACTACCCGAAACCTCATTTTTTTCAACTACCAAACCCGGGTATTTTGAAAAACCTGGAACAGCTGTTGCATTCAAATATTAGTAATTCTGATAACACTGAAGTTGCCGATTGGTGTGTATAACAGCCAAATTAGCATGCTCGAACTTTCAAGTATAGGCCTATCATGAGGCACAAGTGCAGGTTTTGCTCACTGACCATTGTATGTTTATTGTTAGTCCGTTTATATTTTTGTTCAATTGACCTATTCAGATGGATCGTGACGTCATTTTGCACATACCAGGTGTCTACACAAACTTTAGTCTTTTCGCTAACTTAATCAAATAACTGCCATGTGAGGCAGTTCTTCAAAGGTATGCTGTAGTTACTAGTTAGTTGAATTATAAGCTGTTATGTGTTAGTTCACATACAAGCTGTGATTGTTTGCAAAATTGATTCGTTCCTTTAAAGTGTGCAATAACCTTCTAGTAAATATTTGGCTTTCCTTTAGAAGCAACTTTAAGTAGATTTTTAATCATACACATTCAGTTCAAAGACGTTAGTAATCAGAGAAAATCAGAAGCTTACAACCCTTTCTTATGCAACAAGACTCAACTAACACCAAAGTGCAATTTGTGCTCCATTATACAAGTTATACAAAAGGAGGTGGTTCAGTGGCGTACGCAGAAAATTTTCATGGGGGAGTTTCAATCAGTGGCATTTGGTGGTAATTTGTATTTGGTGTGCGCTGTTCGTGATGACTAACTATGATGTCATATTCATGTTTCCAAACAAACTTTTTCACCAAATTTGTTTACACAATATGCATATTCTTCTGCATGCACTTCCCTTAATTTATGTGTCATAATTGTACTGAATATATATATCAGCCCTCCAGGTTACGATATCAGAGTAATACAAACTCAACGCCATGACACAGCAGTTCATGATTGCGAAAATATCAGGCTGCGTGCTAATACAGGGAAGAAAAACATTCATCACTGCTTCAGGGCAATTTACAACTACAAAATCAAGCTGTGCTAATGCCTTGTCGCATACGAGCAGTGGAACACAAAGTGTGCGACTGGACTGTCTAACGCATACCCCAGTTTGCAAGACCAAATCTTGCCAAACTACACAAGAATTGAGAATGCGCATAAAGTACGCAAGAAAACAATCGAGTTTTTGTTATGTATAGAAGTCCAGCAGATTTTTAGTTTTCCTTTTACCCTGCTGAGGCGTTATCAAGTGCCTGAATGCTTCTATGTTAAAAACTGCTGTTTTTGAGCTTGTGCAACAGTTATATCATGCTACAGAAACTGGTAATGTAGCCAATGCGGTCAGTACTTGCGCTGCTCAGCCATAGCAGACAAAATGAAAACAATTGTTTCGGATAAAGTGAACTATCGCGGAACATAATCCTGAACATGCGTAGCGGACGAAAGGTCTGCAAAAAGTGGTGAGATGATTTCTGGATGCAGCCGATTACCCAGATTCTTACCAAAACCTATTTACGGTATTACTTTTTGGCCCATTTACAATGTTCCTTGAAATTTGCACGCAAGTTCATTCCTTGGTATTTGCATTAAGTAGAAAAATTAACAAGCAAAAAGTTTGTGAAACCAATCAATCTCNTTTGCGCAGGTAATGAAGCTTTGCAAAATANCAAGCTCAAGGGGGGATTTAACCCCAACCCCCCTTGCGTATGACCTTGAGGTGGTTCAAGCACCTAAAGGTTGATCAATNATGTGAAATCAAAGCACACAATCCATGTAATCCATGAGAATGATACCACAAAACTATTCCGACACAGGAAGAGATCTTATCACAAATTATGAAAAAGGAAATGAATCTTTTTGAAGCTACAAAGAAGAGGTCAAATAACCTTGAAAAACTGTTTCATGCCTTAATTACAATCAAGCCTAAATCAGCTCAAATAAGTGGAACCAGACAGGGCTTTTTCAGCCACGGGACTATTTGTCACAACTCAAACAGACTGAATGATAAAAGTGTGCTTTGATTGTCATACGTCAGGATTATAAATATCATTGAAAGACTGCTTGAATTAATCAATAATTCCCTAATAAATGGCAGAGGGACAACCAGTAGTAATTTCACAATGATATTGACTTGTATCGGTCAAGATCGCGATCATTTCAAAACTAAAAAAAAACGGGTTTTCCAGGGTTTCTTTTCTCAGCTACCCGAAACCCGGGTTTTAAAATTTTGCCTTGAATTGGAAACACTAGTTCTGATAGACTAAGGTTAGAATACAGCAGTTTGCACATGCTTTTGCGCAGAAATATCACTGCTGACGATTGCACTAGAGAGCTGTTCAAACCCTCGAATGATTCGGCAAGTCTTTGCACCTGCAAGGAACTAAAAATTTTTGGTTTTGGGTTTTTTGAGGGACATCATAAATTTGAGTTGCTTTAGGGCTTTTTGGCCTACTTCATCTTGCCCTAGGCCCAAACTGCTAGATGTTAGTATTTCATTAAAGTTTTTATTGGAAACTAAATGGAAACACTAAGTGTAGACCATTGTGAACCTTGGTGAAAAATCTTAATTGTATTAATAGTTTACGGCATTCTTCAAATTTCAACTCATGGGCTACTGCTCTTCATAATGTACATCAGTCCCTGTCCTTTTGTTCAACTAAAAAATGGTGTTTTGTTCACCAAATAACTACCTATCCTGTCTATCTTTTGTGCAAACTATGGTTAATCTTGAACTACCAAAAGCAATTCAATAAAATATTCTAAATTTTTATCTTATGATGAGAAAGTACAAGGTAATTTGGCAAAAGGTTTCACCATTAAATTAAGCAGCCATTACACAATTGCATTAACTCTTTGGCATCTGGCTGCTTTCGGGGATTTCGGGAAAAAAGCACCTAAACGCACGTGGCTTTGTGCAGGAATTTCTCTGGTCCAGTATGCTCTACAGACCCCGTAAAACTCTCAAAAGACGCGGCAAATCTTCTAGTCTGCACTCAAACAAATTTTTTTTGCTTGGGGGTGCAGATTTTTTGTGAGTGACGGCATAAGTGGAGGACTTTTAGGCCACATTGGCCCGCTTTGCCTGGCCCTGGTGCCAATCGTTAGGTGGTAGTATTTCGCTGAAGATTTCACTGGCAACTAGGCTGCAATCCATGAGTCTTTTAATACTTTGGATGACCTGCTGATGTTTCGGGTTCAAAAGTTATCATGTAAGTTAGTACAAATATTTGACTAATTAGGTAATTATATAATTAATTAATATGTTTATTTTAGATCATAACTTTTGAACCAGAAATGCTAGAAAGT
>JGI24021J15306_10008014_pt1 | contig 12942 bp, 8 predicted proteins | sample Ectturendosymbi1_FD_15306 | JGI IMG/M metagenome (IMG submission 15306) | reverse complement strand
ACAACACTCCACAGCACATTCATTATGACGTAAATTTCCCCGAGAATTTCAACGCACAAGGGCGAAGCCAGCGAAGTTAAGTGAAGAAGGTCAAGACTTTACTAACAATTAACAATTGGCCTTGTTCTGACGTAACCACAACTTTATAAAAACTGCTATAGTGTCCGAACGTCTGCAATCCTTTTTCGAAATTAACGAATTATGATATTACATGCTTAATGTACCGGCTCTGCGTTGAGGGCAAAGACCAGAAGAGTAAAAGTCAAGGGTGGAGAGACGGCTCTAACTTACTAACACAACATATAATGTGGGGCCCCTAAAAATGGTGGGCCCCCGACCGGGGTGTACGGGGCTGCCTTGCCACGGCACTGGAAATACCCCTTCAAAGTGAGTTAGCAAAACTTGCGGAAAACGAGCATTCGGAAAGCAGTATGTATTTTACAATTAAGCAAAACCAAAGGAGGTAAAGTGGCAGTCAGTAATACTGATAAGCTGGTTGGGTATGATCCGTGGAGAAGAAATGATTGAGTTAGATCAGGCTCGCACTCAGGTTAAATGCAGGAAGCACTATCTGACCACTGCTTAGGACAAGTGCTGGTTCAACCGCTGTAGTTCTTTGGGGTCAGTAATCACGCCATCAAGTATTTTTCAAAATTGTTCAAACACGGGGCAGTGTGCTTTCCATAAACATCTAAGGTTACAATAGTAGCTGGTTGAAATGTGTAGGTAAGGTCATTGTAAGTTCTGCTTTATACGCTCTTGACGTTTACTGCTGCAAGGTCTGCATGAAGCGCTCTGTAGAGTTAGCGGCACAGGACAACGTTTTCCATGATTTTTCGTCCCACACCAGGATGGGACCTCTGGGCCATGCGCCCAGGTACAAACCGTCAGGTCTCTTAATGTCTACCAATAATCCGACAGGATGAAGGACGGAGGGGATATTGATCAGGGTTAATGATCCTTTGATAATAGAGTTTATTGATGAATGTCTGGGGATGCAGCCTGTATTTCTCAATCAAGAGAGTTCATGCAGCCCTGTAGGTCGTCAACGATTCTACAACATCGCCACCCTGCATTCTACTACATCGATACTTTGATAAACTGTGGTACCAACCCGGAGGGCAACTGCAATGCGAAGCACATCATCAGATAATTCAAATTGACTTCAAAATTCAGCCACCGCAATAGTTGATTAATTTTACTTTGAGCCGAGGAATCGCAGTGTAAGTTGTAAGTTGTACTTGAAAAAGTATTCTGTTAAAACCTGCGTTTTTCTACAAATTTACATGAAGTGCAACCAGTGTAACCTGTTTGAACCCGAAACTGAATATCAGACGCCCGGTATCATATACAGTTTATTAAAACAAAAATACATTGTTATCTTTCAGCACCTTCTTTCAATTGTTTTAGATTTCAAATAATTTTTCGCTGTTTCACTTCGTTGTAATTGATTTTATTCGAGTCTTGCCTTTTCAGGCAGCTCGGAGCATCTGCAACAAAGATCCCATCAAAATAAAAATATAGAAATAAAGATGAGGAAGTCTACTGTTGCAACCAGTGAGGCCTACAGGGCCGAAATGTGGCGCAATCATCACTAATGGAAATCGTAATGGAGCGAAAATATATTAACGGAATAGATACTACCAACTAATGCCATACGTCCGAAACTATAACAATGCATCAATATCGATCGTCAATGTTTTCCACGAACTCAAAACTACCAACACATCTACCCAGTAAGCATATACTGCTCGTAAGTTCACAATCCTTGTTGATGGTAAAATACTGCATATTAATGTCCCAAGAGCTTCCGAAGATTCCTTTTTTTGTTGTTTCTTTGCATCAATATAAAGTCATTTTGTTGACAAAGATGCCGTTTGAGTTAGTTAAATCAGGCAACTTCTGCAAATTTTCTGTTACTTTTAACCGATCACCACGCAGAACGTTTTCTATTTTGGCCAAAGGCCAAGTGATCAAAATGCTTGCTTTGATTTTTCTGCTCGTGCAGCTGCTCGAAACACCAAAGCACAGCCTTAAAAGCATATGCAGAAAAATGGAAAACTCAGGACCCAAAAGCATAGGCTCATACACCACAAGCTTGTGAAGTATGACACATAGTATACAAAATTTGTCTTTTTCAAAATATGTACATCTTTGGAAGGACGTTAGAAACGAGCATTGTCTTAAACATTGGTTTCAGTAATGTCTGAGCAGAAGATTTAGCTCGGTATGATAACAATGACAATGAAATTGTCACAAAAAAGATGTTTTCCACTTTTTGCTCAAGAAGTCTCGAGCGTGTTGCAGTCTATTGCAACCAGTCGTACAACACGATCTGAAATGATCGAACCATTAAAATATTACAATGCGCATTTAAATCAACGTTTGTAGATGCGAAGTGCACGGATCTCCATCAACAGGCATGAAAGATTGAGATTAAAAGTATGCAAATTTTGCTGTCAAAATATTTTTAAATATATTGGAAAGCCAGTTGATCAGAGGTTCCAACGCGTTTTGGCAAGATATCAAAGTTTTCATGCGATACAATAATTATACTGAACAAATTTTTTATATAGCACCGTATATCCATAAAAATGTTATCGGTGCTTCACATTGCAGCAACCACGAAAGGATAGTTAAAAATGCATGAAAAATAAAAACCTAATAAAATCAAGTAATTAGTCTCCACAAAAGTGACACAGTCGAATCAATCAGCAGATTTTTTAAATAGGATATCGATTTTACGTTACTCTACGCATCCTCTGTCCTGAAATCTGCAAGCAATTGCTTACGGGTGAAATGCTGAAGAACTAAAGCAAGGACAGGGAAAGAAAACAAGCTCAAGACTAAAATGAATAAATCAAAATACAAGTTGCGGAAAGTAAAAACTGGGGAAAACGCCGTTCTCATATCATTGCTTTCACTAAAACTAATAAACACTGTGACGCTAATTACAGAGAAACAAAACCATAGCTACGAAATCACTGCCAGGAGCAACGCGGTGGTGACGTAACACAAAGCGAGCGGTGGGATTTGTCAGCTGAAAAAGGCGGTCTTGACGTCATAAAGTTGACAGACGTACTCTCGGGAGAGCCTAAAAAGGGAGGCAAAAACTAGGCAAAAAAACTACCTGGGTGGCAAGAAAGGGGATCAAACAAATGGGCAAAGCAGAATGGCAAAAATATATCAGTGAACATCGCAAGTTTTAAAAAAGTCGTAAATAAAATTAGTAGTAACACATGCAGTATTTCACATAATTTACAAGAATCAAACAATTAAGTTCGTTGACGATCAAATTCCAGTTTGAAAAGGTGGGTTTTCAAACAATTTAAAGTAGAAAGGGACTCAGCGTATTTAACTTGAAGCGGCAAAGCATTCCACTCATTCGCATAAAAAGCATCTATCGCCGTTCTGACCCGTGCGCGCGCTCTGGATCCAAATAACTTGGACATGCCAGATGATCGTAACTGACGAGATGCTTGATATTTTACAAGCAACTTTGAAATTTAGTCAAATGCGAGACCATGCAATCTTTTATACACAAGTGCTAACATTTTAAGATGTGCTCTCCTTTTTACTGGAAGCCAAATGAATAACGTGAGTAATGTGAGAACAACAACGTGCTGCAAGTCGTGCAACTATGTTCCGTACCCACTGGAGGTGAAGTATTAGTGCCTGTGGCAGCTCAAACAGGAGAGAGTTGGCGTAGTCTAATCTAGATTTTACCAACGCATTGATCAACAACTTTGTACTTTCATCATCTCAATACTGCCGAACTTGCCCAATCAGGGGCATAACGAGGTGGGCAAGGTGGGCACAATTTCCTCGGCGCCAAATCACTATGGGGGCGCCGAAAGACTGCGGGGGGCCCCGAAAAGTCTCAACAATGTTACAAGTACTTTCTTCGCCTACAGTACATTTGCTACCGAAAGACCTCAGGTTCGAACATGGGGCCGCCAAACTTGCTTTTTACCCCAGGCGCCATTTAACCTCGTTACGCCCCTGTGCCCAATGTTTCTGATTTGATAGTAGGCTAACAGATCTTCCTAATTGCATTGACATGTTTATCAAGTCGCATATATGTATTGCACCTACTGTAAGTTTTTTACGTACTCAGAGGAAGTCACAAAATGATTACACAGGGTAATTTCAATTTTGAGTTCAGATCGACGTTTTTCAGTTTTCGATTGAAAACTATAAGCTCAATAAACGCAATTTATGAGAAGGTGATGCAGCAGGCCAAATGGATTGGAAACTGGAGTGCTAACAAGCGTTACGCGGTGTTGGATGCGCTGGAGCTTCACCTCAACTTCTAATCATTCTGTACAAAACTTTCCTTGCTACTTCTGCAAATAACTGACTAGCAAACAGGAAAACTTTTCAATAGAATTGTGAAACTAATAAATCACCGCATATTGCCACGTAAATTTTACAAAAAGATCTCAGTGCACTTAGTCTTTACATATGCCCCAACATTTTAATCTGATTCAAAATAACCGACGTATGATTTTTCTGCTTAATACTAGTCGCTGCTAAACTTCGCTTTTTTCTTCTGCTTAAAGAGTACTCCTCTCTCGTAACTTATTGCCCTAACTTTTTATGCATATGCGTCTCACAACCCTAATTGGCGACTTAGCTTTCATCTCACACTTTTCTGTTGTTTCAAGAAAAATGATAAGCTTTTGGAAGATTAAAAACGCAAGAATTTTAAACACTTTCGAATACGTTTAAAAAAGCCGTTAACATTCTTAGAAATTTTGGCTAAAGCTAAGTATTGTTTGTTTTCAATAACAATATTTTACAAGAAAGTTTGCTAGCAGAGTAGATATTATTTAAAAATGCAGTTTAAGCAAATAGGAGTGTATCGGACGATTTGCGTATTCCTAATAAATAACAGAACAAACTGAACAAATTTCTCTGAATCTATCTTCATTATGAATCGCGATTTCGAGCTTCAAGCGCAGTCAAAAGCATTGCAAGTAACTGTTTTATTCACAGCAACGACTTATAGCACTGTGTTTTTTCTGTTTTCAACAGTGAAGACGAATCACAGAAAACGTATGTAAAACAAACAACGGTCAGCAAAAGAAAACACAAGTACGTGAAGTAGACCACAAAATTAAGCACCGACAGAAACGTAGACGCTCAGCAAAGTTTGCAAATAAATATTGTATTTTCTAAATTGGACGGTGGTTGTGGCATCCAGGAAATTGAAAAATTATTTTTCCAGTTGGACGTGTGGTCGTTGCAGAAGGATGCAATTATTTTCGACCAGCGAACATTCGCAGATTTTCCCACTGTTCAAATGCAAAGTCGGTTACCTCGGTGAAAGCAATCTAAATAATAAAACTTTTTCAACACTGCAAATGTTTCGGTGTTTTCACCGATATGCTGTTCAATTTTGCACTTGGTTTTGTGACAACCGACAATTAATGAGGCATGATGCTCAAAGCAAGACACCAAAAAGTTGGTTTTATGATAGCCCATTGCAAATATGACTCGTATGGTTTCATCATTGATGTATTCACGAAGTTACAGACATATTTATTAAATTTTATGGCAAAACCTTCAATATTTATTCATTCATTTGCAGATTACAAGGTGAGGTTTGCCACAAAACTGTAGGAATAATAACAGGAGCATAATCTTAATACAGTGCTGCAGAAGAGTTTGATCGAAAATCCAAAACTTATAAGTTAGACTTCATTTTAGATTTATGAATTCGACTCTTTGTCTGTTATTAAGGTCTAGACTTTGGGTTTTATACCACTATTCCGCCAATTATTTGACCGAGATTGCTATGTCTGTCCAACGTGGGAATTGTATGTAACTACTTCTCGAAAACATACATCATCCTAGAAGGTGGAAGCTGTATCATAACACTGATTACGCACCTTCCATATTTTTGTTAAACAAGTCAACCCAAGTTATCTCCATCAGCTCTGCGCTCAGCTGCTGTTTTTCGAATATATTAAACGCCGGTAGCAGTAGTTAAGTTGAACTGCGGGTCATGCACAGAGGTAGAGAACATTTTTGTATATATAGCAGGCGGTTGTGATCTTGATAGTATGCTTCATAGACAGCTTACTAGCACAAAGGCGCGAGGCCCGAGGTTCCCCGGCCTTGCTGTGCAACTCATACAAAGAATTTTGTGTTGAAGATAAGAACACGGCCGAACACTCTCACCTCATGTCTGTTGCCATCATTCGCACTTGCTGCTGCCAAAACCTACAAAAGAGATTTAGAATTTTTTTATAAAAAAAGATATTTTTTGTCACTACAGGAAACAATATTTAAGAAATATTGGTACTTCCGAAAATTTTGGCGCATTACAACTTCATCGAGCGAAAATAACGCGCTTAACCTCAACGAGCTCTGAAATATTTTTAAGGACATTATGTAAATCTCATAATTTTTGTCAAAATCTGTGTATAGCCAACGGCGTGCGTTTTCAGTTACGTGGAGCTTGTGAGCTCGTCAAGAACACCAAATTATCCATTGTATTTTAAAGAAACGCAGTGGCATTAAAATAAACCAACATTTGCATCGTTTACCAATCTTCTTTCATGTAAAACAAAAAGAATGTGCATATTTTCGCAGAAATAGTTGCAAGCTCAATAACATAAAACGATTTGAGAGTTACGACTACTTAAAATGTGGACTGATTTTCGAAGTGTACTGAAAAGGGAAAAAATGCTGCGGTAACCCGGAAGTTTATCGTAAAAGCGCAAACGATATAAACATATGTTCCGTACGCATACAACCTTAGGTAAAACCAGCGTTAGAAAGTAGCCTACTTTTTATGACAATTATTAGCAGAGACTGCAAACGATATTGCAGAACCAGAGATTATGCAAACTCCTTGTTTGGGATAAGATGTCAAAAATCAATCGCAGTTGTAAATGAATCCGAATCGCAAATATATACATACAGTATCAGTTTATTCGGGAACAAGTACTAACAAACATCAAATCATGCGCCACATGTTTAAGTTGCGGAAAGAAAACCAGCCACATAACAACAGCGTTTATTTTGTTCCCAGGACATCTGAAATAACCATACGGTTTTCTAGTCAGCTGCCCTGATGATTAAACAGTGAGAAAACAGGTGTACGAACCAAACATCATGTGAAAAGGTTTTCAACGAAATTTGCTAACAAGCAACATGAAGCTATCATGAGTCTCAATCATTTCTTTCTCTCATTTTTATTATTTGTTGTAAATCCATGGCAAGACCTGTTGTTGTGTCTACATGGATCTGGTGGCAAAAATACACAAGTTTTTCTTACCCGAAGAAGTGTCATTAAACTGATCCGCTGGTTTTCATTTTCAGTTTGGGAGGATGAGATCTCACCAAACCCTTTGTTTATTTCCAAGTCTGGTCTGTTCACTCGATAATTGTATGGATCTCTTTCAGCGGGATAGAAGTTGCTGTATTAAAAAATACGGCTGCTAGAAGGTTTCACTGACTACGCTCAACTGGTACCAGGAATTCATAGTTCTAAAAACCTTGGGTAAAAAATTTAAGCAGGCGGAAGTATTTTGAACAAATATTTCATTTTGAAGAATATTCGGAGCAAAGGTTGCATTTGTAAGAGTGCTTTTTTACATTTCATTTTTTAACTGCTTTTTTTATAGCACTAAAATATTTTCATATGCATGGCACATTTTCTTGCGTAGCTTATTTCATTTCTTACCGTTTGCCTCCCATATCCATTCCAGGTTTGAACCACTTTGACCAGTGGTCAGCGCCCATGGCAGGAGAAGTTGCTAACAAAAGCTCGATGACAAGCATCATCACCATGACATTGCAGTGCATTTTATCAATAAAATTTTTCTTGATCAAGTCGCACCACAGAGAATAATTTCCGCTCAAACACTATTTTCTTCCGAAGCACTTATTGCTTCGTAAAGTAGGTTTCACGAAATTCAAACTAGATGTCTGAAATAAAAGAATCTTTGGTGCACAAGCTATAATCTACAAAAACAATTTAAAAAATAACATTCGTAAGCAAATTCACTAGGCTAGAAGAACACACATGGCATATCAAATAACGTTTAAATTGATTTTAAAAGGTGTTATTAATCTATGTCGTAAGTGCATGTTATACGCAGCAGTATTTCTAAAATTGAAAACCAGAAAGGGATTGTGTGCTTTTTTTTATCTTAAAATTCCAGTGGTAAAACCACATTCCACACAAAGTGAATAAGCCATGTTGTTGAACAGAACATTCCAAGTAAAGACATCAACAAATACACTTTTGTCTTTGGCCACATGTTGATGGATGAAGTAAGCAAATGTAACGTATATCTTCAAGTTTAAAAAACATCAGTGCTTACTAAAACGCATGTTTCTCAAATTAATACACACTTAAGGTATTGAGAATGGCAATAAGGCCATAACGTATTTTGATATCACATACTTTTTTTGAATGCAGATGTATCTGAAAGCGAATGTGGGATTTTTGTAAAAAATTCTGAGGCTCCTGCAAACTTGCATTAACAAATACCGGTATATGTAAGTGCAGACGATACATTCATGTCATTAGCGTCTGAGTCCCAAGCAAGGGCGCCTGCACTCAGGTACGAGCTCCAAAAGCAAAACCGAACGGAGACATTTCACTTTGCCATTCCCCATATACAGTCCCAGGCTGATTGTAAGTTCGGCTGTTCTGTTTCTATGAGCTTGTATAATCGATAACGCGTTGATTCACTGGATTTTAAACAAAGCATATGTTTAAAAACTTCCAGATTCTTGATCTACAAAATAATTGAACAAACATCAATCTTAATGTACTGAAGCACACCACCTATATCCACTGTCCGTTTCAGCGCATCGGTTTTCAATTTCCTGGGCGCAAGACAAGAATTTGCTTAGCAGCGGGTAGTAACTGCAGCGCTTTCTGAATGATGCAGTGTTGAACGCATCGAATTTATACTTGTGTCGATAAGGTTCACCGCGTCTCGTCTGCACAAAGACGTTTGGACAAGATACAGTGTTGCCTGCACCTGAAAGTCCTTAGTGCATGTGATTTTTTCGGTCAGGTTTGTAATGCGTTAACAGAAGACGCGGGCAGTACGTCACAACACGTAAGGAGCTCTACGTCAATATCACCAGTGCGTAACTCCTCTTGTTTTCACCAACGCCCAAGCCACCAGCACAACTTCGGTGCCGTGACTTTCTCTGCTCAAGCTCTTATTTGCAGGGAGAACTTTCCAGGCTGCAGTAATCGCAAGTGGTACCCTTGACGTCGAAGGGTTTAAGCACGTCTGTGCCATCGGCAATTACCAATGCATAATAATGTATCGATTTTTTAATTGGAATCTCCAGTGATTTAATTTGTGTAAATAAATTTTGCTTTCCAATAAAATGCGCTCCACTCCTCAAGCATTCAGCAATGCTTATAGTTGAAGATAAAATTGTCATACTTTAATTTTTTTTAAATGAGTCCTTAAACTATATAAAAGAACACAAGTACTGTAAAATCAAACCCAAAGAGAACTGTAGCATTTGACTCAAGTGAAGTGCATTGGTTTTGTTTATATCATCGTTGTCTTGTAAGGAAACGAAGCGTTATATTCATTTTGGGGAACTTGATAAGTTTTTATAGATGTTTTTTTTGTTTCCTAAAAATTATTTTCTCTCCATTCGAATTTATCTGAAAAAATGAATTTTCATTGAGAAATCGCATGAGTAAGAGACAGATAAAGAGTTAAACACTATTTGTGTCCGCGCGTAATTTGTATACCAGGGTTTTTTCAACTGGTATCCACGGCTCCCCAAAGCACATTTCTGAACTTCGGAACAAAATTTTTCTTTTTTAAAGAAACAGCAATGTTGCACTCTCAAAGAAGTTAAGCAGTGAAGAGTTTATTCAAGGCTATGGACATCGGAAGGATTTTTTGCAGAGGGAACCAATAGTGGATTTTTCCATAAGTAGCCAAAAAGATTTTCCCAGGGGGCCGTGAATGGTGAAATTTCATTTTTCCCACTCGAAACTAAGAAAACAACCTGGTTTTGATAAAAATGAATCAGGAATATATCAAATCTCAAAATCCAAGGAGGCAAGGTTCCCCTTTCGACGCCCATGTTCGAGGCTTATCCTATTTATAAGATATTTTCAGTCGTATAAATGAAGCAAACGTTCCTATAAAACAGGGGCTCCCAAACTGGGGTACATGTACCTCTAGTGGTACATTTGCCGATCTGAAGGGGTACATTTAAGTTTGCAATAGAAGGGAAAAAATATGTTTAACATTATTCACTTCAAATTATTTATGGCCTACATGTTTTGTCCGAACCGTTTCATGTTACTGTTGGGGCTAGACAAGGAGGAGTATCGAGCCCATACTTGTTTGCTGTATATTTAGATGATTTATCTCTTGAACTAAACAACATTAAAGCTGGGTGTTTTATTGGTTAAGTCTTATTGAACCACTTGATGTTTGCTAATGATATTTGTTGGTTTTGACAAAGTGTACGTGGGCTGCAAAGTATGCTAGATGTGTGTCAGGCTTATGCAGAATTGCATGAAATTATTTTCAACTGGAGCAAAACTGTTTGTATGACGTTTGAGACTAAGAACGCAAAAAGCAAGGTCATCCCGTTGCTGATACTGGGTGTGCTAACAGTAAAATATGTTTCCCACTACAAATATTTGGGGATTGTACTAGATACTGAGCTTTCAGTTGACAAAGACATTTAGAGACAACTGCGATATCAATACTATGCAGTAAACACGCTGCGAGATTCTTCATCCCGATGTTCCAACGCAGTTAACAATGTACTTTTTCGCTCCTTCCATACGTCCGTGTATGCATCATGATTATGGTGTGGTTTCAGGAAGTCATGCATCTACAGATTGCGTGTGGACTATGACTTTGGTTGCAGGTCTTTGTACAACCTGCCGTGGTGAGCAAGCGGTAGTAATCATCAGGTTCAACAGAACATTCCTACCTTTGTGGCCTTATTGAAAAAAAATATGTACCTGTTTCTTGAACGATGCAAAAAGTTAAACAGTGTATGGTTGCGTGCTTTTGATGCTGTCAAATTGTTTAAATTCGTCCTTATTCTTTAAACACTACAACCGCATTTAACTTTGTGACTGAGTGCCCGGAACTTACAGTGTTATTTTGAGGACGTGTGCAGGCCACAACGCATTCGTACGTCACCAGGGCTCAGTCAGGGTTGGACTGTATCTTAACATGCAATTTTCGTGTCCTACTCTAGATGTAGTGTTGTACGAAGTGTTACAAGTTAGCGAACAAGTGTCTGTAACTCTGTGGTCCTACCACCAATGCCGTTACAAAACGCTCTGTGTCTGTTTATATCAATCTGTGTTGTGCAGATAGTGTCTGCTTGTGCTCTGCGGACTTCGTGTCTGGTTCAAAGATTGAAATATTAAAATAAATATCAGTGAATATTATTTTCAAAATCATTGAATTCTTATTGGTAAATATATTTTTGTTATCTTAAAAAAAGGCAAACATTTTTGCAAGAAGAGGTTGTTCTCTTGGTTTTGAGTGGTGAAAATGTAATTTTGCCACTTTTGGCCATCCCTGCAAAATATTGTTGGCCTACCCCCTGAAAATCCACTATTGGCCCCTCTTGGAAAAAAATTATTCCGGCGCCCATGTTTAGGGGTACATGCTCATCTATCGAAATGCTGAAGGGGTACATGTAAAGGGAAAGTTCGGGAACCCCTGATTTAGCGTCTTTGACAACAAGTGATTGTGTGGTGCTAGACGGGATGACTGAATTGTCTTTTCGCCGCCTCCCGGCCTTACTGTGTCTGTATTGACAAGTGTACTTACGTTAAGGCCAAAAAGAAATTGTTGTTGTTGTTGTTGTGGTGATAATAAAGTGCTTTGCTCCTCTCAATGTTGGTCATGTGCAAAAAAAGGATTCTGTAATGCGCTACTGTGCGGCTATTATCGCGTCTGCATGGACCACGAGTCTGCAATAAACTACTACTATCACTGATGTAGAAGGCGGTGGTGCAAGGGGTGCAACCGCACCCCCAAAACCTTTGATTTGGTGAAAATCCATGCAAAATCTGTGGAAATTTGGGCAAAATTTGTGAAAACGTTCGCAAAATCGCTGTATGTGCTTTGATTTCACAAAAATGGCACCCAAAATCGAAGTGCAGACGTTTTTTTTGGACGTGTTTTTATTTAGTTCTTTTCGGGCAGGGGAAATTAAGCTAGTTTGGGAGAAATTTGGGCAAAAATGGTGCTTGAAGTGTGCACTGGTTTAAACAATGCGCCTAACATGAAAAAAAATGAAGTCGTTTTTTTTGCAGGTCATTTTCTTTGGAATTTTTTTCGGACAAGTTTGGGGAAATTTGGGCAAAAATCCTTCGCACCCCCAAACATTTGCCTGCTCCTACACCTATGACTACTATTATTATTATTATAATACTGAGAAGACAGTATATGCTTAACGACTATTAACATGTGATGATAAAAAAGTGCTTTAACTTGAAAAATTAATAAGAAAATCCTTTAGCTTGAGTCTTTTATTTATGATCCACCATTGTAAAAATTTCCAAATGGCCACTAATAGCTACAGCTTCAAAAATATAGCTAAAATCCTAACAGCTACAGTGGTGTCTGCGTATATGGAAAAATGAACAAAACCAGCTGGCAGCCGTTATCGGTGTAGCCTTTACGGCGCTCTCGTTCGAACGAGATTTTAGTAGAACCTGATTTTAGTCTGAAATTCCAAGAACAGGTTTTTGCAAACCGGTCGAATTCCATCAATGGTCTCGAGTTCCTTCTTCCATGGTACCACAGATAATCAGTTTGGTTTTAAGGCTGGTCATGGTACTGATCAATGCACAATATTTTGAAGCAAACTGCCTCATACTTTGTAACACATGGTTCATCTGTGCATGCTGTGTTTTTAGATGCCTCGAAAGCATTCGATCGAGTACTACACATG
>JGI24021J15306_10008013_pt1 | contig 12942 bp, 7 predicted proteins | sample Ectturendosymbi1_FD_15306 | JGI IMG/M metagenome (IMG submission 15306) | reverse complement strand
TGCCACATGGACTGGTATTGTCAAAAGACAATTTATTGTCTTGCCTGGTCCTAGTGGAATTCTGCCACACACTTTGCCACATGGATTGGTATTGTCAAAAGACAATTTATTGTCTTGCCCAATCCTAGTGGAACGCTGTCACCTCATTTGACAAAAATTGGCTTTGTCCGAGAATCTCTGCCACTCTATTTGATAAAATTGACATTATCTAAAAGAACCCCTGTTACTCGTTGTTATAAATTTGGCCTTGAACCTCTGCCACACGGTGTAACAAATCTAGAGTCATGATGTCCATTACACATTAGAGAATACGTTTTGAATCTAGTTTACCCGACCTTAACTATTGATAGGTCATTCATGGGTTAACATTTCGGTTTAAAAAACATTCGTCGTTACGAGTGCTGCGGATGTACGATTTTGACAACCTTCAAGTCAATGTTTTTTTGCTCATAAATTGGCGTATGTCTTGGTGGAGTTAAAACACAACCATTCATCGTACAGTAGGTGTCGAACTCAGGTAAGGGTGTGTGCTGTTCCCACTTCTGTTTATATCAGTGGTGGGCTAACTACTGCCCCTGGCCACATCCGGCCTTGCAAGCCATTTCATCCAGTCAGTCAAATATTTTCAAAATTTACTCAATATCGCAAAATAAGAAGAGACGTGGCGTTTTTTCCGTTGTTTATCCACCTGTGTTGCATTGCAAACGCAAATATATTGACTTGTCTACTCAGTTGTTTCTTTGCCTTTTGTTTATGCATAAACCAGTAGTGTTCTGTAATGACTTGCATATAAGCTTCTTTTGAAACTCGCTTGGCCCTAGGTTTGAGAAATAAAATTAGTTTGCGGCCCCTTCTCTGAAAAGTTTGCCCACTTTTGGTCTGCTTGAATTGGGTAGACAGTCATATTCGAGACGGCGGCAGTGTCACTGTTGGAACCTGCAGGCAGTGACGTAACTGGCGAAGGGACAGGTGTACGCGGACCGCCCCCCTGCAAACTAAATTAAAAAAACCCACTTACTTATATCTTGGCATTAAGTTTTCTGTTGGTTTTCAATAAGTTTTTTTTCTGCGTTTTTGGGAGTGTTTTCTTGTGATTTCGGGTTTTGGTATGGACATCCGAATACGGATTCACCATCATTTCTCAACCCTTTTTGTGAGTGTTGACTAGTGGGTCTCCTGCAGCTAAGTTTTCCCACCCTGGCTCAAACCTCTAGTTACGCCACTTCCTGAAGGATCAGGCGTTGGGGTTTGTGGACAGTTTAGTTCTGCTTGCATCCTCCAAAAAGGATCTCCGTCAAGCACTTGATCGTTTTTTTACTGTGTGCCATCAAATGGAAATGAAATTCAGTACTAAAAAGACAGGTATTATGTCTAACCAAAAACCAAACTAGTGTGTGCTGCAAGTAAACAGTAATACGCTGCAGCATGTCGAGCAATTCAAGTACCTTGGTTGGTATTTACGAGTGAAGGAAAGTATAAGGAGATTGATACACAGATTGATAAACCATTTAACGAAGTTTTACGTGTGGTTTATTGTTAAAAAGCTTTCAAACACGGCAAAGCCGTCAGTTTTTAAATCGGTCCTTGTTCCGATCTTCGTTTATAGTCATCAATTTTTGGTAATGACTGAAAGAATGCTATTTCAAAGACAAGAGGCAGAGATAGGAGATTTGCGAAGAGTTCACCTTCGCGATATAGTGCGCAGTTGTGAAATTCGTATAACCTGAATGTCGAGCCACTTCCACTCCAAATAGTAAAATATCAGCTACGTTGGTTTGGCAATATCCCCAGAAGGTCCCAAGATACAGTGGAGATGCATGTGTAGCTATTCTCAAAAAAAGCGGCGAGAAGGTCGATGAAAAGACCAAGTTGTGTGAGTTCATCTCCCACCTTGCTTGGTCCCGTTTTGGTGCGGAGTCAGCAGAACTATCTTAGGTTGCTGAATAAAAATTATGTATTTCAAAGCCATCCAAGGCTGCTGATCCCACGTCCCTCCTCAGAGGAATAACGGATATAAAAAGGAATGAATGAATGAATGAATATTAAGCAGTTATTGAAGTGACACGTACCCACGTGAATCCTTGGCATGTATGACTTGTGGACAAAATTTCAGCCAACACTGCAGGGTAGCTTAAGACCAGGGGGTAGTATGCAAAAAAACCTGTTGAAAGCCAGTGGGTCATTCCCTTCATCAAAACATTTTCTATGTCAGCTGTGGCGGCCAGAAGTTGGCGCCACACTGTAAATAAATGGTCACCGCTAGATGGTGCCCATGAGTAACAAGTCACTGTGATAGTCACCACAAGCGAATTATCGTAATTCACTTATCCCCATATAATGATAGTGCAACCTAGTAGTTGTAGAGTGAACTCAGTGAGGGAGCTCTATTGCTGCTGGCTGCTTTCCTGTTAGTTGATGCCCCGAATTGCCATCTTTCGCTTGTACTTGCCTCAGTAGTTCAAGGCGATGCAACTGCAACACAGCAAACACATCTGACCATTCTTCTGGGTACTCTGGGGCTGTTTCTGGAATGAAGGGCTTCAAAAAACCTGCAAAGATTTAAATTTTTTAGACTTTAGAGAACACAGACTTTAGAGAACTTTAGAGAACAAGGCGATATGACTTTTAGACTTTAGAGAACAAGGCGATATGAACCAACGTAAGCACAATGATGGCCTTCTTCAATAGGATAGCATAGATTAATTAACCTATTGGGCCGGATCAAAAAATCATACAAAGACAGCTGTCGTTTTGGACTAACAACACAGCAAAAAACATCTGAAATGGTGAAGGTTTGGCTTTAATTTCAAGTGCAATAGATATTTGAAAAATTGTGTGACTGTGTTACACACATACATATGCTTCGATACGGCAAATGTGTGAAAAAGTTTTATGCAATAATGCAAAAATTACATTTCATGTAACAATTTTTACATGAGAACCAGCAGTCCAGAACCTTTAAGGTATTGGTGTAAGGATTAATTTTTGCATGGAACTTTTTAACATGACATTTAGCGGTACAAAATTCTTTACAATATCAAAATGAATGATCTAGGTAATTTGACACCACGACCTGAAAGAAATATATTTATTTTGTTGAAGTTCAGCATACCGCAATGTTACATTTTTTATCTACTGTGCATTTCCAACTAAATAATGGTTAATAGTTTATTTGCTTTTCTTACGCTGTGTTTGAGGAATTACAAACCTTGTTTGAAAGAAATGCTTTTTGATACGAAGTACTGTACATCTCCTGGCAAAGTGCAGAAACAGTGAACTAAAGACGCGAAACGTCACGAATTGCGATCGATCCATTTTAGGATAAAATGGTATCAGTCAAGCAATATAACAAGTTTTGGTTTCATTTTTTTTTAATCGAAGGTTTTTGCTTTGGAATTTCTCTTTGTAACCATGGCTGTATCACTGTTTCAAGGGTGGTCATGTTTGTTTGGTTTACAAGGTAATAATCAGATAGAAACGGAAATAAAAACGAATTAGAGTCGTGGAAAAGCAAATTCTTGATTTATTTGCTTGTCACGCAAAACTGGCAAGAATAGTGAAACTGTCTGAAAACTCATGAAACGACACATGGAACGTCAAATCCTCCCTGACAAATGCCGAAGTTGCTTGCATTGGTGAAAACTTAAATATCTATGCAAACATAAAGCGAGGCTTGTTTATAAAACCTATGGAAACTATTACCTGGTTTGACATCGGGATAAGCTTGTCGCTTGCCTACATTTTTATGATAGTCAAGAACCAGATCTATTAGGTTTTGAACCGCCTCTCGGAATTTTTCTGGTTCCAACCCCGTTCTGGATGGTTGGGAGTATGTAACATGACATTCTGACGAGCAGTTTGTTCATTATCAATGGAACTCATTTTGCAAGGCTATATTTGCGACCTATGTTTTCTGGACGTCATTGTAGAATGTGGTTAACAGCCAAATGAGTAAGAAATCACAAGTAGAAACTCGCAAACGATAAGCAACATAACGAAAAACGGCTGTAAATACTGTACGAAGACAGAATACCAGTTCCCTATAATCGTGCAAACGCAGGCTGATGTTAGCTACCACTAAGTCTTAATGGAATCACTGAGCTGTTATAAGAACCAAGTTTCAAATAACGAATTTTCTGTTTTCAAGTCTATATGGCAACATGGAAGATGAAAATGTAATGTACCAACAACTACAGCAAATTCGTAGGGAAAACGTTTATCGCATAAAAGTTTTACAGGTCATTTGGGGAAATTTGGGCATGTTATCCTTTGAACCCCCAAAAATTGTCTGCTTCTACACCTGTCCGGCGTGAGGGAAAATATATTGGCTGTTCATGCGAAAAACCTGCACTGGTAGATTTCTGTACTTGCTGTTTGTGACCATCTCAACCTGTGCGCCCCCAGCAACATACTATAGTCAAGGTTGTAACGTGTAGGTGTATCAGCAGGCAATTTTTAGGGGTAGAAAAAGGATATTTTTCCCAAATACCCCAAACATTTATGCGACAGACTGTCTCCCTACCGATGTTCTGCAGCTGTTGGTAGCCTACATTCTCTATTCTTAAACTACCATGTTGCGATAGACTTGAAAATAAAAAATTTGGAACTTGAAATTTGGTTCATAATAGTCCAACATAAGTAAGTATGCTAGGCTGTGCAAAATCAATGTCAGAAGTCACTTGGCTCAGCACTCTCAGTATCTGCCTCACAGTTCTGAGGTTTGGCGTTCCATTTCCATTCCAGCTGTTGCTGTCAGCAAGAAATCTAACACCTAGCTGAGGTCATGTAGACAACATGCAACAAACTGTATGGCAATAGGTGTTCATGCAAAGTAGCTTACTTAAAATTAAAAACACAACTTTCCTGTACTTGTCTGGTATGGACTATAATATGAAATAGATGCCTGTAGCATATTCGCTTCCCCTCCTTCCGAGTACAATTAAGAAAACACTTAAATGAAATTCCCTTTTGCCCAATCTTTTAAGTGAGTCAGCTACTCATCAACTCTCACATATTGAAACACGAAGTTGCTAGAGACAGCTTGCTGATATTATATGTTTATATCTGTGTTCTATGACATAATAAACTTTCATTTATACACTCAATAAAAACGAATTATATTTTCATTAGCAATGTCTAAACCTTTTCGCTCAATTTTTGTGAGAGTTTGCCCAAATTTTTGACAAGTCAAAACTCTTGGGAGTGCGCTTGCACTCTCTGCACTCCCAACTTTTTCACCACCGGTGTAACCTACCTTATGATCAATGGTTTAGGGTAGAGGTCGGCAAAGCAAACTGTGAGGTTCGGCCCAATGGTGGGCCGTGTAACACTTTTTATTGGGTCGCGCAACACTATCTCTTGTGGGCCGCGTGGCAATATAAGAGCTACGGTCCTGCGCCGTTTGCGTGAGCTAAAACATTGTTTAGGAGAGAACGTGATTTGTTGAACCATTTTTCACATTTTTTAGCATTGCTGCATACGTTCATGCACTAGAAACGTAAAATTGGGGCATTTGATTGTTTAACGCATTTCCTGAAATAGTTTTTTAACGCATTTCCTGAATTAGTCTTTTGTATTCTTTAAAGAAATTGAAAAAGTAAAACACCACATTTGTGGTTCAACTAACCCGATGCGTCGGGAAGTTGAACCGAATTAAAGGTACGCCCTACAAAACAGCAAACACATATGCTTGTTTACTAATGTTGGAATGTTGTGGATCTTCATAGCTTTTACTGGGTATGGCCTCATCCATGGATCTAAGGCTCGACTGTAGTGTTTTCGTTAGCTCGGAGGTAGAGTGTTTATCTCTCCACCGGAAGGCTGGGTGTTCGACCCACAGCCACTGACTGAATTGCCGTAGCGCTTTTGGTCAAGAGCGTTCACCTCAACAGCCTCCACAAGAAACAAATTTCAGGCTTCGGCCTGCCGTCAATTGCCATCACCAAAATTAAAAAAAAATTTAGTGCATAACCTGAACTAGTGGGATTGATGTTTTTTCATCAGAGCGGCAGTCCATTTTCAAGCATGTAACATAGATTTCAACATTTGATTGAAATTCTACCTTTATGGCATCCAGTTAGGCACAGTGTGAACCTGTCATGCGATTATGAGTAGGTTTTTAACGACTACCAGCAAAGCTACTGAAAAAGGATAGAAAATGCCATTCATTTTTTTGAATTATCGCTTCAGCATTAAATATTCTTTCCATGTACATGTAACTGCACATGCTTCGTTTGGAAACGTGAAGGTCCTTTAGCTATTTAATAGACTCCTGTCTTTAAACTTGAGTTGTCATTGCTATAGTACTGTATAAGAATAACTGTTTTACTTCTAAGCAGGTTGGCAATACAATTCAAACATTGTTTTTATCTACGGGTAGCCAGAACAGTGTCAAACTCTAGCGTGCAGCCCCCTTTAGGCTACGGTATATCTTTTAACACTTTTTGTAGATATTGTAGATATAAGAGATTGTTCTGGACACCAACACAGTTCTTAGTTACTATATAGCTTGTAAAAAATTTGGGGCTCATCGTTTTGGACCCGCTTCAAACGTTTTGTGAATTAATGGTATAAGGAGCTCAAACTGTGGTGATTCCCTGAGAAATCTCAAGTTCAACCAACCAAAAAAGTAGCCACTTTCTTGGCCTACAAAAATATGAACACTAGTTGTTTCTTGGCCAAACCCACTTTCTTGGCTAACACTGTTGTGTAATACTCAACAATTTTTACAGAGAACTAGTATTTAAACAAGTGAAGACCTTTTCGGCGCCCCCCTATATGACCCCCAACTCAAATGCCTGGTCTGGATCCATTACTTAGGAAAACGCAGGAAACGTCATCTGTCCACTTTTGTTGAAGGGACGTCGCTTCCGCTTCCATGTGGCATCAAAATATGGTTGCGTTTGTTGTCATTTTTATGAATTTGCAACAAGATGCATTCTGAATATGTTGACTAAAGCAAGTTACGCCTTTGCCTTTATACAACGTGCATCCACTGCTACCTTTCACACTAAGCCGCTGTTAATAACAAAAAAATAATGGATAACTGCTAATGCTGATTACCATATAAATATCTATAGTCTACAAAACTAAAAATCCATCAGATTTGGTAAGGTCTCTGATATATTCCACTTTGTTTCTTTCAATCGTCGTCAATGCATTGGCATCATGCGCTAAAAGAAAAAATACCTAAATTCATGTTTCTGTAATCAAATACATTTAATGACTATAAATGACTATAAGCAATATGAACCGCCATCTGGATAACGTTGCTGATTTCCTTCAGAGACTTAAGTTTAACATCTCTTCTGCTCTAACCTGTAAATGCCAGTCTGAAATGAGCAGGGAGCTTAACAAAACGTAGCATCGGGGCATACGTAGTTTAAAGATTAAAGGCAGCATGGTCGATGCTTAGAGCAAATACATTGCCATTTATGGCAGTTGACCGAAGATAAATAGTGGAGGCAAAGTGTGGAACCGCAGCAAGTGCCAAAAAGATGAGACTTTCACCGAACAACTTAGGCGGTACTTTTGAAGATTTTTCGAAAGGTGTCGTGGTGGAGCTTTAGGGAGTCAATACGGTTTCCTCTTCTATGTCTTACACTTTTAAATGATTTTCATAATAAACGCAAACGCAAGTTTCCGTTCAAATATGCTTAAAATATTTGAATTCGGCATTCACGTTTGGCAAACAAAATGAAGATAATTTCATAAATCAAATGTTTCAATGTCCATACTCTCCAAGTCTAATTGACCATATCTGTCCAAAGATGCAAGGTCTTCGGAATCATCTTCGCTATTACTGTCACTGCACCAATGCTCTGTACGTCAGCAGGCACGGCAGTTTGCAGGGGGGCCATTCGTAAAAAAATTATATCGGCACATTTGGCACAAAAAGTGCTAAATCAGACAGATTTGGTTAAATCGACAGTTATTGTGCTAAATGTGTCCGATTTAATTTTTTTTAACGAACGGTGCCCCTACATTTTTTTCCCACTCGGTTCGTCGCAATTCTAGAGTGCGCAGGTTCTTTATGCCGCGCTTTGATACAGTTTGATGCTCTATGCTTAATTCCCATTCACTTCTGCGCGACTAGTTGAACTTCGACACCACCAACCAACTCATGATTGATAAATTATTGAAAAGAAAGGGAGGAATTTCATTTGAAAGCCTGTTAAGATGAGACCTTTTGATCCAATTGAGGAATGGAAAACCTCTCAATGGCCACGCTGTACACTGGTGCTTCCTAATCTCGAGTCCGCGCAAGACTCTCTAGGTGAGTCCGCAAGCACATTTAACTATGAGAAAACAAGTTTGCTTTCATGCCCTCAAACAATCATAATTTTATCAACTTCATACAATGGAAGTTTTTCTTCTTACAGGCGGTACAGCGTTCGTTGCGCACATGTTCGCTTGGTTTGTAATCATGCACCCAGCCCGCGTGAAAATTTTCCACATGGCATTCATACTTTTTGATACAGTGTATTCAGTAGCTTAAATGTAAATTTGTTATCTTTACTGCAGTTAATTTTTTCCCGTCAGAGTTTATCGCGGCTAAACGAAAGCAGATGTTTTCGTATGACGACAACTACTTGAAACTTGGATTTACTTCAGTCGAGGTAAAAAGTGATATATGACCACCGTCCGTGTTTTGCTTAGAAGTCTTAGCTCACAGCTCTCTCAAGAAGCTTAACTACATCGGCATCTCGTGTCAAAACATGCACAATACCTTGACAAAAACCATGAGATTTTAAAAGAGAAAGAACATCTGGTGATGGGAATTCGTAACAATCGTCCATGTAATCTTGGAGTAGTAAAACAGTGCGTGCTTGTTTTTCTGTTGCTTGAGCATTTGCAAGAGCAAAAGCACCTAATACAGCGTAGAGAGCTTGGTTAAGCCAGCAGCCGTGAAAAAAGCCATGATAATGTACAGTGATGCCGTAGCTGCTATGGTTCTTTTGCCTAACAACACCATCAAGCGACGCATCCATGGACTCTCTGTCAATTTTCTGCAACAAATTATTGCTGCTGCGAAACGAAGATTAAATTATAGGCTGCAGTTGGACGATACAATAGATTTAGGAAATGATGCACAACTCGCAGTGGCGTAGCCAGTCTAAAATTTTTTTGGTGGGCAAAAACTTTGGAGGGGGTAAATCTTTGACTTCAGGAGAGCAACAATATTTTGTTTGGGACCCCGCTTCTCAAAGCAGAAAATGACTGATATGTCAAAATTTTGGAGAAGCACCATGGCCCTCTGTCCCCCTCTGGCTACGCCAAAGACAGCTCATGCTCGTGGTGTTCATGCGATACTGCACGACTGAGGACTACGTGGAACAATTTCTCTTTTGTCGTCCATTTTCCAAACATGCCACAGGAGAAAGAATGTTTAAGCAGATTCCTTCATAAAGGACATCAGCTTTCGTAGATTGATTGCGTAGCTGTTGGTGCAAATGGCGTTGCTGCCATGATTGGATCCAAAAAAGGCTTTAGGATTTTGTGAAAAAGGAAAGCAAAAGCATTCTATTTATTCATTGTCTTCTCCACCAAGGAAACTGACATCGAAAGAAATTTAAGAAATCTTATCATAGTTTTAAAATAGGTTTTATCTGTTTTTCATTATACCAAATGCCGCCCCTTATGCATTCCTTAAATTGGTGCTTTTTGTGGCGATATGAGGGCAGAACACTTTTTTTTATAATTCAAGTAGTCTCCGTTGCGTCCGCTAAAATTTACAGTAGGCCATTTTCTCGTCCGAAAATAGTCCGTGTCTTGAAAAGTTTGGGAACCACTGCTGTACGTAGAGGTGCCGTCAGTAGAGATAAACGTTGGCCTGCATGGACTTGGATTGGACTGTATACGGACTATAACGATTTTCTTTGGATTTGGAGTGGATCCGGACTGTGAATAATATTATAAATATAGGATCAGGGCCCGATTTGGACTGAGTCAATGGAAACGAATTGCGTAATTTTTGTTGTTAACAAGCTGTATTTTGTTGTATGGGCTTCATCTGGACTTGGACTTTGAAATTTAAAAATGTTTTTGGCTACGGTTGGGCTAGGACCGAGTGTTTAAAATTTAGGACTGAAGAGCAATCTATTCGAGTTTCCGGAAATCTTGTGTGAAAGGAAGGGTCCCTACATACAATGGACCATAAGTTAACAGGATCTTTGCAATCTTTCAGAGCTGTGGTAGCCATGTGCCCCACAAAACTTGGCCAATCATTTAACACTTTGTAAGCTTCTCCTACGACGGAACCAAACCTCTCTAGTATTTCCTTTATTTGATCAACGCCGTCACTTTCGCGCTCATCTCGATTTGAATATGAATAGTTCGCATGGAATCAAGCAGATGCGCTGAGAAACTTAGGTTCAGGAAAGCAATCACTGATGTTACCAGAAAGTGAATTCACGTGTTTATTCGAACATGAAAAAGTTGCTTTTCTTCCTGTTCTGAGAGTTTCCCTGATGGAAAGAATGTTCCATATTTCCACATATTTTACATACTTGCTCATTTTCATGTTCGCTAACTCGTCTTCTTAGCCTGACAAACAGAAAGCCATTGCAAACACGTGTCATCCGAGGAGGTGTGAAAAATTTACACTCACTGCGAATCTATGATCTTGATCAAAGGATGGTTCGAAAGAACGGTCATTTACTGTAATTAGTTTCTGTCCTTGTCCATGTGACAGCTGACATCGACAGGCTTGAAAGCTTGGGATTCTAGTTGATGTTACTTAGTTGTGCATGGAGCCTGAACGTTTGCTCCACTCAGCTCTCACACTTTCACCGGGTGGAAACGCACGGCATCTGAAATAGAAACACCCATTTGTACCCGCAGCAAAATGACTCATCAGTTCATCTGACGAAAACAACAGAAGTGCGGCGTTGGAGAGCACTACGAGACTCCGTACTTTCATCGCCGAAATCGGCACTATCTCTTCTGGAATGACCCTGCCAAGAACAGGATGTGTCCGGCTTAATCGCTTCCGCACTGGGTCGGACGCTTCCGCTCCTGATGCTTACACAAATGGGGTATGTATGGCCCTTCTGCGATTTGTGAGTGCGGCGCAGACGAACACGCCGTTGACCATGTTGTCCTTCACTAACCAATCCAACGACCTCAACGTGGAAAGCATGGTTTGACGGTTCTGGATAGTGAGCCAATCGAATGGCTGCTCAACACCTGCCCCGAGATCCAGAGCGGCCTGGAAGTGAATAAGAGCTCGCTCAAACGAAGAAGTCGTGTATGTGTTGAGACGTATGACGCCGGATAAGTATAATGTCGCGTCAGGATGTTAACACTTAACGGTGTATCGGCCAGACATGGGGCGATTATAGCACGATTATAGCACAAATGTAATCGATTACGATTACTTGCCACTTGCTCGATTACGATTACGATTAAACGAAATCACAATGTAATCGATTACGATTACATTGTAAGTAATCACGATTACAATCGCCATTACATTTGTCTTGAAACATCCTCAGAAAGAAAACAAACCCATTTACATAGTTTTATGCAAGTATATTTTCCGGCAGCATACGATATGCATCAATGCAATAAACGAAATTACTAATCTCTAAGGATTAAGCACCAGAATAAATAAAAAAATATTGATTGTTTACTGAGATCTTCATGCAGTCAACAAACCATGTGGTGTAACTAGAGGTTTGAGCTAGAGGAGAAACTTAGCTGAAAGAGGCCCACTGGCCTCTGCAAGGGACCTACTAGTCAACACTCAGAAAAAAACTTGAGAAATGATGGTGAATCCGGGTGGGGATGGTTATACAGTACTAAAATTCCAAATCAACGGAAAATGCTCCGAAAAACGCAAAAAGACGACACCGCACTAAAAAATTATTAAGAGGATACTAAAACCGAAATATAAACTAAGTGGGGAAGTGGTTTTTATATTTAGCTGGCCAGGGCAGCTAAATCAACCCTCTTCCCTCTTGTCATTTACTCCACTGCAACAGCCACTTAAAAATATTAATTAAACAAAATTAATCAATGTTTAAAATCTTTGTTACAGTTGATAAACATCAACGCTTCAAATCTTTTATCAGGCAAACGACATCATCAGGCTTGAACATTCGTCCAGCAACACTCAAAATTCGTTTGTTAGTAATTTCAAAATTGCTGATTATTTCTTCTAACTGAGGGTTACGATCTGATGCAAGCCAACATAGTAGTGTGCAGCTTTTAATTTGAAACGAAATGAACAGTGATGCTAATATAGCCACGCATCTCTCTATTGGACCAATAGTCAGTGGTTAACAAAACCTCACAAGTATCGTTGAGTTCTCTTTCACCAGTATGTAGTGCATCACGTTTGACATGTTAGTTATCAGTGTTGTGGAAAGGTACTTTCAACTTGAATTAAAGTGCCTTATTCTCTGAAAGAAAGTTAATGTATATAAATTACTGTATTAATTATATACATAGCCTACTCTAGCACTTACATTCATCAGTTCACTCTGAATATGTATAGATGAAACGAACACCTCTCGTAATGTTCCGCTATTCTGTTGCCGAAGTGTGAACCCGTTTTTAAGAAGAGCTCCTAATTTTGTTGCTAGACTCACTACGTTACTTCAAGTGGCCAACAAGAAGGCTAGCTGCAACAACGCGAGAATTAGCTAGAAACGCTGTGCTTGCCCCTGGGCTGTCTGGATTTAAACTACAGAGACGGGTAAATAGCCTCCCGTGAATCAATTACCATAACAAATGATGATAGAAGGAAACCCAGCCACCACAACCGCGGTTCATCGCATAGTGATGTAGGGTGAAGATTTCCAAGGTTAATCATGAAAGTAATCGTCGATTACGATTAACGATTACGATTGACGATTACGATTGACGATTACGATTGACGATTACGATTGACGATTACGATTGACGATTACGATTGACGATTACGATTGACGATTACGA
>JGI24021J15306_10008012_pt1 | contig 12943 bp, 7 predicted proteins | sample Ectturendosymbi1_FD_15306 | JGI IMG/M metagenome (IMG submission 15306) | reverse complement strand
AGCGGTGAAAAACAAGAACGTAATACACTCTCGCAAGTCGCAACACTGTTTCAAGCAATGAGAAGTGGACCAGACCCGCAGCCAGGTTTTAAGGTTTTGGAGGGCAAAAAAGCATTTTTAAGGAAGCAAGATTTTTGTTTATATTATACGTTTAAAACAAATTTTTCGAGGAACAACAAACTTTGAGGGGCACAATAAAGTTTGAGAGGAACTGACCCCGAATGCCCCCTGGTGGTTACGGGCCTCAGTAGCATAGGTGTAGCCAAGGGGAGTCAAAGGGGTCATGCCGCCCAAATTTTTAGAACATACTGTATAGTCATTTTGTGCTTTGAGAGGCGTTTTTCCAAACAAGACAGTGCAATTCGCTTAGAATTAAAAATTTTGTCCCCCCAAATTTTTTGACTCCCCAAATTTTTGAGCAGGTTATTATGCCACTTCTCAGTAGACCTGTATGTTGATAAGACTAGCGCACAACTTACTAGAGTTAGAACACACGTTGGATTTTAGAAAATTAGCCGATGAATTATTTATGAAAACTCGAGACAACATATACAGCTTTGCAAAGTTTTTTTAAGGTATAAAAATTTCACGGATTTGGAGCTCTACACACAGTGGCGTGACAAGATGGAGCCCTGGTGGCCGCGGGCCCCGGGCGGCACTTTTTGGGGGGCGGCACTTCGCTGATTAAAAATTAATTTTGAAAGGAGTTTAATATTTCCAGATTTTCGTTGTTATTTTAAAATACTTTTTTTAAGTTTTAGAGTTCCAACTCTTTTCAAATTTTGTGTTTTGAAGCCCTAGACTGGTAGGCTAGCCTAAAAAACACGGCATGTGGCTGTGGAGTGAGCAAATTGATGAAATGTTTACTCAAAATCTGGGTCAAATCCAATGTGCTGAAGTTCCCTGTGTAGTTTTTTGTCTTGAAATGAGGACTTTCAAACACATTTACTTGGGGGGCAATTGTGCCCCAGTCCCTTCAACTTCCTCGACAGACAAAGCCATTTCCGCCATTGCAGTCAAAATTCCTTTGAACAAAGGAAAGAGATGGCATTCGACGGCAGACTAGCAAACGTTAGAGCTCTTGTTGTTCGCGGCTTGTATTGCCCCTCCGCTCAAAATCTGACGAAAAAGGTTTTGAATTATATCACGGTAAATAGTAAATGCTAGTTAAATCTTTTATCTCGTATCATTGGTTCCTCAGTAACGCCCCCACTGCACATTATATCATCACCTGACACCTAGGCAATGGCGACGAAGATTTCGCTGAGGCGGCGATAGTTCAGAGGAAGAGTTCCCCCTCGCAATTGGAAGGTTGTGTGTCCGATTCACCGACACTGAGTGAATCGCCGTAGCGCTCCCAGGGCAAGATCGTTCGCTTCAACTAACCCGGTAAGAAGCATATTTCAGGCGTTGGCCTGCCGCTAATTGCCGTCGCCAATATTATGAAAAGAAACATTTCTAGGCACATCTCATGCTACTTTTTAACGTTCAGTGGGATATTTTCAATAAGCGCCATAAGCTGTAGCCTGGTCATTAGGTGGGCTTATCAACATTAAGTTTTGGCGGTTGAAGTGAAAAACTCTGCAGGTGGAACGTTGGTCAATTTCAGTACAACTGCCGTTTTTCTGCATGACGTGATGGTGTCGGAAAATGACGTTCTTGCAGCGGGATAGTGCTGTTGGTGTGTTTAAGTCGGTAACTTTGATCTCATATTGCCGGTTTGAACTAGAGTGAATCAAAGCCAGCCGATAGGCAGCGTGCGTGAGTTTTGTAAAAGTCTCCTTTGTTCAACGGTATACTTGACATTTGCAGTCATAGAAAAATTCATTTCAACAAGAAAAGCTTAGAAAAGATTGCTTGGATATGATTATGGTTTAGGCTTGTACAACTTGGCAATGGCTGTTCTGAATAAAGTTGTTCAACACAATTACAGTCGAGCGTAAGACGTAGTAATCGCTACTGAGCACCCAAAACGCCTATGTTTCACCTGACATGGTTTGGTAATACAGTTTTCGAAATAGACGTCTGATGGTAACCAATCCAGTCGCCACGGGGCTTTGGTGGGCTTAGCAAACCCCAAGACAAAGCTCCAAGCTTCCCAATGTGAAATGTGAAACAATATAAATCAGTGAACTTTTTGTCAAAATTTAGAATGTCAACCCCCTTACACAGACGTAAAGTCTCCCAATGGCGATAGTTCTGTTGGCAACGAACAAAGATAGTGAATAACACTATGCACATTAGAAGAGGTCCAACCCATTACCCAACATCTAGACCAAGTCCGCAAATCACGATAATGACTGCAAGCCAGAGCTTCTCAACCAGAGCCGGTTTTAAACCTGTTTGAGATATTTTTTCAAAATGAATCGCCGCACCTATAGAGGAAACCGCACGAGTGCCGACAGAGTTAACGTTCGAAGCTTTTTATATTGTATATTCTAATAGGATGAAACCACTACTGAAACGTAAAGTGAACAATGATACGTTTTTTACATCACTGAGATCATATTATCAGATTTATTATATAGCCTGCTATATGCGGTATATATACTCTACTTTAGTTAAAGACGGGGATACGACGCGAAATTTTAACAAAAATGAATGTTTACATCTGTAAAGTAGGTGTGCTGGAATCACATCCCCCAATTTTTTCGTTTGAACCCTGGAATGAGTAAACCATTAAAAAGGGCATGCGGTGGGCTTACCAGAGATTAAAAGCCAAAAGGGAAGATCATTTGACGAAACACGTCGGGTTTGTTTATGCATATGCAAAGAAAGCAAAAAATAGAAAAATTAATGATGAGAAAGGTGGCAACAAGAAGAAAGAGCAAGACTTGTAATCGACATGAAAAACAAGACTCATTTCAGTTTGTGAGTGTTTGATTCTGATTTTCAAGATGAGTTATTAACCCTTAGATCTTTGAATAAGCGCGAAACATGATTTTCTCTCATTTGAAATTTTTGTAAGCAAATTAGAGAGGTGGAAAGGGTGGCACTTTTATGGTCGGCCCTGGGCGGCACTGAGCCTCGCTACGCCACTGCCTACACATAACACCAATGCTTCGGAGAACTAAAAAATAATTGTGTGCTGAGACGCTAACGTTGTCTAAGCGACTCTGCAACCTTCAGTTAACATGTTTAATCACAAATTTTTGCCACTCCCGCATCTGTGAAAATGGCTGGAAGCTTTTCTTTTAAGGTTTAGGCAGTGATTCCCAACCTTTCTAGGCTTGCGGCACTCTACAGCATCTAGTGGCGAACCATAACAATTTGGTTTGATGTTTGGCGACATTTTGAAAATATTTTTTCAATGATAAATTGAAAATCGTCTTAACTCACGGCACCCCTGGGCATTGTAAATAGCACCCTAGGGTGCCGCGGCATGGGTTAAGGTTTCATTAACATTGCTAAGCCAATTGTGATGTGTCACAGTAACAAGCAAACAAACGCCGTTCACCTCCAAACGAAGTGGGTAACGACGCTCCGTCGCTTTCCCTCAACTACGCCACTGGTTATTGCTTAAATGTGTTTAACTTTACCTACGGAGCAATCTGGTATCATTGTCATATCATCTCAATTGGGAAAACTTTTGCTATTATTTTTCTGCTGCATATTTGGAAACAATCGTTTCCTCCCAACCCCAAATTTTGAAGTCGAGGGATGACTTACACTTGTTTCATGATTTTTGAAAATGATGCAAATTTTTTAGGCCAACCCATAATAGTTTGAGATTTAATATGACTATACTTGGATGCATCTTTTCCACACTTCGTCTTGTGCAGAAGATTTTTGCTTTCGTTGAATGTAGTGAAATGAAATCTCTATAATTTTGCAGTCTTCAACTCTTGTCTCTTTAAATACATACTGTATGTATTTCTTCATACCGCGTACCAGATAATTTATGTGTTATATCCTAAAGGTCACAGGCCGGCTGTCGTAACTAATGTAACCAGGACAGAACCGTCGCCAGAAAGTTTTCAATAGAGGGGCTTTGGGTTTGTGCGGGGGTCTTGACATTCTAAAATTTGACAAAAACTCAACTGATTTATAGTGTTTCGTTTTTCAATTTGGGGGGATTGGAGCTTTGTTTGTGGGAGGTTAGCCCCCAAAAGCCTTCCCGTGGCGACGGGACTGAACCAGGGCCGGCCGGAGATAACGTACAGTTCTGCCCCCTAGGCAAGTTTCAGTATTTACGCCGCGTTACGCATCACAATGAAACATTCGGGATATGGAAACCAAGAAGAAAGCGAATTCTTTTGTCCCTGAAAGCTGCGCTATGGGCGGCCGCCTAGTTGAAGGGCACAGCCTGAGTGCAACGCCACAAACAAAAGAAGCAGATGTTTTTCAAAATATAATACTAGCTGCGGGAATTAAAATAGCTGAGAATTTCAGTTGAAAAAATTTTAAAAAGCGAAAACAAAACAATCATAACTTTGGTAGCACACAGAGACGCCGGAGCGGTAGTAGGGCAGTGAAAAGAGTTGACGACAATGGAATCTTATGAACAAAAAGAATCATTAGCAATTAGGTTGTTTCTGTACATCAACAACGTTAACCTAAAAAATAATAAGGTAAAAAACCTTAATTTTCTGGGTGCGCGAAAAGCTACAAAAAGTTTGTTTCAAGCCGCAAGTAGATCTTGACAAGCCATGAAATTACAGTAACTATGATCCTGTTGTGAAGAGGCACCTCTGGCCCCGTTGCCCCTCTTTAGAATGGGCATTGGGGGCAATGCCCCGGCCATGTTGCCGCTCTCCGGTGTCCCTGGTAGCACACCAAACAAGGTGGGATAAGATCATTATAGCTGCCTGTGGCAAGTTTATTTAGCTTTTAGAAACAAAGTACAAACTGCAAGCAATAGGAAGTCGGTAAACAATTCTGTGAAATACCGTCCGCACGCAGATGCAGCGAGTAACGAATGAACACCTCAGCGCATTGCAGTAAGCTTACTATAGTAATCCCCTGAAGCAAGTCACTTCCTCGTGATATAGAATGGCATTCGGTGCAGCGCAAAAACAATCATGACAATCAGTCGTTAGGCATAGCGCAATTACGACACTGCCAATTAAGGCGTGGGAGAGATCAGTGGCGTAACCAGCCCAAAATTTTATGGGGGTTCCAAATGTTTGATTTTAGGCGATCAACAGTATTTTGTTTGTGATATCGCCTCTCAACGCACGAAATGACTAGATATGCTAAAATTTAGGGGGCATGTTTCCCTGGACCCTCACTGGGGAACAATGTCCCGGGGCCCGAAAAGTCCCAATGTCGCAAATACTTTCTTCAATACAGTAGCCAACATTTACTCTCAAAAAACGTTGGGTTCGAATATGTGGGCGCCATCCTCAGTGCGTCCCTGGTTGCAATAGCCTCATCAGATTTCAAGTGTTTTTGTCAAACTGACGTTAAAAGTGAATCATATAAGAAAAGTTTTATCGATACCAATGCTATTTCATGTACAGTATTCCTGCAAATATTGAATTGAGCTCATTCTCTATCAAATGGGTGACGGTCTCTTTTTGCGCAAAACGCTGACAGCTTCCCTGTTCTGCTGTTCGCAAGTCACAAACGCATACCTTGAAGCAAACTAGAGAACAATGCCCTTCATTGCCAGTCGTTTAAAACATTGTGTACAGTGCTCTTTTCCACCGGCACTTCGTGTTGCCTGACCCTAAAATCAGCAACTGCGACTATAGAAGCTTACCTTTTGAAGCTATTGAGATTTGTTCAGGTACTTGCATTGAGTTGGTTATGCTAGTCATGTTGTGATCACGTGCACATGTACCATCCTAAACTCGTTGGAATCTTCACAAGGTTTGCTGACCGCTGCAGAGATATAGACCTGACCACGATGAAACAAAACTTTTCAGCTTGTGACTGCAGGACATCACGCGCTTACTGTGACTTTGTGAGCGGGCCCCTGTATTTACCAATTTATTACCGTGCGTCATTAAGAATACAGTCCTCGTCCAGCAATGTAAAACATATCTATTCAATTTTTGTCACTGTACGAACATTGCAACTTAAACTGACATCTGACGACTTAAATCGCAATGATAGAACCACAGCGATTCTATACAAACTGCCAATACTTGTTTAATGCCAAAAACATACCATTGCTAAGAAAAAAAATAAACTTCAGCACGATAAGAATGTGGGGCTTTAATGCATGGTGCAAATAAATAAAGAACGCAAATTCATAATTGTAGCAAGTAAAATTGCGATTGCTGTACGTAAGTGATGCGATAAAATAATTGACGGGTCACACAGTGAAGAGCAAAGTCATGCTGAAGCAAGGGCGTCATTTTGTGACTTGATCGCCTTCAAAACCTTTTCGCGCGAATGGTCACCAACACACCGTGAGGAAAACGATTTTTTCTTGTAGTACCAGAACATTGCGAGCGGATGTATCGCAGTTACTGCAGACGCAACGAGAAAGCAAATGTTGATCACTTTGTAACCCTGCACGACAGCGATGTTGAGCATAGGATACTGAACGTACGTAAGCAAGCCAAATATGGTGACCATCAGACCGAAAAGCTTGCCGAAGTGCATTGTGGGATATGCGACAGCGACGTAGTTGGCCGCGGCGGAATAAAGAAACGCTCTGAAAAATGCAAACAAAACGAAAGAGATGTATTGCAATTTCAAAAAAGGCAGCGTCACAGTAAGCGAGAAAAGTGTGGCGAGTAAGGACGTAATACCGATCGAAACTGACACGCTCAACAAGGCAGATGTGCCGGGATCATTTTCCTTCCCTTGCCTTTTCGCAAATAACTCATGAAGCCTGTCGGTGACGCAGCCGCACAGTGGAGCAATCGCAACACCAAGCAGTGTGAAAATTCCGTAAACAAACAGGTAAGTGGCAGTTGACGAACCGCCGGCTGTTGAATCAAGCCAGCTTTCCACTGTTCCCAGAAAAAAAACTTCACGCACGTGCAGAACAGATATATGTGCCACATTGCTCCAATAAAAAGTATCTTTCAAACATTCGGCAAAAGTTCTATCATCATTTTCTGCACAATGTACAGATCGAGATTCCGCTTTTTCGCTGAGTTGTTCGTTGATGATTTCATCTTGCACAGAATTTTTGCGCAAAATTTCCTGTATTCCGAAAGTGAAGTCATTGGGCAGCGGAAACGGAACGCGCCATTTCGGGGTGAGCGTAAATGTCTTGATATTCCACAATATAGCGCTAGAGCCAAGCATGCCAAATATGATGGGCAAACTAATTCCGCCGAAATACGCCAATTTTACCATGTAGAATACGATAGCCGACGAGTCATATCCGCCATTGAACAAAGAGATGAAGAGGAACCGGTGATTTTGAGCCAGATTCGCAATGTTCAAATTACACATGATGAGACAGTTGCCGGCGAAGGCAAACAGTAGCATTGCTGGATAGAGAAGCCACGAATGTTCAAGTGGGCCGAAGATCATCATCAAGCAAGCTATTGTGTACATTCCTATAGCCACAGTGCGAGTGATCCAGCTGCCCCAACGGTCGTACACAAAACCGAAGAAAAAGGTTAACGTGGAGCATGTGGCTACGGCGAACGTGTAGACCAAGTTCAGTTGAGCCTTCGCTTCGTAACAGGAACCACCACGCGGAGCTCCGGTGGCATTGTAACTACTTGGCGTCGAATTGACGCTGTACGAAATGCTTGAGTGGTTTGACGTCACGCACAGGTAACTGAAATATCCGTAGTCCAGTAACACATCGACAATGTAGGTCCAGCCGTAGACGACACCGGCGAGTAACACGCACTCAGGAATAGACAACAATAGGCTAAGCGTCCTAATGGCACTCATTGCGCCAACAACTTTTTTTTCACCTAGACGTTTTCTGCGAACGAAAAGAAGTTTAATTCTTTAACATCCGTTTGAGTTAATGTACATATATGTAAACCTGAGAGTTACACAGACTGCAATGGTTGAACAACGCAGCATCATCGCGGACAACGTGGTGCAAGCCACTGACGAGAAGGCCTGCAACCGTGGGAAGTCCAATGGGAAGCTTCGATCCAGCAAAGTAACTAAAAAGCGAGTGAAACCGTTGGGTAAAAAGACGATGCGCGAATTTCGGAATAAGCTAACAACGGCAAAGGCACAAAATGCACAAACCTTTGATGAATTCCATTGCACAATCAGAAAAAAAGGCATTTTAATTACGCGTGTTCCACAAAATTTTCATACTGCAAGCAGCGGTTTTACATCACTCTGTATAATGAAAAATGCTGGTAAAAATGCTTCACGTTTTTGACGAACATCTTTGTTGAGCTAAGCCTCATCGTCAAGAATGCAAGTTTTACAGCACTTGGTGTAGCTAGAACGTTATGACTGGTCTGCGTCCGAAATATATGTTTAGTCGGCGGAACTACTGAAAGCAGCTAGTTACTGTATCGGAGATGTACTGCAATTCCGGGCGGAAGCTTAAACTAATTCCTGCCATGAGTAGTTGTACTTCACTTTTTTGCATTCTTTTCCCTGTCCTTCCTAAACTACCGGTACTGCTGTCAGTGCCTTAGCGAAAAAAAATTCAAAAAGCTCTGATCTAAGGCACACTAATAAATTCTGGATTTGTCCGCGGCACATCCACTTCATGAAGGCGAAAACCAACTGCAACATGGACCAAACATTTTGAAAGGTTTTTGTCAAAGCATGAACCTTTGCGGCACACAGTTTGGAAAACTCTGCTTTAGATAGCAGAACTATTCTTGCGTAGTTATGTCGAGAATCATCGGGGTAATCAAGGGGTAAGGTGATTGTTTCAGTTAAGGGAACTGAAAGCTGCAATGAGCAAAGTTTCCGAGATGTGTAAGCCATTTTGAAGTCATGATGCGCTTTAACACATTTTCATACTGTTACGTACCACTGCCAAGCACTGTTGGCCACTAAAGTATTTGATGGAGCTGATGATGACAAAAGTATTAACTGAAGCAATAAATACGGTATAGGTATTTTCCCGCATTAACATGAAGCAAAACTTATATTTTGTATTTATCCATGAAATAAATGAAATAATAAATACGGAAAAAATGTTTTTTCCGCTTTTAATATGTTACAAGACTGAAAAGTTTGAGCTCGACAGAAATAGACAAAAAGATTCTGAAGTTTCGTCTGTTTGGAACGCTGCAATAAAACCGTTTGAATTTTCGATGCGTTAACACAAATATGTTATCACGTGTGTTCTTATTTATACAGGAACATTTACAGTTTCGTCAACCACCTCGTTGTAAAGGGCAAAAAAGACAATGCCCTTCACTTCGGCAACCCTGGTTGTGTCATACTCTGCAATTTGTCTGTTGGCAAAAATACTAATGTGTCTGCTGCGTACAAACAACGAAGCTTGCTCTAAAAAAGGAAAATAACCTCCTTCGCAGCAGGTGTATTTATTTCATTGAATAACAGCCTCTTTCACTCTCAACAGAACCACATCTTAAACTTATCACATTTTGCTCGTCAACTAATTCATACATTAGAGCTGCCGTAACTAGGTATTACTTCAATGCAAACCTGTATGTTTTTCAGCACTAATGCATAATAGGTTTCTAAAGAAACAGATAATAACCAACGTATTTGCTTGGTCGAATATTGCCGTCCCAAGTCTTGTACTGTCACTGGGATCTACGGTCAAGGCGCCAGAATACACATGTAATCGTAAATTTCTATCTTAATCTTAAAAATTTTTAATACGGTTTATTGCAGTGGTTCCCAATCTTTTCAGGCTTGCGGCACCCAGTGGCGAACCCATAGCAATTTGCTTAGAGGTTTGATGAAAGTTTGAAAATGTGTTTTTAATGATATATTTGAAAAACGTATTAGCTCGCGGCACCCCTGGGCATTGTAAATGGCACCAAACCACTGGTTTATTGTATGTGGGGCTCGAACATCATGAATATTTGAACAGTAATATTTTTCACGAATTAAAAACACTTTTAATGTCCTTTGGCGACCTTGTTTTGCTCTACACTTCGAGAATATACCTGAGACCACACAAACGTTTACCAGCTCAACGCCTGCAACTGACATACGTTTAGAAAAATGGGAACTCTCCTAACATTTTCAATGAGCGACTACAGAGAAAAACAAGAAAGGTAATTGATGGTGTACTACTTCCAGTGCCAAAATCGATAAAATTTCCACAAACATAGGAAACTTTCACCAAAACTACAATTTTTGCTTCAAAATATAAAACGTCAAGGGATTAACCGATTCTGCATCGGGAGTCTGAAAGCCCCTGTACCGCATTGGCGATGACAGGAACTTGCACTATATTTACCCTCATGTTCTTCTGTATTGCAAAGCCACAATAGCACTTAATCACCTTTAACAAGCACAAAATTTAGTTCAAATCCGTGTGAGTCGGGATACCCGACAGTGGGACATTTTAGGAAAGAAAGTTTCATTATTCTTTGTTTGGAGTGTCACGAGTGGTCTGCGTGCGCCCATCTCCGCTTGTTTTGCGCCGTGGGCCACACGGCTACTTTCGCAGTGAATGCTGCACTGGTGGCACTGACAGCACCGCGCGTGAAGCTTTCCCTTGCACCCATCCACGAGGTTTGGGTAGGCCGCAAGTACCGTTTTTCAAGTCGTCGGTATGACCCGACTGAGATTCGAACCAGCTTCAGTGACGCGCGTTTCATCCCATTGAACAACTTAAACGGTGCTGACTGCTGAACGATCTAACCAAATAATTGCAAACGTTAATTATGCCAATACTACAGGTTTCAAACAAACGAAACCAATGAAATGTCATGTTTTTGAAATATGCTATTGTAAACTCAGCAACAGCACCAATTTACAGGAAGCAACATCATAACTTAACTTTTCACTCCACAACTGCACTAATCGAGCTACGGGCTAAAGATTAATGACCTGCACACAGCATATGCGCAAGGCGATAGCTAACTTGAAAGAATTATGAATTATTCCTCCCTCTTTTCCAAAATAGGTTTGACTTGCCTAAATGCTCTGAAAAATTTCCAGTCGCAACATTTCGCACTTATGAGCTTTCTGCAAGACTATTGTTTCTACGCCAAGGATCCTCTCAGAAAAATATAAGGGACAACTCTTGGTTTTTCGCGGAAGTGAACGAACGGCATTTGAGAATGATTAAGCCGGAACAAAGCAGGCTTTTATAAAGTAAAGCAGTGCCGTTATGTGATAATTAGTCATCACATATGATCAAAACCTTCTCATTGAAAAAAACTTACCGTCTTTATTACGTTGATCATTATCTGTCTGCAGTGTACAGCAGAACAGATTCCAGACTCCTCATTTACATGTGTCAGAGACCAGCTTCAACTTGACTGCCAAACACGTCATGAAAATGATGACATTATTTTCTCCCAAGTTCAGACGGACCAAAGATGGCGAGTACAGCGAGGTAACGCGATCATTCCGTTAGACAACGGCGAGATTCATGAATCGCGGCTGATTCTAATCCAGCTGTCTACTCAGCAGGCTAACTCTTGACTTTTCGTGAACATGACTGCCTTCTAATTACGTAACAAAGTTCGAATTATTGAATCACAGTAAGATAGTTGCAACGAAGGATGCTCGTCAAAAAGTTTGCTTTGAAAAGGTTTATTTTGCTAAGAAAGAGTCAGTACGCAGGATCATTGCTACACAAAGAAAAAACATCGCTCTACATGTCAGTAATGATCTTGGTAGGTGTTCACAAATGACCATTATCTAAATGAGTTTAACACAAAGTGGTACCGACGTTTTTCACTTCCAAAACTTTGCTTACTGCTTTCGCCAGTGGGGAGCTGCATGGCGATGAGCGTTAGAATGGGAAAGAAATTTCTGAATGAACTACTCTTGCAAATATTGGCGAGGTTGGTGAAGGCTCACCAAGAAAAGACACGCGACCAATCTAGCCGATGCTTTCAAAGGACGTCGCCACGGTCAGGCTTTAAAACTGCGCAAAAAACGGTTGAAACACAACTTGCTTTACCCATCACTACCGGTGCCCGTGTGTTTAATGCATTGCAGTATTAAATCCGCATTTTACTAGAAAAAACCTGGTGGAAGACAATGATTACTACTGTTTAATACCAGAAAAAATGTTTAAAACCCATCGCAGCACACAACGATAAAAACTTAACATTTGCAAAGTTCAGTAGGAGTGCGATTATCAATCCTTTCTCCCATTGTCAATAACACAAATCCAGCGAATAGGGCAAACTGTAATGGAACAACTTTTGAGGAGAAACTGAATTTATATTTACTGTGAAGTAAAAGTTCCAGGTTTTCTGTAAGCTTTCGAGGAATCAGCCGACTGCGCTCTGCTTTGATCTTTTCGTGATGATTCAAGCTTGCACATACCTATAATTGCAGTAGGCTAACTACTCTCCACAAGATAAATAAGGAATCAGTCAGCAAATTTTATCGATTTTACACATAAATAGAAAATCGATTTTACGCATCCTCAGTCCTAAAACTTATTCAAATAGAATCTATAGAATAGTTCTATTTTTCGCGACCATGGCTGGGAACGAGTGACAAAAATAGGTCGTCAACTTAGTTTCATCACTTCAGCCGTCTTCCATGCGTTTAAGCCTGTTGTTTCCACGGTAAGTGCGGTCATTGCCATAAACCTTTACGAGGTATTTTTTAAGCCGTAGGAAGAAATTCTCTCCACTGCGCGGTCTTTTTTTAAGAAAACTTTTCGGATTATCGCTTTTGCGGGTCACGGTTTGCCCCATGTCGGCAGTGGGTTCGTTCTTTGAAGGATACTTTTACCACGAGAAGTTCTGAGCATGACGACTATAACTGCAACCGGTGATGCGGCTGCATGTCAGGAGTTCAGCAGTTTGGGAGCAACTGGAATACCCTTCACCGATCATCACTCAGGGCATGGGCGTTGGAAGGATTTTTTCCAGGGATGGGCCATTAGGGTATTTTTCTAAAATTTTTCCAGGGGGGGCTAAAAGTG
>JGI24021J15306_10008010_pt1 | contig 12943 bp, 9 predicted proteins | sample Ectturendosymbi1_FD_15306 | JGI IMG/M metagenome (IMG submission 15306) | reverse complement strand
TGGTATTAACTTCTCAAATTTAGTATTGATAAGGTATTGCAAAAGGATTGAAAAATAATTTGAAAAAATGCGTGGGAACCCTGGTATCAAAAGACTCGGATTTTAACCTAGTTTTCAATAAAAACTTAAGCGAAGTACTACCATCTAACAGTTGGGCCTACAGCCAGATGAAGTGGGACGAAATGGCCTAAAACTGTTCCACATATGATGTCACTCACAAAAAACCCGAAACCAAAAAATTTTTTTTTCACTGCAGTGTCGAAGACCAGCCGAGTCTTGAGCGTTTGAACAGCTCTCTGCACAATCGGCGGCAGAGTTTGCCGTCGCAAAGACACGTGCAAACTGCTTGATTTAGCCTGAAACCATAGTGGTTTGAGGTGCTAAGACCTGTGTGAGCCACTTGAAAGGCTATCACTTTGCAACTCCATTACTCCTCAGCCGATTACACGAGAGAGCTGTTTGAACCCTCAAAAGGTGCGGCAAGTCTTTGAGTCTGGAATGAAAAAAAGTTTGGGTTTTTGGTGAGTGACATCATAACTGGGGTTGGTTTTTGGCCATTTTGGCTAAGGTTACCTGATCCTGGGCCCAACCACTAGATGGAAATAATTTGCTCAAGTTTTTATTGGAAACTAGGCTAAATTCTTAGTCTTAAGCCTTTCATTGGCTTTCTAAAGTTAATGGTTCAAAAGTTTTGGCCAAAAAAACATAAAATTGGTACTTAAACTCTTGTACCAGAAGCTTAGAAAGTCGATGAAAGGCTCACAAGACTCAGATTTTAGCCTAGTTTCCAACAAAAACTTGAACAAAATATTTCCATCTAGTGGTTTGGGCTCAGGGCCAGGTAGCACAAGCCAAAAAGGCGTTACACTACCCCACTTATGACATCACCCACAAAAAAATGAAAGCCAAAAAATTTTTCTTCACTGCAAACTAGAAGACTCGCCAAGTCTTTTGAGGGTTTGGATAGCTCTCCAGCACAATCGACTGGCGAGTTATGGACTTGCAAAGCAGTGCGAAATTATCAGCTCATTGCATGATTTTAAAGCGCGATACACTTGTACACCAGCTCCCAGCATGTTAAGTATTCATGAGCCACCAAAGTAATTGCAGGCTTTCATATGAACAGGAGTAATTGCAGGCTTTCCTACAGAGAGGAAAACAACTTGTTTGTATTAGCGTGTAATTTATTTTGGAACTTAGTGTGTGATGTACATGGCAGATTTTGTTGCTTTCTTGTATAAGAGGTGCAAGTTTCATGGAAAAGATATTGTGCAGGTGTTGACTGGATGTGCCCACAGAAGCTATGCTACAGAAGCAAAGTTTACTGTGAAGTCTTTTGACCTCCACAAACTAGAATCTGGACCAAGTACTGAGGTGTCTTGCACCCAGGATGATGCTCTGTTTTATTACAGGTGATGGTTGTCAGCATGCACAGTTCAGTGCTTGTTCTGTTGTTAACATTCCATTTGCCACAATGCTTCGAATTTTTTAGACAAATGCAAGTCATTCGTCGAATGGAATTAAAAGCTGATGCACTCTATAAGCAGAAGGTCATCAGAGGATTTTGTCATTTGTATGATGGTCAGGTAATGTATTTTTTACAGGTGTTTCTGACTCTCATATTGTAATTATCAACTGCAAAATTTATGAATTACCTTCAAGTCTGATTCACAAGTTAGATTCCTTTATTGTAAGAAGGGTTCTCTCAAAAATCTTGTCTGATAGTCTGCAGAAACATCGGCAATTTGTGCTAAACATTATCTTTGTTGGTAGATCAAATAAAACCAAAAGTTTTTTCAAGTCCATCTCATGGCTGAGAACACTTCAGCAATGTCAGTGTATTATGTTGTGCATTGGTGTACAGTGTTCTAAACACTTCCAAAGCTTAGTTTTAGAAGAGTTTGCAAATTTGACGTGAAAGCCATTGCCAAATATGAAAATATATTACATATTAAGGTAGTGAATTGCCTATATGTCTTCCCAGTGATATAAAATATGCATATTATTGTTTTTACTTTGGAGGCATCTACCAGCAGTGTCACATATTTTGACACTGAGAACATTGGTGAGACCTGAGTAAGTTATGAGAACAAGTCACATGTACTCTATGCATAGTCTAAAGCAGTGTTATGGTACCAGCACCAGGTATATGGTGCACTAATTCATCTGTGTACTGATTTTTTCATTGAAGTAATGGCCTAAGTGAAACTAGAAAAGCTTTATCAACCTGCTGTTAAAGTGAGTTTTTTACTTGTGCTTTCAGGGTTTTTAATGGAGATAATGGCAATATATTGAAAAGACATTTAAGGACTCGGTGTAAATTTTATTCAGTCTAGGAGTCATTTTGTAGCAGAGGCTGTTTTTGTTCAAGATGCCATTTTAAGCATAGTTATAAAATTAATTAGGATGGGTGATACAATTTTTTTAATGGAAGTGGAGTGTGGGACGAAACAATAAGAAAACACTGATTTGGTACACGAAGTTCTTTCAAGCCTTAGAAAGTGGTACCACAGAAACAAGGGTGATGAGCACTACTATGATAAATGACATGTGGATGCAAAAATTGCTTTTAGTGTTGTTTAAATTGTTGAATGAACAGATTTTGTTTGGTAAAACAATGAATAAAATTGAACTGAAATGTTCATCCAAATAAGGTAGTCACTCTTAGCCTGGGATCTCAAACATGCGGGCTGCATGTGGTTTTCAAGGATGTTTTGTGCAGCCTGCAATGCTTTTTCGGAATTTTCAAATAATTAACATTTACGTTATTTTATTCACTGGTGTTGAACACGTTCGCTACTGGTGTACGATATTTTTATTCTTTGAAAGCTGGCATGAGCTGCTATTTTTGTGCCATTTTGCAACTCCATAAACTTGCCAGCTGATTGAGCTAAAAAGCTGTTCAAACCCTTAAAGGATGCAGCAAGTCTTCTAGTTTGTAATGAAAAAATTTTTTTAGATTTTGGATCTAGCTTTTTTGTGGTTTATGTCATTAGTGGGGTAGGCTTTTGGCCAAGGTTACTGGGCCCTGCACACCAACCGCTAGAGGGATTTTTTACTTCTAGGCTAAAATCTGAGTCTTTTGAGCCTTTGATTGGCTTTCTAGCATTTCTGCTTCCAAAGTTATGGAAAACTTACCAATTACTGGTCATTTTTACCAAACATTGGGTGGTAATTAGCCTAGTGGTAGTGTTCGCCTCCCAATTGGAAGGTTAGGTGTTTGATCCACGCCCACTGAGTGAATCGCCATAGTTAGTGCTCCTTGGGTAAGAGCGTTCACTGCAATTGCCCTGACAAAAAGCATTATTCAGGCTTAGGCTTGCTGCCAATTGTCATATAAACCCGTCGCATTGCATGTTATCAATTAAAGAAAACAATCATACATTCGAAAGACTTGGATTTTTGCCTAGTTTCCACTGAAAACTTCGTCAAAAAATTCCATCTAGAAGTTGGATCCCAGGACCTGATGAACTCTGCCAACAAGGCCTAAATCTACCCATTTATGACGCCACCTGCAAAAAAAACAGAAACCCAAAACCTTCAAAAAAAAAAATAAATAAACTAGAAGACTCACTGCATCTTTTTAGGGTTTGAACAGATCTCTAGCAAAATCAGCTGGTGAGTTAAGGAGTTCGTAAGTGATGCTAGAAATGTGGTTCATGCAAACTGTCCCAGCAGTGACGGTGTTAAGTCAATTCAGTCATAATGTCCAAAAATATAAGACTAGTGAATACTGTTACAAAAATTTCAAAATTATTATTGAACAAATGATTGAAAAGTCTCAGCGAAAAAGAGGGTTAAACCAACTACTGCAAAAAAATTTTTAATTGTTGACTGGTGCTTAAGTGTCACTCTTTATTGCAATGGATGTTTTGGAAGCACTGTCTTCTAAACTGGATATGGTGTAATTGAATAAAAAACATCACTGATACTACACCACTGCATAATAATTAAAGTGTGCCCTTCAACATAAATGTGAAATGTACTGCACTGAGACATAAAACTTCTTTAATGCTATTTTGTTGATAATTATGTTTGAAATTACCTAAGTTGACTGCAATAGACCTGGGCAGCTGTCAAAACATACGCTTTTTAATAAGGCTCATTTTATTTTCTGGATTGCAATTCCGTGTGTTAGGTTGCATTACTTCCAGTGCTAAAAATTTTAAGGAGTTGTGTCATCTCCTTGGATTTCTCTTAGGTCTGTGGATTCAAAAGGAATTTTGGGTCAGTAGAATCTGAATTGGAGCCTATGAAATTGTCTTCACTCCAACTGATTTTAGATTACTTTGCAAGTTTTTGGCACAGTACACTACTGACATATCTGGAAACAAAGTGGTAAATTATGTCAATGACTCAATGCTGAAGGATATTTGTCATCTTCATGCTTGGTTAATACAGATTTTAACACTTCATGTTAGTTGATAAGTGCAGTTGTAAAGAAGCCTAGTAAACCTTAGCTGTTTGCAAGGCAGTTTTAAGTCGTAAAATCACCTAATAAATATGTCAGCAAACTGCTGATCCTCATTTATACATGTATGATAAAAAAAAATAACTACTTCTTCCTTCCTTACCTTGTTCACACTTGGCGAAGTTCACTTAGATCAATTTTTAATCAAGTGCATAAACCGTAAACAAGGTAGAAATCGGCAACACATGCATGAAGTAGAACTTGTGCTGCGATTTCAACATCATTTGTAGCCTGTTTTTTTTGCTGAAACATGTTGGTCACTGAAATTTATTTGGTCATTTGTCTCGCAGTTGTATTACAACTCGCCATAACATGGTCATTAGCCTACATTTTTAGGTATTCTGACCTAAATGACTATTTCTTCGATCATTTCAAAAACATTTCAGTTTTTGACCGAAAAAAAAACAATTTACAGCTAGCAATTTTGTTCCTTGAATGAAAATTTGAGTAGTTTCTTACAGTACTTTCTGAAATGTAAACTATTGCTATTTTGTGATAAGCCTTAAACTCTCACTTAGTTTTTGAACGTTCACAACAAACACATGTTATAATTGAAGAAAAGTAATATCGTCTTTTTGCATTCTCAGTTTTGAACATGTTGAAGATGTAAAATACATAAATTCAAGTGGTTAGTGACTAGTGTTTGGAGTCCTGCACGGGGCGGGTTAATGCACGGAGGTTGTAGGTGCCCGTATTTGCGGGGCGAGTGCAGGAACCTGTAGAAGTATATGTGCGGGGCAGGTGCTGGATAAAAAATTATTTGTGCGGGTTACTGAATGTTCACTCAGTGCATGTGAAAGTGACATGAGCAAAAAAGGTTTCACTTTCTTATTTTATAGAGTTTTTCCGTTGGCTTTGAAACGAACCACTGAATAGATTGCCACTAGCGATGAAACACGTTGCATGGGATTTTAGTGGTTTTCCGTGACAAGTGCAGATTTGGGACAAAAACTGCGGGTTGGGAGGGCCTGCGGGGTGGATTAAAAATTTGTGGGGAGGGAACGGACAAAAAATTTCAACCCGCCCAGGACTCTGTTAGTGTTAGTGTGTTACTCTGCGTACAGTGCTCAAATGCTGAAAGAAGAGTTGAATTCAGAAGTTTCTTGTATCAAGCCCACAGCCGAAGTTTGTGGTGTTTGCATTGTTTGGCTTGAAACATAAGAAAAATGCAATGATAGTTGCTTAGTCGAACATAAGAACTTTTTTGTGCAGGAAGCATGCTGTGTTGGTATTGAAGCAAGCTTGACACCGAAGGACGATGTGATTACAGCGTACAGAGCACATGGCTGGACATATGTTCGTGGTGTATCAGTGTCTAAAGTTCTTGCAGAATTGTTCGGTAAGAATAAAAATGTAGAATGTAAAGTTTGGTGTGACACGCAAACAAGTGCTTTGCTGAAATGTAGGATCAGGGTTTGGCAGTGGTTAACTTTTCTGTGAAGGTCTGCCTGAGATCTTCATCCTTGCTAAACGTATCCCGTTTCAAGATACCTTTTGAACTGCTTTTGCTTCAATAAAACAACGTAATAACCATAAATTGTTTTCCGGTGTAAAGCTTTTTTCGTGTGGGCAAAAGTTACACTAATGGATGAATGTACAGAAATGTTTTCAACAGTGAAGTGTTATAAGCAAAGGATAGGATAGAATAGAGTACTTTTTGGCGACGACTATTTGACGCCGAGCTGCTTTGGCGCCAGTGCAAAGACTGGTAACAGGATAAAGAATAGGTGGCTACGCAGGTTTGCGAGTTTAGTTCTATTCAAGGTAAAAAGTGAGACCAGTTTGTGCTGTGTCATCTTTCAACTCCTCGTTTTCCATTGCAATGATCAGGAAAGTACTCTTGCTGGAGAAATGCTGGATTTCACTGCATAGGGACTACTTGTCGTTTATGTGCCTTGCAGGAAGGAAACATGGCATCGCTAAAGGCAAAGGAGGCTCCATGCATATGTACCATCATAATTTCTACGGCGGAAACGGCATTGTTGGTGCCCAGGTAGAATATTACTGGTTTACTTGTGGTAATAATTGTTCGCTATTGAAAGACGGTGACCCAAAACAGTAAGCTAAGTCTCTTCTCTGTGTTGATTCACTTTGAATACTGAGATGTGTCGATAACTTTTGGTCGCGACGCTTGTAGAAATACTGTAAACACTTTCCCTTCCAACAACTTCGGTTTCGCCTCGTGAGCTGTATGTAGATCGTTTTTTTTGCCGATCTATTCATCTATTGGTCCATCTGGCAGGTTCCTTTGGGAGCAGGCGTTGCATTTGCTCACAAGTACCGCAAGAGAGACACGGTGTGCGTGACTTGCTACGGCGACGGTGCAGCAAACCAGGTGAGTTCGTAGCGCGTTTGATTCTGTGGAATCGAAGAAAAATCCTTGTGCGGGCTGAAACAGTAATATGGATGCATAGCGATTACAGGACTTACTGGATCCGTAGAAGTGAACGAATAGGCGGTTTTTGCTTGGGTCAAATGACAATTACCTTCTCACGATTCAGTGCCATGAGCAGTTCTCGTGCATAACGCTCAGAGTCGGGTCCTTCCGTCGCAATGTTGTTGGTGTTTAATGTTTGAAGCTAAAAGTTACAATATTGGTGCAGTTTAAGGGTTACGTTTTTCGGGATTTGCTACATTTTGACGTGATTTGGTAAAAAGAACAAGTCTAAAACAAGTACCCTTTGATGGTTATCACTTCATGATTGAAAGGAAGTTTGGGAAGACAATAATAGGAATTCGCTCCTGTCCAGTTATATCCTGTAGCTTGCGATTGTTTTCGAAGTGAGAGAAGTGATCGCGCGCGTGAGAGAAGAAAGAATTGAAATTTTTAGTTCACGCATTCTTTCGGTCGCAAAAGCGTAACCTGCGGCACTGTTTACAGGGCCAGCTGTTCGAGGCGTTCAACATGGCGCAGCTGTGGAAGCTTCCGTGCATATTTGTTTGCGAAAACAATCGGTGAGACACAAGCTGTGACTTGCTGCAGCCGCGCTGGCTGCTACACTAAATAATTGAGCTTCATAGGTTATTTTTTCAGCAAAAAAACTTGGGCACATTGGTTTTGTTAATGTCACGTGAAAATGTTTGAATCGCGTCGGTGTATTTAATTTGCAAAGGCTTCTTGCTTTAATTGATATAAAAACTAACTTGCACGGGTTACCTTGGGCATGTTCTGCCTTGTTGAGACCTCGTTCGACGAAGTTGACCGCAGTGCAAGTTCATACATGTTGTTGGTGTTCTGATTAAAAGCATGTCCGCTTTTTTTTGGTTAACTTGTTGAGTTTTGTAAAATGCCCCGTTCGGACGCATGCTACTCCCAATTGCGACGACATTCGCAGATACGGCATGGGCACCGCGGTCGAGCGCGCGTCCGCCAGCACTGACTATTACACCCGCGGTGATTACATACCTGGCGTTCGTGTCGACGGCATGGACGTGCTCGCCGTGAGAGAAGCGACGAGGTTCGCCAAGGACTTCGCCGTCTCGCAGGTGAAAACGCAAACGAGAGTTTGGACGTGGCCTGATTTCGAAAAGTCTTAATTTGAATCGTAGCGTGGAAGACTCCGTCGTCTACTTCGGTTGTCCTTGACCTTTACAAACACGCCGAACCGTTACGTAGTTTTCCAAGCTTTTTGTCGAATCCCATTTTTGCCCATCATAATTCCGGGAGTTCTCGGTACAACGACGATACGCTGCCGACAAAGGTCTGAAATGAATTAAATGGTATACTAGGGTGACCATGGTGAGCTTGCTGCGTTATAACCACGCTTTTAGTTATGTTTCAGATGACCTTCGTCGAACCCCTGAAACGGCTCCGTCGAACCCTAGGGATTCGATCGAACCCAGGTTAAGAATCTAACCCAGGTTGGATTCGATCGGACCCAGGTTAAGAACCACTGGTCTACTTGCAGTTTTCAAATTTTATGTTTCTGAGGTATAGTCCTACGGGTTTAAACGCAATATTGAAAAGAACGTTTGCTCGTCGAAAATCACCGCACAAATCCTGTGTCCTGCACCAAACGTAGTTCAAATTTTGCCTAAAGCTACTTGTAATGTTATTGCGAACTGCACGCGCATTGCATTTGTAACGATTCGCTTCAGCGGTGCGTTCGCCTTTCTTGCTTCTTGAAAAACCTTCAAACAGCGCCTTGTCCTGTTTTTCGCAGGGACCGATTGTGATGGAACTGGTCACGTACCGATATCACGGGCACAGCATGAGCGATCCCGGAACCAGGTTAGCTGTCGCTTCTTCGTCGCAGCCGCTGTCGCGGTTGCCATCGCTACCGGGGCGCGAAACACCCTTGGAAGTTGCAGAGATCTGCTCGTAACTTCCAAGTTTATCCTCTCGGGCATAATTTCATTTTAGCCGGGTTTACACTTTCTCTGTCATGCTCAGCTACTCGCGGAAATGTGCGGAAACGTAATAGATACCCGTCGCGACCCAGCAATTCTGCGCAACAGTGTTGATTATCCAACTCTATCACGACTCTATTTACTCTAAACCACGATAGAAAATAATGGAACTGTGGAGGGTTGCCCGACCAGACAACCTGGTTAACAGTTGTTTTGTTTCCTAGCGCTGGTTGACTTCTGATTTGCATGAAATTGTTGAATGTTTTGCGCCAATAAAAATCAACTCTGTCATAAAAATCAACTCTGTCATAAAAATCAACTCTGTCATAAAAATCAACTCTGTCATGCCAGTTACCGGACCCGCGACGAGGTCAAGGAGGTACGGACCAGTCTCGACCCCATAACCAGCTTCCGCGACAAAATGATGAATGCTGGATTCGTGACGAAAGAAGACGTCAAGGTTTGATGACGTGCTCAGTAGTGTCAGTGATCGACCGACGTTGCGCGCTGACCTATGTGTTGCGTGACGTAGGTGGCGGATCGTTCGTGCTTCCATCACTCGTAGGGCCCGCGAGCGGAAAAGAACCATCTAGCTCCTAGCTGGCCACTGGTGTTCTCAATTTCGGGCCCTTAGAGGGCTTAATGGTCTTTTAAAGAAGTGCGCACTTTCCAAATTTCGCCCTTTGGTTGACCTCTTGCTGGCCAAAAAAATTTTTTTTCGAAATCTGTCCGGGGTCAACCTTGCCCTCATTTTTTCCTCAGCACGGGCCCGAACAGCATCGTATTTGACCCGAAACAGCAGAACTCTTGCTTCACGAGTAGAATTTCCCACAACGCAACCTTGAATGTACTGTGCTGCAGCCGTTCGATGATGGCTGCCTCAGGCCCAAGAGGATTTGTTTCAAACGTATAATAGAAACAGAAATTTCTATTGCATCTTGTAATTTCTATTGTATAAAAGTTTCTATTGGATCTTAAAAATTTCTCTTGTATCTTGCCCTCTTTAAACCTGAGAACCTCGCTACGGGCCTGGATCCACTGCCTCGCTTCGTTTGTCGTTGCCCTGCAAACACTCGATGTCGCTATCGCAGGCGATCGATGCCCAAGTGAAGCAGCACATCGAAGAGGAGACGGCCAAGGCGCTCGCGTCCACGCCACCCGATTACGGCGAACTCGCCAACGACATCTACATCACTGACAAGCCGCTGACGATTCGCTCGTGCAACGCATTCAATCGTCTGTCGCACGCGACCAACGCCTGATGCGCTTTTTGTTGCTTTCTTCTTCCTTGCTTCTTGTTCTACATCGCTTTTTATCGATAAGTGTAAAAAAATATACACAAGCTGTTTTCTCCGCGTCATCAGAGAGCGTCCTAACTGACGGGCTGTGGAAGCATCCCATGAGCGCTTGGCGCTCCTGAGTGGAAATACGACGCCGCGGCTTTCTTTGGAGTATCGTCATAGCAACAAAGCTTTCGCTTGGAATGCTCTTGCTGATGACTTTAATTGAGTCAAAACCGCTACTTTCGATTGCCCTGGTTCTTTCTCGTTCATGCCTGTTGATATTCCGCATTAAATTGTTCCACGTGCTGGTAAAACAAATTTTATGAGGCATGGCGTTTGCCAACTCAGCGAGTCTGGTCACGTGATCGTTTGCCGACCTAAGCTGGTGCGATTTCACAGGAAAGCTGTGTTTAGCGTGTTCGGAACGGTTTTAAGTTTGAGTGTCGGGCGGGATCGAGTTTCACGGTCAGTTGTGTTTGTTGGCGGTGAACACTGCTTTGCAATTAACTTACGTAGGCATTATCTGGAACTTCATGCTGAAAACTATCCCGTAGATATACCGGTCGATTCTGTTGCAGGCTGGCCTGCAAAAAACGTTGAATTGGCAAATGACTTTCAGCCAGCAGTTTCTATGGGAGGAGGACAGATACCTTCACGTGGTCCTCTTCGTTGCGGCATTTCCTTGCAACCACTGCTACTCGCGCTGGATGTGTTCGGCGTGGGCTGGGTCACATAACGCCCTTCTCAGAACGTGGCAGCAGAAATGCTGCTGAGGACGACCCAACATACTCCGGGTGAACACCAAGGTGCTCACTGAAAACAAGATCTCCGTCATTGAGTAGCTAGCCTATAAGAATAAGGCTTTCATCATCGTCCTACAGGAGACCCACTGCAGAAAAGCTAGTGATTCCCAACTCACTAGCTGGATCAATCCTGAGCAGGAAGAACGGCCTTGCCACGTTTGTCCACGAGCGGTTGGAATGGTCACTGATCGATCAGTCTCCAAAACAATCAGACTGGTTGTGCGTAGACGTCGCAGGGTATAAGATCATCAACGTCTACAAACCTCCACGCTCGCGACTCACTCCAACGGCCATCCCGACGTTCCCACACCCCATCCTGTATGTGGCGACTTCAACTGCCAGCATGTTAACTGGGGTTACAACAAAACATCCACTGACGGTGAGAGCCTGGACTCCTGGGAAGCATCCAACAACCTTGGACTGTTGTACAGCCCAAAGGAAATAGCCAATTTCTTCTCTCGGCCTTGGAACGTCGGCACCAATCCGGATCTGGCCTTCGCGAGTTTCGACCAGGACAGACGCGTTCTAGGACAGTTTCCGCGGTCACAACATCGGCCTCATAACGCCACCAAGCAGGCGCGGATTTACCATTAGGCTAAAAAGGCTTAAGCCTAGGACCCCCGATTTGGAGGGGCCCCAAAATTTCGGGAGTAAGGACAATTTCCAGCATTTTAAGCAATTTTGTTTTGGTTCAACGCGCGTGTTTTTACTATGCCGCTAACAAAAGATATGTATAGAACGAGGTCTCCAAACTTTTGATCCGAGGACCACATAAGTTACTGCACAATAGTGCGAGGGTCAGACATCTTACATAATGTGATTGTTTCCGGATGTGTTACATTCTACCAAACTGAAAAGCTTTCGTCAATAAATTTTTCATTGTTTACAAAATGTATTCGGGGCCTTATTTTGGAGCCGCCTAATGTAGAAGAGTGAGCGCAAAGGATTGAAGTGAATGACGATGAGTATTCTCTTTTTATTGCGTTGAGACTCGGTTATTGTTACGTACATTGTGCGGAACAAAACGCCTGAATGCTTATTCAGATTACACGAGGCCAGTGAGGTACTTTCGTTCAGCCCGGGTCTATCTCTTGCTGCTTTTTATGGGTCAGATACGGGGTAAAGGCGTAGCTAAAGCTGCGGATATTCCATGGCGCGAAATGCAGTGGCGTATCTGTGCGAAATGGCGCCAATGACAAAGTTGAATTGTGCGCCCTTTAATAATTGATGTGTTATATATAGGCATAATTTTTACGCAAGTTAAAACTAAGAAAATAAATGTTTAGAAAAGGAAAATATTTGTATTTATTTTTGCTTCGGATTTTCAGCAAATAAAATGTAAATTATCCATAACGACCATAGCATATTTCTATACTCATTTATTTTTAATATGAAAATATCAAAACTCTCGAATAACAACGTTCTCATTATTTATAGGCCCACGTAGTATTGCCTCACAAAATTGTAAATCTTAGAAAAAAATTAAACAATATATTGCAACTGCAAACGACAATTTAAAGAAAACATTTAATTTGAATTGTACAATTAATTATTTAATTCAAGTGATGTATCACTTCTGTTCGAAAAACACAATTCCATCGATACATTAATATTCTAGCTTTTCCGGTTAATTACACAAAAATGCCCCTTCATCAAAGCTAGATCACACAATCTGCCCGGACTTACTATCAGTCATTAAAGCACGGAGGTACAGGGTGACACAAAAACAACGGTCATCACCTAAACTTGAATAACTTTTGAAAGAATGAATCAATTCTTTTTATTTTTCAGATTTAGAACATTAATTCTACTTGGTAAGAGTCTACCAAAATTGACCTTCGAGATGCCATGGACTACTGAGCAAAAGATATTTATAGTTGAGGCATATTTTCAGCAGAATTCTATCCACGCAGCTCAATTGCAATTCAAAGAACGGTTTGGATGTCGTGAACTTCCTGTCCACTCAATGATCTACAGATGGGTCAACAAGTTCAGAACCCATGGGACTGTGCATAACCTCAATCGTAAAGACACTA
>JGI24021J15306_10008009_pt1 | contig 12943 bp, 11 predicted proteins | sample Ectturendosymbi1_FD_15306 | JGI IMG/M metagenome (IMG submission 15306) | reverse complement strand
CCTCAAACATGGTTTAGGTTAAACCCAAGAATCTTGCAACTTTATGCTTCTAACAGCCTTGCTGCTTGAAAGTGCAGTGAGAACTGAGGACTAGTTTATGTAGATGACACACAATGTCCATTGCTGCCAGTGACAATTGTGTTCCACATCATATAAGCAATAGCAGAAACTACAATGCAGACAAAATGCTAATGAACAGTTTTCCATTGTTTGTGAAAGTGCTTGACACTAGTAAATTGATTCAAGCAACGCCAAAAGTAAATAGGAGTCAAAATATGAACATTACAACCTGTGCAATTGATCCCGTTTTCAGTGTAGCCTGCCATGCAGGTGCATGTTGAAGAGCCATTAGTAGTCAGGCACATTCCACCAACAGTATCACACTTGACATTTCCAGCAGAGCAATTCATCAAACCTAATACAATATTTTGATGTTTGATTAGCAATCAAAGCACAAATCATTGGGTTAGAAGTAATACGTACCAACACAAAATTCTCCATCACCAGAAAATCCTTTCTCACAACTACAACTGTAACTGCCAATGGTATTGGTGCAAACTCCATGAGCCTTGTCACATTTGTTCTTAGCATCTGAACATTCATCAATATCTGTGAAAAATACTTTGGAAAATTCTCATTAATTTTCAAACTTCTACTGCACTCAAAGTCACTTGGAATTTGATCCTCAGTGCTATTTATCTCAACACAATAGCAGCAAGCAAACGTGTAGTGCAAACATCTTTCCAGCCATTGTCTGAGTTTCATCTTTGTTGGAATGTCACAGGAAATATTTCTTAAAAACTTTCTATGAAAAATTGCATAACAGCACTATATTTCGTTATGAAAACAAACGAACAATTAAAAGTTCTAGATTTGCTGCAAGCTTTTCAGGAATCAGATGACAGGGGTCTGCTTCTTCTCTTTGTGATGATTCAATTGTGGACTTTCTATGTTCAAGTTGAATCCATCAGCATATTTTTAAACAGGAAAGCCATCTCACATAACACTACCTACACATCCTCAGTACTGAAATCTTATTCAAAGGAATAAAATGTATTTGAATAAGATTTCAGGACTGAGGATGCATAACATTGCTTGAAATCAATTTCCTATTGAAAAAATTGCTTGGTGGATTCAACTCATGCACTTTTGTGGACTGGAGACTAGCTGCTTGAAAATAAAATGAAGATGCAAACATTTTCACTATAGGTTTTGCAGAAAATACAGGACCTGTAGCCATAATATCATCAACGTATATTTTTCAACAATTGAAAATGCGCAACAACAAAATTTATCAACTTACCTCTGCATGTGATTCCATCACCAGTGAAACCAGTTATGCAATTGCAAAGAAAACCAGAGGTGGTAGATCTACAATTTCCTCCCACTGGATCACAGTTACTAGTTCCATTTGAACATGCATCTGTGAAACATACATACAAACTAGTTAATGCCAAGCAAAGCAGAACGTTCATTGCACTTCAACAGCAATTGTCACATTCCTGGAAAAAAGTGGTATTTGCAAAACCCATGGAGAAAAATCTTCATCAAAAAAAAGATTTGCATAAACACATGCAAAAATGATCTTCATCAAAATAATTTTCTCAAAAATCATCTGCATTAAAAAGATTTGCAAACTACATACAAAATGATCTTCACTGAAAAAAACAGCAAAAGCGTTGCATCAAGAAAACCTTTACAAGTAAGCATGTACAATTTTACTGTCAACACAATGAAGTTATAGAAGTTATAGTGATCACTGCGAAATATTGAGGGTAATAAGACAGAATCGCTACCTTGATTTGGACAATGGCTCGAATAAGTTTGGGAACCGCTGTTCTAGATGATAAACAATTCAATGGCTGCACAACACCTGCCCCAAGATCTAGTAAAGTGTTTGTCAAACGGGGCCATCAACTCCCCTTGGGGACCTTGGAGCGGTTCTGTGGGGGTCACGAGCAGAGGCCTTCACTAAGTTTGTTTACCATGATATTGCATAACCACAATATATTAAGCATTCACCAGTCAAACTTCACGATACAATAACACTTTCAGAGCCGGTCAACGAATATATCGTACCTAAATTTCGGCCTAAAACCAGCAGTTTTTCGGTTGCCTTACCAACACCATAGCACATCCGTCGATTGTGCTAGAGAGCTGTTCAATGGCTTAAATGGATAGGCCAGTCTTCTAGCCTGCACTCGAAAAAATTTTTGGTTAGGGGTTGCGGATTTTTTGTGAGTGACGTCATAAGTGAAGTAGTTTTGGGGCCATTTTGGCTCATGTTACCTGGCCTAGGGCCCAACCGCTAGGCCATAGTATTTCACTGAAGTTTTCATTGGAAACTAGGCTCGAGTCCGAGTCTTTTGAGCCTTTGATCGACTTTCTAGCATTTCTGAATCAAAAGTTTTGATCTAAAATAAACAAATTAAGTAATTATCTAATTAGCTAATTAGTCAAAATATTTTTACTAACATACATCACAACTTTTGAACCCGAAACCCCAGCAAGTCATCCAAAGTACCAAAGGCTCCGATTGTAGCCTAGTTTCCAATCAAAACTTCAGCAAAATACTACCATCTAACGGTTGGCGCCCAGGGCCAGGTAAAGTGGGCCAACGTGGCCTAAAAGTCCACCACTTATGACGTCACTCACAAAAAATCTGCAACCCCCAAGCAAAAAATTTTTTTTCAGGTGCAGACTAGAAGACCTGCTGCATCTTTTGAGACCTTTACCGGGTCTGTAGCGCTTACCGGACCGGAGAAATTCCCACGCAAAACCATATGCAATTCGGGGATTTTTCCCGAAAATTCCGGAAAGTGAGTGGACGCGAAAGACTGAAGTATTAACCAGGTAAACTGAGAAGGGGGCCACAGGTCACGAAAGTTTGAGAACCACTGATCTAAAGTGCATCCTAGCAGCAGTTATGAAGAACAGACTCAAAAGAAGATTGAAAAATTAGATACATTAAATTTCAAAATCTTTATTTAAAAAAAAAACAACCTAAGCATAATCTACAAGACGCATCATCGGAAATGGTGTTTAAAAAATTAACAGTGCAAACTGTCAACATATTCCCCTTTTGCAGGAGTGTAGGTTTACTCACAATTGAAGTTTTGTTACTCAAAAAACAAAATACAATGAAAAGAACAGAAAACAAAGCACAACAGAGTAGAAAACATTTACTTTTCATTTGTTTTAGAGTTGGACTGATGAAACACACAGGTGTTCATAGTGTCTGCTGACAAGATCACTTTGAATAAGGCACTGAGGATTAAATGTTCAGTTGTTTTTCGCTTCTTGCCTACAATGCTAAAGGCCACTGAGGCTACTGTCTGCATTGAGCGCATGTGGACCGTGAAAGAAATTTGCAAGGATTATTCCATAGATTGAGGTGGAGAATCCACACAATGGTTTCAAGTGTGCTTGAAAAATAGACGAACAACATCAGATCTGTTGCAGTGACAAGAGATTACAATGGCTGTGTCAGTGCTGTCAGAATAAGACCAAGGAACACTCTCAAAAAATGCCTATAGTATGGGGAATGATAAAAACACAACACACAACAATCAGAATGAGTTTAAATTTCACATTTGAAAAAGTTTTCAATGGAAAAAATGCATGCATATCCCAAGAGAAATGCATTGATTTCGGATGTATCTCACCTTTAGGACTCTTTCAACTGCAATAAAATGGGATCCAGAAGCAATACACAATGCTACAGGTTTTTCTTCCACTAGTCATTCAGACGTCATCATTAAAATCAAAATATAGAGAACATGTCAAAGATGCTAAAGTGGTGGCAACATGGCAAGCTACATGATCTTATTTCGGAATACAAAACCATCCAATCAAGACTGAAGAAATCACTAAAAAACAAGAAACAATCAGACCAGAGAGCTTTCACCAGACTGATGCTCAATGGAAAAATAAAAACAGGCCCTAAAATTTGTGAATACTGCCTATGTACTGGCATAAACCATTTTCTTCTGGTGGATTGACCTTGCCTGCAATACCCATAGCAAAAGACTTTTACTAACTATTATACACTGTTCTCTTTGGCTTCGTCCTTCGGAGGTCTGCAGCCTAAATGAACCTTGTTCCTTCCCACTCCGTCATGTATTTTCAAATTGATGTACTTGGAAGTCATCGCAGTACTGCATTATAATAATGATGATGGCGCATTTCATGCACGTGTCTTTCGTGCTTGTGCTTCATCAAAGTAAATGTAAACGCGCCATCAAGCGTAGACTCTCTGCTATCACCATGTATATATGCTTGCATTCTTTCATGTATTTGTGTGTTCCTTGTTACCACAATGCATGTTGAAGGTCTAGCGCATTGCATGTGGGCATGAAGACGTTACCACAACAGTTACACCCGTTCCACCCCTAAATTTGCTCACAACAATTGAAAATGAAAGGAGATCATGTTTTGTGCTTGTTAAAGATATAAGAAATAACAAAGCACTTTTAACACCAGAATCTAACGCTCACAAGCTAAAACAAATCTTTTTTTCATTCGCTATTATGGCTCTCGCTGTAATATTCTATGTAGACAAATTTAAGCTGCCACAAACAATTGTCTTAACTTTGTCACACAATTTGTTTGCAGTTTTTGCGTGTTTTATAAACATTGGGTGATAGCTGGAGACTAAAATGTGCTGAACAATTTTCGTTTAGTATTTTTCAAATTTTTGATGGTATAAAGCAGTTTCCATCGTTAATTTGATCAAATGCACAAAGATTAATCCCTCTGAGAAAGTGTTTAGCTTAATTGTTGTTACCATCGCCAATGCCAAAGGCTGTGTTCATTGTAGTTGGAAAAATTTTTTACAGAAGAGGCCACTAAGGGATTTTTCCAAAATTTTTCCATGTGAGGGCCAAAAGTGGTGAAATTTGGTTTATCCCACTCGAAATTAAAAAACAAACTTTTTGCTGAACATTTTTAAATCCATAGGGAACAAGGCCCCCTTGCCTCCTTCCGATGCCCATAGGTATGTTTGAATATGCAATGATCTAACAACAATTTTGGGCACACTTTAATTCTCTTAAGTTTTTGATGATAATAATATTTTTGCAGTGCTAACAGGGAATGTCAATCTTTCAATAATAGCCATCGCTTTATTTTCACAAACACGCTAGCAGCATTGAACAGACACATCATTTTGTCACCAGACAATAACTAGCTCCAAGGCCAGTGAATGAACTGGGAGGTCATTCCCAGCCAGTTGTAGTGGTCCAAAAGATAGTGAGAAATTGTTTGAAGAGTTTCATGTGAGCTAGAAAATGTTGGTTTCAGACTGAAGTGAATGTTGCATGTAAGAACTTATTAGGTGTGTTACAGTGTTCATACAAGAAATACTCCCATAGAAAAAGCATGACATGAAACGGTGTGTGGAAAGATATCACTTCAGAAATTGATATGCAACATGTGAAAAAGGATTTTTACAAAGTCCATTATTTTTTGTGAGTTTAAGAAAACGCCTCCATTCGCATAAAACCCTGAAGTTAGCATCTTTTATTTAAAGTAGGTTATTTTGCTAATGTTTTTCATAGGGCTATAGACTGTTCATAAAAGATATGTTTACAAACAGTTTGAAATTTTTTCAATCCAAATATTTTGGGAATTTATGAACTTGAAAAAAATAACACGAAAATTAAATGCATTGTGAAAAAAACGTCATTTTACAAAATGTTATTTGAGAATCCCATGCCATTTAATATGCACTTACAAATTACAACACAGCCTAGTGTTATGTAAATTGCCAGTATTTTTACTAAACCCATCTGGCAACAACCCTACCCAGAAGCAAATGCTCTCCTCATCCATGCTATAGTGTTGTAATTGTCAATTCTTAACATCCCCTGGAAAAAATCCAGGTTCTCTGACAGGTTCAAAAAAATAAGTACCTCAATACTTCTCCAACGTTTGGGATGAAATCCTGTTTACTAATGAAGACAGTCTTTTGCAAAACTACCAATCCTAAAACTCTGTCTCCGCAATTGTGCTGTTTCTGGTCTTGGGCAAATATTTCGCAAAGATTTGCCTGAAAAGGTAACTTTCCAACATCACAAACTTGCATCTTTAAATTTTGCGCTGTTTTTTTTATGAATATGTCAGAACCAATGTTACGACAAAACTTGCATCTTTAGATTTTACACTGTCAGTTTCTGAATACATTGCAATTAACCTTATGACAAACCAGCCACCTTTCTGCACGAAACGAATCATGGCTGTATGCACATGTGCAGCTTTTAAACTCTTATTATTTGCAGATAATGACCTTTCTTACAGTATACCACACAGGGTAAAATGTCAGACAGAAGCAGTTGTCGATCTTTCACGGTCTATGGAAACTTGCAAAATTCTAAAATCATTTTGTCGATGCTAAATTTATAAAAATATCACAATCAGTTATACCACATCAAACTCTGTTTTAGCATCAATTTGGCTATGTCGAACATCTAACGTGAAAAGCTCTTCTCACAAAACGTGACAAACGCCACTTTCACTTCTGAAATCTCACCATATACAAAATTTACAGAGAAAGATATGGGGGACATGGCACATTATATCCCAATGTCTAAAAAAATTGGGGGGCACGTCTTTCGTGTCCCCTACGCCCATGAAGCTACACGTAGCACACAACACAATTAAATGACGAACAAGTGCGAAACAGTATTTTCAACATCCATGACACTCATGGCATCATAATGTTGTGCCAGGAAAAGCTCAAGTAGGACACATGGGGACTTTTAACATTTTGAGAGCCGATCTACAAATATATCGAATAAAGATTTCCGCCTAAAACCAGCAGTTTTCGGTTGCCTTACCAACGCCACAGCTCCTCTGCTGATCGCGCTAGAGAGCTGTTCAATGGCTCAAACGGATAGGCCAGTCTTCTAGTCCGCACTTGAAAAAAAATTTTTGGTTGAGGGTTGAGGATTTTTTGTGAGTGACATCATAATTGAAGTAGTTTTGAGTCATTTTGGCTCATGTTACCTGGCCTAGGGCCCAATCTCTAAGCTAAAGTATTTCGTTGAAGTTTTTATTGGAAACTAGGCTCGAGTTCGACTCTTTTGATCCTTTGATCAACTTTCTAGCATTTCTGGATCAAAATTCATGATCTAATTCAAGAAATTAATTAATTATCTAATTAGTTAATTAGTCAGTTATTTTTATTACTTTAGGTCATAACTTTTGAACTTTTGAACCCTAAACCCCAGCAATTCATTCAAAGTATCAAAAGACTCGCATTGTAGCCTAGTTTCCAATAAAAACTTCAGCGAAATACTACCATCTAACGGTTGGCGCCCAGGGCCAGGTAAAGTGGGCCAAGATGGCTAAAAGTCCTCCACTTACAACATCACTCAAAAAATCCGCATACCCCAAGCAAAAAAACTTTTTAGAGTGCCGACTAGAAGACTTGCCGTGTCTTTTGAGACTTTTACCGGGTCTGTAGCACACAACAGACCGGAAAAATTCCCACGCAAAGCCATGTGCGATTCAGGGATTTTTTCCTGAAAATTCCCGAAAGCAGCCAGACACCAAAATGTTAATATGCTGCTTAGGGTGGTTCAAGGACTGCATTCAGCAATTTTCAGCTTTTTACTAATTTTTTCCGACCTTGGCCAAAAAATGAACTAACATTACCAAATCATATCCAGTGCAAAGAACTACTCAGAATCTGGAGGACCAGCACAGATTGACACTGAAGCATGGAAAGAAATGATATGCTCAAAATCTTATGGATTTCACTCACAAAAACTAGATGATGAAATAGTCACCCCAGCCAAGTGCTTTGCAATGGATACCATTCCCCACACTCACATACCTACTCACCTTGCATGTAGACTTGTCCCACTAAAGAAAAAAGACATTGGTATCAGACCAGTAGGTATTGGATAATGCCTGTTATGATAATTGGGAAAGCAATCACAAGATTGCTCAAACAGGACATCATTTATGCTGCAGGAACATTACGAACATGTCCTGGTATTGAATCAGGCATAGAAGCAGCAAAACATTCCGTACCAAAAAGCTTCCAATATGAAACTAGTGAATGTTGTTAGTTGATATAGGAATTGCATTCAACAAACTAAACAGAAAAGTCTGTCTAGAAAACATTGAAAGACTATGTCCTTCCCTTCATACATTTCATATATACTTACACAACAGTTACAACACCCAACCACACTACACTGCAAACGGTTTCAGCATCCTGTCATTGGAGCAAGCGACACAAGGTGACAATGCAGCAGTGGTCATGTATTCATCTCCACACAACCATTCACACAGGAACTAAAAAATGAAACTGCAATTGAAGAGTGGGCCACTACAAAGTGTTAAAATGGTAGGATTATTCACAGGCCGTGAGACCAGACTTGGGTTACTGATACTGCCCAAAATGTGCAGAAACACCCTCATTGTGAAAAACAATGAGGAAAAAGAAGCTGCAAGAAAAGTTATTAAGACTATACATATACAAAAAATATCAGGGTGAACACCACCTCAGAGCAGTAGTTCAAACAGAACAGTTCAAAAATAACTTCACTGAAAATAAGGTTGAGTTTAAGTGCAAGACCTCAAGCTTTTTTCCGCTTGCTCAAAAGACAATCCTCAAGCAGCACACTCGGCCTTCAAAGGCATTTCGTCCACATGGACTCATTTCCAATGAACAGTACCATACTTGGTCAACTTTTTCAACCACTTCCACAATCCACAGGTTAATGCAGTGAGCAATGATGACAGAGAACTGCTTGATCTTTCCTGCAAACATGGCAGGATAGATCTGCAAAATCCTTAAGAAGCTGCAGGGTCAGAATATGAGAAGTCTATGCCATGTATGAGATCTCTAAACTAACAGACAGAATCAACAACCAAAAACTTCACTACCATTTGAGGGATCATTAACAAACCAGAGCTATCAAAAGAAAGATAAAACTCAGGGACTTGACACACTGCACATGCCGTGACGAACTAATGGAGGAACTTGATCTATAGGCACAATAATACATGAAAGGAGAAAAAATGTATTCCAATCTCAGAAAACAAATTTGAGAATAAAATTAACACTGCCGACAATGCAAGTTTGGATATTTCTGCTAGAGGGTTCTGGAACAGTTATGAGAAAATATTCTGACATATCCTACCTCACAGCCCTATTCCAGAGAAGGAATGATCATTTCACAGATCTACCAACAACATGAAAAAGACAAGAAGGATCAATACAACAAAGAGCTATTAATATCCAGAAATTTTTCAATGCCCTTGTTTTCACAACAAATCGTGAGATGAGCAACTCAACTAGTGACTAGCTGAAAAGATAGCTCCAAAAAATGCAAGGAGCCTTATGCATCTGTCACAAATTACATGAGAACACTGCTCACATTTGCACTATTAACACCCTTGCTGCAATACAAGGCTTTCGACACAAGTGCAGTGATGCTAATCTCCAGGATCTCATGGATGTTGACTTCAGCCTAATTGCTAAGCCCTACATTGTGTTGAAAAATCTCAGACAGCTACATGATGTGTGGATGTATTTCTATAGATATGTGGTAAGTAGACATATGTCATGGCGCTATAAATGATTTGTTATCATTCTTAGACCAATCGTTACCCGATATATGATCTATATTCTGTTTTTCATGTACCCTTCACCTATTACATTATTTATTTGTTGTTGAAACTTTTTCTGATCTGTTTCTGTATCAGAAACCTAATGATTATGATCTCCTCCCTTGTCTCTGTAAACTCATTTAGGTATCTTATGTGCCTTGAGAGATGCTTACTGTATGCAACTGTGGTACCCATCCATGGGCATCGGAAGGATTTTTTCCAAAGGGGGTCACTAGAGGATTTTTCCAAAACTTTTCTAGGGGGGCCAAAAGTGGTAAAATTTGTTTTTTCCCACTCGAAATTAAAAAACAACCTTTTTGCTAAGATTTTCAAAATCTAGGGAAGGCCAAGGCCTTCCTCTGCCCCCCCTTCCAACGCCCATGACTCCACCATGGTCTATGGGTTAACTATGTTGCTTCTGCATGATCTGTCTTGACAAATATTGATTTTGCTGTGTTAAAGATTTTGTTCTAAAATGTCATGGCTGTTGCATGGCTTTCTGCTTGATAAAACTCCATTTTCACTCACCTATCTCACCAGATATGCATGACGCACACATACATCTCTCAACTCTTCACACATTGCTTGGCTACCATCATCTGTGGCATGTGCATGAATACTGCAGGTATGGTTTGACTTCTTTTGAGTTGGCCATGTTGTTATTTTCTTGTTATTGATTCATTTCATATCTCCATGATAAAATAATTAGTGTCCGATTGTGTGTTCTTTTTTTGGGTTAGCCTATAACATATTTTAGTGCACACCGCCCAATGATTAAGTTGGACTTGGGTGAACCGAAAGTTGAATTTTGGGTTGCAAAACTTTCAGGCATATTTGAAAACTATTAGTTGTTTGAAGATCTCTTTAGGCTTACGTCCCCACAACCTTCTCGTATGGGAATGTATTGAAATACAATAAAGCAACGTGAGCTTAGAAATTTCACTAAAGTGCAAATCTATATAACTTCTTTTTCTGTGAACACATAAAAGGTGAAACTTAGGGTCATTCAATTATATATATCTGCATATCTATTTCAAACGTGTTTATTATCAGAAACATTTATCATAAAAAATAAGTGTTTTCATGAACTTCAACATAATAATCTGAAATTGAAAATAATGCTTCTAGGCTAGCTGATCTTTCACTATAAAAAGGGTCATTCCATGTCCAGTGATCCAGCAAAACTGGGATTTTTCATCCGACTCTCACCAAAACTCATAAAATTGCTGCATTAGTATCCAGCAGAAATGATCTTTTTGTGGCCAAAACAAATGATGAAAATCCATTGGGATGCATAAATTGTATTGAACTATATACTTGTTCTTGGTCAACATTTTGCACTATGCCAGTGTACCATGTTTTGTCATACACAGCTGCAACATCATTTTCTTTCAAACATATCAGTTCGGGTTGATAATTAGTTGAAGTTGGCACTACTAAAGACTAAGTGTTAATGGGACTTGTTCCTTTTATTTTAATTTGTGTTGGATGGTTTGGATGACACAGTAGTGAAAGTTTTGTGTACCCTTGATAGCATAAGATGGGTGAAATTGAAGCTGCATTGCCTCTTGCTCCTTGGCAAATAGTTTTACTTGAAAAGCTAACAAAATACTTTGAAATTTTTCAGTGCAGTGTGCCAACACAGTGCATACTTTCTGATACAGCTGATAATTCTGCATTACCATCAAGGCCATCACATGGTGATTTGTGTGACTTCTTGCAAAAAATTACTAATAAGCAAAATCTGCTTTGAATGTTGACACAATGCAAAAGCTTTTTCAATTTTTATATTGAGCTGCACATATATATGTAAAATACTCAACTATCTTCAGATTATGAATTTCTAAACTGCACAACAATAAAACATTGGCAAATCATGCTGAAGATCACCTGATATGAAACAGACTCTGATAGAACAGAACATAGCTTTTTTCAAAATTGCAAACAACTGGGCATGTGGTGCAGTTCCAATGTATCCACTAATACTCTTGGACCTATTTTCAGGTTACTGTATGATTGTTATGATCATAGTAGCATTGTTGTATCATAGTTGCAACACTTCCGTAAAGACTGAAAGTTTATGTGATGTCACAGGTTGACCACAAAAGTACCCTTGTTTAATCATTATTCATTTTATTTTTTGAAGGCATGATCTTGCTTGTTACCAATTGGCAGTTCTGATTTTATATAACATTATTTTATGATTTGCATTTTGGAGAGTATCTCATAAATAGGACATCACCTCAGAAAAAAAAAATTAATTAAACAAAGCTACTAAAATACAATTTTTGCCCGTTTATTACATATGGAATTACTATGATCTAACTTTAAAAAAAACTGTTCCATCTTCAACATATCAGAAACATGCATCATGTCAAACAAATGAATAAAAGTTGAGGACAGAAGTAATTATTGCAGCTTGTTCTGCTAGTGCATACATTAATTATGAGTCAAAACACCCTGAGTTACTTAAAATGATAAAAACCATATCGAATATGTAAATAAGCAAAGGTTTCCTGAAATCAAAAAAATATTTCCTTCTATAGCTTGTAAATAAAGCAAGATTCAACTTCGTACCAGTTGACCTTTCCAAGTTATAAGCAAATGAAATATGGTCATGCATGAGGGCACACAAAAACTATGTCTTACTTGACCTTGATTCACATAAGTTCAAAGGTCATAACAAAAGTGCCATTGATTGATTTTTAATAAATGCACCTTCTGACACATTCTTGCAAAATTCCAACTAAACACATTCACTGATAATAAAGATACAGGGTGTTTTGTAACACAGCACTAAATTCACAAAAAAGTACATGCAAAACTTAAATGGGAACACTGCAAATTTCAACCAGCAATAACTTTTCAAATACTGGTCCGATTGAAACAATTCAAAGTGCTTTGAAATCAAAATGACAAGACGTCCCCTTGCTTGTGAAATTTAATGGATTTTGCTCATGGTCAGATATATACAGCAGCTCTGGTTCACTTGATATGGAATGACACAAAAGAAAGCCCATGGAACATGCAGCCAGTTATCTAGAACAGTGGTTCTCAACCGCTGAGCCATGGACCAGAATCAGTCTGTATAGATTTTTTGCCAGTTCGCAAACAACCTAGAGTTTTTGTCAAGCAATCGAAATTTCCTAATGTCCATGTGGTATTCAGTGGTAAAATCCTGGCTAACGACATGTAGTTTGCAATTGAATAGAGTGAACACTTCAGTTAAGTTTCGTTTACACTTGATTTTTGTACTCCTTTCGTATGTAATGTGAAGAGTGGTGTGTGGGGCGCACATCTCTGCTTGCTGGCGCCGTGA
>JGI24021J15306_10008008_pt1 | contig 12946 bp, 7 predicted proteins | sample Ectturendosymbi1_FD_15306 | JGI IMG/M metagenome (IMG submission 15306) | reverse complement strand
ACTATGGACTTCGTGTCTGCTCACAAACTAATAAATTAAATTAAAAATGACACATCCAAACATGTGGACACGATTGCACAAGTGTTACCATGTCTCATTCTCAATAATTTTTGTATAAGCGCTTTTGTTCACATAAATGATGTATCATGTTTAACCTAATGAATTGGTACGAAAACAATACCCTGCAATTTCATTTTTTGGCAAACCCCTCTTCCATACAGAAATTTCCGTTTGAGAGACGTTGGGTCGAGTACACAGCAGAAAGGTGAAGCACATTGTTTCAGTGAGTGGTGGACTCAAGAATCAAGTTCAAATGAAAGAACACAGTATACACCAAAGTACTTTGTTTCGTTCACACTCAACGAAATCTCTCCGCCAAACATTGGCAAACCCATGCTTTTTACGATGCCAGCAATTTACGTTTACAGCAATGATGTCTCCAAGGCTCTTGTAAGGTTACCGCTTAGTTGATGGTAAGAGGTAGTGATTGTCAAACAAAAATTTTTCTCACCGAGTTCAACAATTGTGGACGTAGCATTCCAGCTTCGTGAGCATTTCTGGGAGGCAAGAACCTTTCATCTGGGTCAATATTTGATACGCTGTCAGCTGGTTGAACTGACATATTTTCAATATATCCTGTCAATCTAAATTATAAGGATTTCTTAAAGTAGAATAAAAACAACAAACAGTTGAACATGAGTTGCACCTTGTTTGGCAAGTTTTATAAAATATTAATACGAACAACCGAGAGCGTTTTTGATCTAGCTCAAACTTTACACTTTACCTGAACTAGAGTTTTTGCCTAAACTCTAAACAAAGATCAAACTTTGTGAAAAAACTGTATTAATATTTTGGTAAACCTGGATAAATCGGATTATTTTTACAGTTCGGAAAACAGCATTCGCGATTTAAGGCCATTTTGTCGTCCAGTCTTTTGTCACAGCCGTGTTGTGAAGTATACTTCAACTCTCTTAGAGTTTAGTGAACCCTTAATGAGACTTGAAACCCAAATATTACTGAAATCGCTTCACCCCTAACATTACTGGCTGGATCCAACCCTGCACGCAGCAATGTAAAAATCACTTGTGCAACGGTCAATCACTCGGCTATTACGGTCTGCTTACGCCATTTATGACAAACTATCAGCACAAATATGTTTCACTTGTGAAACGTCAACTGTGGCCAGGGCCGGCTCTATGAACTGCGAGGCCCAATTGGGTACATATGAGTGGGTCCCTAAGTTAACGATCAAGTCTTACCTGGGTCTGAAAAATAGAGAAAATGATATGAAGCTTGACATTCGTCAGTGCCACTTTCAGGTCTGTTGCTTATATGGGTATAATATACTTGGAAGGTCATGAAAATTACACACGAATTACATTGAATTTAGATATTGTTGCTCACTTGTTCAAGCCTTGGCTCGAGTATTTGTATGACTTGTATTTAAAATTTGATTTAAACTTGCTCTCTGAAGTCTTAGTAAAAAGCTAGTTAATAACTTGGTATCGTTGTGGACAGTTGTTTCAGACTCCTTGCCACACACTAAAATTAACTGGAAAAGTTTCAGTAAAAAACCCACATTGCACAATAAAAATGATGGTAGACATCACCATGGCAATGCTGATGTTATTTTAGCATAAAATCTGCTTGAAACGTTTTGAAGCATTTTCAGCGTGGCTACCTTCTACAAAATTACAATATCTCTAAAAAACTATGTTATTTCCGGGTTATTTTTCATTATTCTCATAAGATTCTTCCACGACTTTACGCTTTACACGCATGAGAAGTTTTTTTAGACAAGAAAATAGGACATAAAACGATTATTCAAACAACCTTTTCTTCCGGCTTACACGCTGCGCAAATTTCAAACTTGCAAAAACTCGATTATCAAAACTCTGTTTTCAGGTCTGAACAAATTTCTTGTAACATGCAAGAATGTATTTTATGGCGCTCGTTGCACGGCAGTTTGCCCAGCGAGCGAACCCCAAACCGCCACAGAGTTATGGCAATCCGAACAGAAATGTGGAATTCTTGTTTGTAAGAAACGCTCGACTTGCGATCACGGCCCTGACCGTAACTACTTCTTTTAAAAGGAAAACAGAGTAGAAGATTTTCATCCGCGCTCTTACCGATTGTAATACTCTTCAAGCTCTGATTTTTTGACACATAAATGCTCTACCCAGTCTTCCATTACGCTGGTAGATGTCGAACCGGCAGGAACATTTCCATTCGGAAAACCCACCTCAGACTCGGAGGATGTTGATTCTGAGTCCACAGACCTTGCAAAACACGCAAGCTGGTGAAAGGTGTTTAGCGCAGTCTGCCTCGGTGAAACGCACCGCGTCTACTGAGAATCAGCTCAAGCACTATCCTTACGGTGTTCAAAGGTGAGATCTTTGCTCAGGCCTTTGGTTTCGGTGATGGAAGATGCTTAACAATATGTAGAGCGAGTAGCTGGACAATGTTGTGTCGTGTATTCATCAAACAGCAGAGAGTTGCCAAACGTTTTCAATTACCTGGCGCACCTGGTTAGTGCAATCCATTACTCAGACTGCGCGGCCTAGAACGTGGCAACCTGAAATATGTGCGATCTGTAGAAGAAGGAACCCGCGGAGCAACAAGATATTTCTAGAAATTGCGCAGCTTTTGGATTGATCGCTTTTCCTGAAAGCGAAATCTAATCCTAAAATCGCATGGTGGTGTCTTAATTCGAATTCATCACGGATTTTTTGCTGTAAACGAAGAAGTATCAAGCAAAGTTACTCGCTAAAATCCGAAATAGTTAGCTAATCATTGACTTCGCAAATTATGCGTAACTGGAAGTTATGCGTCATGAAACGGAAAAATGTATAACCGTTTCTGGTAGACTGAGTCTTTCATAACGATGCCTCAGGTAAGCAAGTAAATAAGCTTTATGATCGCCACAGTCCCATCACTTGCAACATTACACTCCGCCATATCCACTGATGCAGAAGTATACAGTACGTGGCGGAATATTCTGTATCACGCCTATACCTGATTCTTTCCTGGATACTGCTGGTTTCATCTTCACAATCTTCTTCATAGCTCCGATTTCTTTCAGCAGTATTTTTCTTTGAAAGGTTTCGAGGAAGCGTTCTGGGGAAAGCGCTTGGAGGTGTTGTTTGTGAAGGATTGAGCTCCACACCTTTATAAATCAAAATAAAGTTAGCTTCTGGATGTAACACAAATTTGCTAACGGTTGATGGTTGTACACTGTGAAACACTGCTTTACAATGCAACTGGTTATCTCGCCATTTTGCGTTATAATCTCAAATAAATACTGAAATTGGTCGGTGGAGTATTTGGTAATGAAAAAAGTTGTCAAACACGATTAGCAATGTTTTGTACATAATAACTGCGAATTTCAATTTGTATCGCAGCATTATTAATAGCCATCGCCACGGTATGAAAAGCTTGATCCAATGGTTCGACGTGACTCGGTTGCTTTTTCCAACGATTTTAGTTAACCTGAAACAAAATTTCTTTCATAGTAGTTCCACGCTTTCTTTGTCTCACTTGACACGATTCTGAAAAAAAAAACTATTTTACCATAGCTTTCTTAAGTTTGTTTTCAGCTAACAGTTGAAAGTACTCGGCGTAAGTTGTAAGAGAGCAGTCGTAGCCTTTTGGGTCTGATGTGCTTCGTGGCTGGACTTGGGCTGTTCCGAATTTCATTTATTTTACGCTCTTGGCCTGATCTAAAAAAGCATTTGGGTTGACGCGATTTTGCCAGTGTGACGAGTTTGACTAGTTGGCATTTCTTCCTGACGTTGCGTACCGTGCAGGTGTGTCGTACATGAAAAGATCTTGCTTTGTCTCGGTTGTGTTAGTTGCGCTTTTGGGATTATGCTGCAATTCTCCAAGTAGCCACAACCGAAGAGGACAAGAAATGCGAAATTTCGATTAAACCCAGAGACCATTTTCAAGGGGACGCAGGAAATGAGGATCAGTACTTCAATCCTCAATAACACACAAAATAATCATACCATCCCCTCCGATTTTTTTTTGCTGTGCTCCGATAAAAAATCAGATCCCTGTGACATAAAACATTTCCGAACAAAACAGAAGATTTAACTTCATTTGAGTAAATTAGTTTTGTGTAACTCCCTAGTGGATATAAAGTGCTTTGGTGTTTACCACACATTTAACTTTAAGTGAATTCGAGAAGTAAATTCCACACCTTTGGAGTGGAAAACTCACGACTGGGAACCGCTGGTTTTAATACGTCTCAGGCTCTCAGAGTTTTCATAAAATACCAGCAAGTCTCATCCAACGCAAACAAAATTAACTCAAACAAAGAAAGTGGAAGCTATAAACTGCTGTTAAGAGATTTTGGTGAGGAGGCGCTCTGCGCACCCAAGAAATGAGGTTGACACTTTTTTCCTTTTCTTAAATCGCGCCATATTTTCAAAGGCGCTAGTTTAAACAGTAGCCCGTCTTCCTGTCTATGAAATTTATGAGCAACGCCATTGATTTATGGAGAGTGGAGTAATTTTGACGGATGACCTTGGTTCTGGAGCAATTAACAAAGAGGTTCGGGAATACAGCCAGGGCTCCCCAGCCTACGTCTACGCCAATGGTTCTTAACCTGGGTTCGATCGAACCCCAGGGGTTCGGTGATTTACACTCGTGGGGTCGACGAAGGTCAAAATACTCTGAATGCGTTCTTTCCGTTCATTACAGGGTTATATTTTTGTTAGTTTGAAACTCATTTATATATTGATTAAAACTGGATAACATCACTGATCTTAATCTTAATTATTGATCTTATGAAGCTCTGCTTTGTTGTTTTTTCTTGCATGGTCCGATTTGAATAACACTGCAACCGCTGCGTCTTTTGGTGGGACCACATGCTGTATTTTTCATATAAGGATCACTGGTCTAAGCGACGATTGATTCCTGAAATTGATCACATGATGCCAGACGTTGGGGCATTTCGAGAAAGCATTAAACACTATCTGACACAGCGTAGTGGTAAAGGTAGAAGTATTTGAAGCATTAATTTGAAGGCATTGTCATAGCATGCACTTGAGATCTCACTGCAAGGTTTTAGCAAAGATCACTACATGGCACTGACTGTTATATGCTTAAGCTGTAGCTAGCGCGACATTGCAGTCTTGTTTAAAAAAAGTCATACGTTTCAGCTTTTGAATGAAATATTTTTCAAGCTAAGAATCATGCAAACCGAGTTTCGTGGCTAAAACCCACCATGTAATCCTGGCGCAAAATTAAGACTTCCTCAAGGAAAACAAGATACCTTATCTGACAACCCTGCTAACCCTCATTTGTCTTGCCTGTTCACTGTTTATTTTGAAAGATTGAACGTAAAACCACGTTTATGAAACCGTATTTACTTCAAGTTAGAGGAAACGTAATAATTCACCGAAGTTATCCAATTACCTTACTCTTGCTCAAAAAAGACAGTCGATACGTGTAAAATCCGAATTGGACGAAATTGATTAAACAGTGAATTTTATCGTCCTTACCTGAATTTTGCTGTAGTGTTTCCTCTTGTTGGTGAATAGCTGCATCGACAAAATCACCTTCATCTTTCGACACTACAGTGCTGCATTCCTGATTATGCGAAAACATTTTTCTATTACTTCGTTATAAAAAATCAGCAGCTTTCTCCTTTACAAAAAGAGACGCTTATTACATCACCGTAAGCTGCTTCCCGTGTTTTATTTATCTTCAAAAAGTTAACATTATTTTCAAAGCAGGAAAAATTGGCATATAAGACCACAAACCCATAAAAAATTCAACCGTTGAAACAGTTTATCCATAAAAAATAATCCAACAAACGTTTAATGTTGACATGCAGTCACATCAAACAGGCGATAGCAGTAGCACAAAACAGCCGAATCAGCCGATTGTAAGAACAGTCCAACCAGCACGTTTGTCTACAAACCTGATCCGGTTCTTCAGGAGGTGGTGGAGGAGGAGCTCTCCTAGTTTGTTTCTTTTCCTGCTCTTCAAGTGCTACTGGTAAGTTTTCATAAACTTGATCTGAAAATGTTATCTTGCATTTTGAATCCTAGTCAGTATGGCCAAATTTACATTCTTATGATAAAAATTCACGTCATCTCACAGGGCAGAAAATGATCTTGTGGTTATGAGACTCCACCAACGGTTAATTTAAACAACTAAAATATATACACTGAAGAAGGAAAACAAGAATACGCCATCAAGTTCAGTTTAGCTCATGTACTGGGATGTAAGTGTCTGGAAGGGTCGCTTAAATACAGGCCAAAAGTAAATCAGCCAGGCCATCTACAAAAAGACCTTTCCATTTGAGGTAGTTGTCAGAAGATTACAGAAAACGTTAAAAAGAAATTTGTGAAACTACAATCGAGCAGTCAATTCATCAGCACATTTCTAGGGAAAGCATCATAAGTTTGCCTTACTTTCAGACAAAATTCCTCAGATGAAAGAAGAAATTCTGATAACAATGAAGACCTACTGTAGATACATTGTACAATGGACATAAGACTTTTTCACTTTTTAAACAAATTTCTTCCTTTTCCAAGTCGTCAAACAAATAGTTTTTTGTTTTTTCTTAATCATTCTGAAGAATTCAATTTTTGTAAGAAACATAAAAAATTGTTATGTGAAGTTGGGGCAATGAATGTTGGGTGGGATATTTATTTATAACTTTCAGAAATGAAGTACTTACCCACAACTTTTGAATAATTTTCGTTGATTGTAAAGATATAACGGAGTTATTACACAGGCTACCACAACATACCTTAATTCGGGTGTTTTTGAAATGAAAACCGTGAACACTTACGACTACTAAAAACAGATGTGTCACTAATTCGTTTTTTTGACAATTTAGCCTTTGTTTATTTGCAATTAGATTACAACAAATGCATAAAGTTTCGGACACGAGGATGCAAAAAAGGAAAAAAGAAAAACGCTAGCTACCTCACTGCCCATAAGGGGAAAACACAACAAGTTGTTTCATCTGCTCTTCACGAATGGATACATAAACTGTCACTAATATACGACAGCTTCTTACCTTCAGGTGGTGGAGGAGCTGGCGCTTTTCTTTTGAGTGTTTCATTTTTGCTTACGGTTGGCTGAATGTTGACGTTTTTCTGCGATGTCTGACAAATTACAGAATAAACAGCATTTTTCACTGAAGCGATAAATCGGTGAAGTCACGTTCTGATGAATTAATCGCTAGAAAAGAGCTCGGGACAGTGACACCGAAAATCGGGATAATGGCGTGAGCATCACCCTCACGGTCCTTTCACAGAAGGGCAACGAGGCCAGAGTTCAACGCATTTTTACATTAAATATTGCATTTCAAAGAGTCAGCAGTTGCGAAAATGCTTGGTGCAACAAAGTGCGGTAAAAGATTTGAAAGTGCCAACGAGCACCGTATGTGTCTTTTAACGCGTGTGCGTTAAAGCGTGTACGTGTGAAAATTGCGCACGCTTGAAACTACAGAAAAATGTTGCAAGGCGAATTGTAGCTAAAAACGGTTTATAGCAGCTCATCCAGTGAGTTTATATTGTTGCTCTCCACTTTTTACATGCCTCCGGTGTCCTTTCACTGCTCCCGTCTTTCCGGCTCCATCAACCATGTTTAACTAATGCAGTTGCTCATAACATTAACCACAAGCAAAAGTGCTACCCACATTTTGGGTGTGTTAAGTAATAACTGACCCCGTCAGACAACGGCGTGTTCAGTTCTGTTTACTTATTATTCAACTTGAGTAAAAGCCCTTTAATTCAAGTTAACTTCTCAAAGGGCACGACTTTCAACAAAAAATCGTTGAAATTCTTTTTTGTTCGACAAAACCTACTCATCGCATGTTTTTCAATACCATGTATTTTCAAATCACGACGTGATATCATATAACAGGTTGAGATGAGTTTGAATCTCATAAAAAATCAGTCTGGAGTGTATCCTGAACTCGAGTCGGATGGAAGCAGGCCCGTAATCATGGGGGAGCAGGGGGGCTTCGCCCCCACCTAGAACATTTTTCACCCCCCTTGGAAAGATGTGTGGGACATAGTTTAAAAAATTTGGGCCCCTCTCAGAAAACTCTTCACCCCCTGGTGTCCCAAGCTGGTTACGGGCCTGGGTGGAAGTCGGTTATATTTGAATTTTGTAAAACAGATGTAACCGATTTTACCGGTTTTCTGACTCCCAATAAATTTAAACGTTTGACTTAAAACTCAAGTAANCATTTATACCAGAAGCCTCAAGCGAGATGGCGAAACAAGCGTGAAGTTAAATCACCAACCCCTGTATTCAGTCCACAATTGCTGATTGAAAGCCCCAACCTTTAAAATGTATCATGCCCGTTTGTAACACTACGCTTCCTTGTTCTATCATCCTAAAGCGCGCACTTTCATGAGCCTGCTATATGATAATCATCACGTGTTGAATATTCTTTAAGACATTGTACATCTCCTAGGAATAATAGCACTTTAGCCTAAAGGGCCGTGTTACCTCTAATTCCAGGTGTAACAAATGGTTCATCGATGAAAGGTCATATTGTAATTGCGTTCTTGTTTTTTTGTTTTTTTTTGCAAAAATAGAGCCGCTTGGGGAGGCGTTGAAGCTAGCACTTCGAAGATGGCAGATACCCCGGAACATGCTAAATTAAGTTTCGTACAGCACTTTCTAGGAAACATTTCCGCTAGTACTAGTAGGCAGTAACTTACCGATAAGTAACGATTCACTGGTCGTGTTAAAGTGGAAGCATTGTTGAGATTATTGTGAATCCAATTGTTGTGCGCATTGGTATGGATCTGACTTTTACCGGGGATGTAAGAGTTTTTGCTAAAAGAAGATAAAAATTTTCATAAAAAAGGAAAGGTGTATATGTTTTCGAAACTTTTTTGCTGATAAATGGCACCCACAAAAATACGAACACTTTCAAGAAGAGAGGAAAAGGTACTAAGTCATCTTCGTGGCAACAGTAGAAGACAAGGTTTTATTGTTTTTCGGTATTTTTAGGATCGGTGACACAATAAAGCTCATTTACCTTGCAAGGCCATCTTCAACGTAACATTCATTCGTGGACCCGTCGTGTCGAATGTCATCCCATGCAGAAGGCATCGGCTGCAACGTGAACAGTGTCAGTTTGCTTAAAACAACCATGCCGATTTCATTTGCATCCAGCACGTTACTTATGTGGTTATTATGAAACAATCAACTTTAACGAAGTATCCCAATGCTAATCAAATAGCATTGGATAAACACATGGAAATCCTGTTTAAACCGGTTTGTTAAGTTTTGCCTACGTGTTACAAGACACAAAACCTCTTTTTAAAATTAGAAGCAGAAAAAAATGAGTATCTATTCGAGTGGATACATCAATCCAACTCGCGCTTCTATTGTTTTGTCGTAACCAAAACAAAGCATTTTGACGGCATTCATCAACCTTTGAAATTCTTCGCCATTCACTTCAACACAAACGATAATACACTTAAACATGAATATTGAATTTATCGCTTTTTTACATGGCGTAACAAAGTCAGAAGATTCGTGATTTAAAGCTTTTTATATGGCGTAACAAAGTTAGAAGATTCGTGATAAAAAGCAGAAAAATTACACCTAAATCCAGAGTTGAAGTTGCTGCTTGAAATGAATTTCCTGCTTGCTTATCTAGTCTGTATGTTACCGAAAACGAATGGCTGTTGCTTTAATATTGTTTGGCATGATGGTTTGCTCTTTGTAAAGTTAAATATTTGATATGATTTTGAGCTGGTCGCAAAACACTTTATTTCACTAACATGAACAAAGTATGAGCACATTATATTAGAAAGCTAGTTTTGGAAATCCTACGAAAGCGTAATTGAGTTTTTCTGACAAGAATAAGTGGGGTTAAGCAGCCATGGCACTTTTTTGTCACAATGCAGCATGCAATTTACAGGTAAGTTTTAGATTACGGCATATTAAAGGGGATCTTGGAGGCTGAATACGAGCAATGTCCTCATATCTTTTTGTTAGAAAACAGTGGCTTTGAGCAATGTAGGCCTTCGCTCATGTATAGAATGCAGCCTACGTACCTGCGCAGATTGTTGGTGACTGGAAGGGGCTGTGCGTTGCAAAAGAATCCTGTTCTTTTCCATCTTTCTCAATTTTCTTTTTTGCTTGCAGCAGAAGTAAAGAGCAGTGACTCCCACAAACAAAATGATAACTAGAACCAAAATCAAAACCACGGCCCATATTGGGAGGGCAAGTCCTGTTTCAGTACTGAAAAAATACAACATGTGTGATCGTCATGAGGGAATAAACTCTTCTGAACACCTGTTAGGGTATGATGTTGATTTCACACCCAATAAAACTCTTAGCAAAAAATGCGCAGCAATGGCTATTTCATTGTGGTGCTAGTAATCATTTAAGTTCAAACATTTTTAACTGCTCTTTGTTGTAACAGTGCAATGAGTGAGTCTGATGTGACTTGCTCGGAAGTTCCGAAGAAACCTAATGGATTATTCAGGCAAAGCGGGTTAGCGTGGCTAATTTCAAAATATTTCCACAAATAAGCGAATTCGAAATCAGCTTTAAGTGACATGAAGTGACAAGTAGCGTCATGTTCATTATGAACCCACTGAAAGCGAATATTAAATAAATGGAACAAGACAAAAGATAAGGTAAAATTCCCAAGGTTGATACAGTCGGCTCGGCTATTTATTCCATCTATTCTGATTTTACAAATAAGAATATATATGCTTGTCACGATGAAAAAGGAGCAAGCAAACTTTATTAACATAAACCGCACACATGGCAATGTACTTGGAGAAATGGCAACTGCTCCTTTCTTGTGTTTTTGGTTTTGTGCGAAAAATATGCCCATACCAAGAGTTTTTTGTTCCCAAGCCACGCATAGAAAACACTTCTGGGGTTACAAAACACCTTGCACACGCCTTTATCAAAAAAAGTCAAACTTAGGTTTAGTCTCGCTGTGTTACCGAGCATTGTTCCGGTTCATGTTAAAAGAGTTGAAATTGTTATGTGTGATGATGTTCCTCTGGGTAGTCGTTATTCTTGCGAATGCAGGCGGTTGTTGCGGATTTCTTTGGGGAGGGGCTGGGACAACTGAAAAAACATAACTTCATACGTCATCACAGCCGTTACATTTGCTTCCCTCGATACACATTTGTGTGCATTCATTAATTCTTCTTAGCCGAAAAGTATGTACATGATTAAAACGTCACGGCTGCACTGCCCTCACTTAGTTTTCAATGTCCTTGAAACGTCTTTGTAACGCAAACGAATGATGGAACCAAACATTGTTTGTTATATTAAATTGGTTTTAATCTCTAAACCCATTCTGAATTCCAAATTAATTTATCCATTACTTTTTCTGAAGAGGAAACAGGGTTGCATGTATATAACAATACTTTGTTGAATAATTAAAGTTCATCGTGTACGTTTTTCAAAAAGTATCTTTCAACAACATCTTCAACTTTGTCGTAAGATCAGTTTCTGCAGACATTATGCCCCAATCAATTTTCTTGTTTGGCCTCTCGCGAAAGCTCCCTCATGGGTATGATAATGAGATGATCTTTTCCACAATTCAGATTGGTTGTATAGAGCAGCTTTCACTGGTAGAAATGCGCAACAAGACAAACAAGTTGAGAACAACAAATACCTCAGCAGAAAGACCCTTTGTGGCACCCGGAGCCACAAACCAACAACAGAGTTTGGTAGATTCTTTTGCATTTCACCAAAGAAAAAACAATCTTGCGAGTATTTCATTTGCGCATCCTGCTGATTTATGTTTGGGTTAAGTGAGTAAAGTAACCAATATTGTGTTTGCAGCAACTTGGTGAGTGACAAACTTGCATTGTTTAGTATTTACAGACGTCTAACCGAATACATTTACTGAGCAAACACAATTTTTCAGTTTGTCTGAAACATAGAAATTTGTTTAGTTATTTCATTACGAGTCAGGGTATCGAAACGTAATAAGTAAAAGTGGGTTGAGCCAAATAAATGTAAATATTTATTTCGTTTTGTGTCACAAGCGCTTTTCAGTTTTTTATTTTTTTCACAATTTTTTTGAAAATTCTTAGTGATTATCAGGAAACTCGCTTTTGCACACTCACTCAACACATGTTAATCAAAGCCGGCTTCCGCTTCATATAGCTTCCAAATTTTGAATGAGTCACTACGAAAATACAAAATGAAGCATTTCACCTGGTCTGCATGTTCGGCAAGTTGCTGGGCACAACGCAAACTCATTCGCAGGAAGACGTGCGCAGGAGCCTCCCACAACTTGCAGCACATTTCGACAATATGCAGCTCCTCTTGCGTCGATGCACTGACTGTCTACAAACACATGAAAAGTTGTAATTACCTTCATCAGATGCTTGGCAATGAAGCATGTTTGACAGATGGGCCGTTTTGTGGCCAAATTTGCAAAATTTGGCCGTATTTCAATTCGGTTGGCCGTACAATTTTTGGGTTGGCCGTTTGGTGCTTCTGGCACTTTTTACGTTGGCCATGTTTGAAAATAATTCTACAGTTTATTTTAAGAATAAAATGTCAGGTGCACCACTTTTTTCAAAGTCGCCAGTCCCGTGTGTGAGTGCCGCCTGTTGCAGGGAAAGCAAAGTAGTGTCATTACGTACGCTTGTAATTGTCGCGTGGAGCAGACCGTGCAGGCACACCGATTGTGTGCTACTGTACGTTCAGCGTGATGCTTGAAAATAGAGATTTGTTGTTGAAGTTGCTGAGTTGTTCGATATTGAAACGAAAGTGGAAGCCTGCTTATAATAGCAGGAGATAACTTGTAACAAACCGCACTCTTCATACTGTTTCCTAATACTGCTAAGAGTCTGGAATGCTGGTTACCGTTGGTGGGTTTCAAATTTTTTAAGAACAGGTTCTCTCACTTTATGACTCACTAACAATAGGTTCTCTCATTGATCACAGTCTCCAGAGGCAAACCATGCTG
>JGI24021J15306_10008007_pt1 | contig 12946 bp, 9 predicted proteins | sample Ectturendosymbi1_FD_15306 | JGI IMG/M metagenome (IMG submission 15306) | reverse complement strand
TGCCTAAAGCCCGAACGCGGTCCTTGGCCATGAACGATGGTTTTGATCATTTTTGCGCATTTCGTAGTAGTAATTGCCCACGTTCTACTGTTAGACAGACCGGTCACGCAATTTCACAGCAACTTTTGCGATATCAGTGGGTATCACGGGAGTTGTTGCTGCGTGAACATTTGTGTAGGAGAGGCCTTGCATTGATTCAGTTGCAAGCGCTTTTATACCGCAATCACTACACTTGAAAAGGAGGCTATGCGTTGTGCTATCACGTTTCTTAAAGGGACAGGGCTGGCAACTTTTTTGGTTTCTTTCTGCCACAACATCCCCATGGAATATTTTTGAATAGTTCTAATGACAAGCAACGTGTTGTGCCCTTCTGTTGCTATCAGGATGGTCAGGCTTGAAAAATCCTGATTGATTCAGTGTCTATTTGACTTCTAGGTAGAGAAAGTAGTCCGCTGCTTGTATTTAGCCAAGCTTTATTTTCTCTGCAAAGAGAGGTTGCCCATTATAGTATGGAGCTCCAGGCACCCTTTAAACTGCGGGTCGAACAAAAAGCATGGGTTTGCACTCCGCTGTTTAAAGCTAATATTTCTCTCGTAGTGTAGACAATCGCGACTGTTGATATCATATCTAGATTCGTACCTGTGTATTCTCCGGTGAAGTTCTGGCGAATGTGGTCTTCGTAAGTTTCTTGGCATGTCTTGCTTTGAGATGCCAGCACGTACCAAAGAATTAAGCTCCACAAGTCAACGAGGGGTTGCCGGAACAGAGAGTAGCATCTACACGACTTCTTCGAGAACCACATCGAGGTGCACAAATTTTATCACACCAAACATTGAAATAGCAAGTCTGAAGTGACTCAAAGACGATAGGCAATTCAGTTACAATTGGAATTTAGCTTCAAAGTGTGCTGTCACTGACAAAGATCCTCACGATTGTGCGGAGCAGTTTAATTGATGGAAAAGCGGTTGAATTTTCTAGAAAACGTACTTCGCGATTTTTGGGAAAGGCAGTGAGATTATTATTAACTGCCAAAAGACACAAGTTGCTGTCACACGCTAAGTAAGGGTCTTAGCGTTGAAACGTTAAAAACTATCGGTCCTACTTCCTCTCCGGTTGGCGCTAAATACAAAATCACGATTGTAACTCAGCAACCCAAAAGCTGTCCAAAGTCCTGCCCTGTCATCGAAATATTGAGCCGTTCGATAAAGGCCATCGATGTTTACTTGGCCATGTGCCGTTTGCCCGATCAACAGCACATACTAGCTCTAGGTAATACTATTCTTAAGCTCGTGTACAATCACCTATTTGAGTTGCAGTGTAAGTCTACGCGCACAACATCCTGCAACATTCGTAGAACATATTGGTCATGTTTGTCAGCGGCCATAGCGGACTCTCCCAGCCATGTACCTACAGCACATCTCTTCTCGCGTTGCGATTCTTCGCAGACGATTGCAGCGCAGCAGGTTGTTGCTTTGCAAATGCAGCTTGTAGGTCAGCGGGCCCAAATTAAAATCATCAACCTTGTCGTGATCATACGGTTCTAGCGTCGGCAAGAGGTTTGCGTCATTTTGTCTCAAATCTTATTATTTTGCATTAAAGCATTGCATTACCCTTAGCTTTTGCACCTATAATGCATATACCAAATTTGACGCTAGAAGTCATTTAAGATTATGTTTGAATTTATACTAAGTTTGACTGGCTGTACACCAAGTGCCGGTCATTCCGAGCTACTGATAAACTGTCTTTTATGAACAGACATAAAATGCGCGAAGCGTAATACGGCGTCTACCCTTCATTTTGTCCCAATATTTTCAACATAGCAACACAAAGTTATTAAGCTTCAAGACACGACACCGTCTTTGATATTACGCTTTAATACATTCAAAGGATGACAGAAAAAATCCCAGCAGAAAAATTTTGCTGACTGAACAGACAGTATCTTTTGTTGAAAAATCTCACTTTTGGATTACTTGACGAAAGTTTTTTTCAGCAATTTCATATCTCGTATTCTTAAAATTCGATGTTTCTCAAAAACCTGCGCCATAACTAAGCCGACGAATAAAAGTTTGCTGAATTTTTTGCAAATCATTCTTTATGCTGATCAATGACTGTTACTACGACCAACCGACAAGTATCTGCGACTCGGACTTCACTGAAACGGGACTCACACTCGATTAGCTTGTTCAAGTTATCTCGCCGCTTGATCCGCTACATTTCATTGACCGACCGTTGGAACACCGATGAAATATTGACCAACACGTGTTTGTCTAGATAAGGCAAATGCCAGTTCGACGCAATAAAAAATATGACTCGGGTCCCTGGCGCCAAAGACAGTGTCCCGATTGCAACCCATGGTTTATCAGGTCGGCGTCAATGTTTCCTGCCTTTCACCTGTCCGCTTACCGGGAAACTTCTTGTCAGTTATCAGGGTTAATTTGATTTGACATCCTGATGGCAACGTTTTGCTTTCTCACGACATGATAGTTCTCGTGAGATTAACTCCAAGCTCACAGACGGTGGTTGTATCCTGCCAGTAACCTGCGGTTGTATTTTGTGTCAACTCTTCAAGCGCTTTTATAATTTCTGCATGGTTTTGTTTTGCCTCAGTGATGTTTTCTAAGCTTGAAACTGCTTACGAACATCAGTTCAACACAAGATAGCATCACCTTAGTGTATAAGAACAAGAGATGCAAGCTGGAGCACTTCATGGGACTGCTATGGCACCTGAAAGACATGGTTGCAAAATAGAGAATTCTCCGCGATTTTTTTACGCAAAGCTGAAGATGGTTATTGTAGAATCCATGCCTTTGAATGCAGCATCGTATGTTGCGTAAGGACGCTGTCAGAAACATTTCAAACGCAACAAATTGAACATCATGAATATTCGAATGCAACTAAGAATTAGATCATAGAATCAAACGTGGTTGTGTTTTAGAAAAATTGTAAAAATCCGTGAAAATATAGACACGTTAAATTGAACCACTATTAAATAAGCCATAAAAAATTCGCATGGTATGTTTCAGAATTTGAAAAATTCAATCCGTTCCTAGCGATTCAAAATGGAATTATGTGCGATGTTGTGAAAGGAACCGTTGTCATCGTCATTTGTTTAAGAAATAATTGTTAAGCGATTTGCAGTTGTGGTTTGTTTCTCATATGCTTTGCAAACCCCCAGACTTAAATGTATGTTTATGTGCACGAGAACAAGCGAATTAGCCGAATACTTGCTTTTGAAACGAAAGGGGCAAAGCCTTAAAACTGTTCCTACGAACTTATTTGAATTACAAACCTGTCATATCAAGCTGATGACGTCGATATTTTTCTCCACTAAGCAATAGAATGTAAAAACTTACATCTCGTGGATGTTCGGTGAAGAGTGACAACCAGACCTTCAGCAAGGCCAATGGCTGGCACGCAGAGGCCTCTACAGTTGTCATTCTGCTACAAAACAAAGCACAAGACAGCTATTGCAAGTAATAAAGCAACGTGCGGTATGGCCCACTCTCAGAATTGATTTTTGTCTTCCTGGTCATAATCCCGACCAATTGCCGTGTCGCACTATTTTTGTATCAACAAATTCGTTGCGCAGTTTTATCCCCGTCTTGCACACCTTTGATCCCACAGAGTGCAAACCTAAGCTATAACTGTACGCAATGTTGCCACTTTGTATCAACAAGTTTCCCCTACAATAAGAATGAAAAATCCCTACATTTCCCTACACAGTCTGAAACAAAAAACGCAATCATCTTTAGCTACAACACCTGGCCTTGCAACACGACATACTATATACGTTGTATAATTAAGAGTGCAAGATCAGTATTGCTGTACATGCGTAAAACAAGCATCATTACACTTACAGAAAGCACCACTGCATAAACACATATCAAATTTTTTCAGAAAAAATTATCTCAATGTATTCTAAGATTAGCCAGAACTTTTCGCAATGAATCTTAAGCACAATCCCTTGCAACTCCCCAGCTGGTTGCAAATCACAAAAAAGTCTCATCAGTGATAGCACCGACAGCTTCAGAGTTTTTCAAAATATGTTTTCCTTGCTTTCCCATGTAAATGCACAAGTCTTTGGTTGACTTCAAAGTCACCTGAAAAATTCTCTCTAGACTCAGTTATTGCTTCCAAAGTGCACACAGCCAGACAACAACCCCTCAGCTTGTTTTTATTGTTATTCAAGCGGGAGAAAGTTCTTTCAATCTCAGCAATGCTTTGAGGTAATGCAGTTACAAACACATTGCACAACACCTGTACTTTTCACTGTACCGTATTGCACTTGCACTGCAGTCTTTGCAAATTGGAATAGATTAGGCTACACCAAATAGGCTAAGCCCTGGCTTTCACTCAGAATGCAACTCTAGCCACCCGATGACTTGGCTACACTGCAGTCCTTGCGTCTAAAGGAACCCAGCACCACTAGGATTTACTGCCTTCTAAAGTGGAGAAAACGCATTTTTCAGTGCGTCTTGCAAGCGCAATTAATAATAAATTGTTGATCAAACACGTCCGTGAAGTATCGCAAAGCCAGAAACAAAACGATAAAAATTCTAAACACAAAATCCCTATGGATTCCTACAAAATGACGATTTTTCACTTAGGGATTCTCTACTCCCTAAAAATGCTTCAAAATTCCTACTGTAGGGATTTTTCCCTACGAGTGGCAACACTGACTGCACGCCGGTTGACAAGCGTGCCACACTTTGCGCCAGTTTTTCCTGTTTTACCAGTTACAATTATGGAAAGAAGTTTAGAAGACTGGGCGAACGATACTCGCGATTTGCATATTGCCAGCCAACGCCGAAAGTGAAATATAAAATGCTGTAAACAAAACCAAAAGACCTCAGTGAGATCATCAAACACGATCCAAAAGCAGAACGCTCTCGTAAGTGAAGCAAATATTCACGAACAATACCAAACCTATATCGTGCAAACTGTATGCGCCAATGCAGCGCATTAACACAGCTTCTGGCTCTTGTTGCTTTGAACCATGTTTGGATGACGTGGAGTTATCAAAAAACGGATCGATGCTATCTTCGGGCGGGCTCGTGGCCACGGGGGATCATTCGGGCGCAGTACCTCCCCAATATTTTTGTGCCCCCCAACTTCCAAATTGTGTTGTGCCCAGAAAAATCTGTTTTGAACATATAATAAAAATAAAAATATTTCCTCCTTAAAACGTATTTTTCCCCCACCAAGCATTACCTGACTACGGGCCTGTCTTCGGGAGCTTACCTTCTGTTGGAATTGTTGTTCTGTTGACATATATAATTATCAGCCCGTGGCCTGGTGGTTAGTGTGCCTATATCGGTGCTGGTGGTCTGGAGTTCACGTCAAGGCCGGGCCTAACCAAGACCTTGTAAATTGGTGCTGCTGTACTCTTCTTGCCTGAAGCGGTGTAAAGAGGAGCTATGGGGACAATCTCTTATTTCTGTTGTTATCTATTGCGTTGTACTTTTGTCTCTATGATTTCTGTAATCGGTGGTTATGCACTCAACCATCTAGCAAAAAAAGCCAACAAAACGCAAAAAGTTAAACGTTGGTATACTCTCTGGAACGCGCGAATGAAAATAATCTTATCTTTAAGTTGACAATGTATGGCTACAAGGAATAATTGCGATTTGAAACGTTATTTTTGAAAAAAACAACAAACCTAACCTAGTACTTTAAAGCTGAAATTACAAACAAATTAAAAATACACCTCAACTCATTTCTAGAAGGATATCTAAATAAATATACTCAATCATTTTGGCAACAAAAGCACTATACTCAAAAATGTGTTTGAAATATGCTGAACAGTGTTGCCAGATGCTGGTTAAAAAACCAGCCCAATGTCCTCCTAAAACAAGCCCAAAACCAGCCAAAATTACTCTAAACTAGCCCAAATTACAGCCCAAAATTTGCGATAAAACTAGCAGTTTGCAGTGAAAGTAAGCACGATTAACTTACTGCAGTTGCAATCTTTGTGCAACACACTTATACTGATCTTTCTTGCAAAGCAACCTCAAATATACAAAATAACAACAACTAGTAGCATGGCAACGACAATCAAATTGTCATTAATATCACCACACATTGCAGTCGAAATAAAATGCTAACAGCAAAGCAGATGCATATAATATATCAAGCATGTGCTTTAGGGAATAAAGATAAAGTGTCCTGTTTTCTTTATCTTTTGCAATTTGAAAATACAACTTCGATTCGTCAAACTAAAATAGAATATGTTTGATCTGATATACTGCCTAGTAATTCTTTAGGGTGTTGTAGGCTTGCATAATTTACACTAGAATGGCCAGCAATATGCGAAGCGGTTTTATGGTAAATCTGCAGATTTAACACTATCACATACACTATTACGGCCCTGCTATAGGCTAGCCAGCATGAAACAGACTGCGCCTAGATGGAAATGGAGCTGCATTTTTTAATGCGTTTAGTAGTTGTAAAATGATTCGTTAAATTTTAAGTTATTGTAATGTGGTCTTCTTTCACATCAGCAGTATTTAAAGATTTTTTTTTTATCTGTAAGTGTTTTGTGCATCCAACCATTCCACTTGACATCCTTTTCTCATTTTCGCAATAAGCGTATCGCTTGCTTAGTGGGCCCATTTACCAGAAAAAGCTTCATGTCAGTGGTTCTTAACTGGCGGGTGCTCCCCCACCGGGGCGTCAATAAATTTCTAGAGGGGCTCAAGCCCTTATGCGCCCTACAATATGGAAAGTTTGATCAATTGAATAAATCTACCAATACATACATTAGTTTTACAGCCTATTTACAATCAGGAGCTTCAATTGAAACAAAGGACAATTACTTAAGGGAAATGTGGTAGAAAAAAGGATAAGAACCACTGCTTACATCAAATCCTTTAACACACTCCGATACTTGTACACTGCTGTTTAACTAAATCAACAGTGGCGCGCACTCCCGTCTACAGCAAAAGCATTAGTAATGCTGTCACTCTCCCCGCACAAACGAACACAGCGAGTTGTGCTGTGGCCATTTTTCCTGTGGCAATTGACTATTTTTGTGACTACGTCTTGCATACGTATAAGCTTTACTTGTAGTATCGATTACCAACCACAGTAATGGTCTTCCTGAAAGCTTTTGTGCTTCAACAGCCAAGTTTCTCCAGACAGCGACAACAAAACGCTGTGGAAAATTCATGTTACGACTTCACGCTTTCTATATTGAAGCTGAAGCAATGTTTGAAAAATCCCACGTTTCGCTTCTTCTTTCTGTCCGAGGTGTTTCAGTGAACGCAACGACTCCGTTTCAATGAACATGGCGACTCCTAGCAAATCAAAAGCCACTTATTACTTTTGTTATCCAAACGATTTAACGAGACGTTCTTCAGATCAACCTACTCGACGGGAGCGATCGTACTGCTGGACGTGTCGTGGTGAACTTGGGAGGCAGATGGGGCAGCGTCTGCAGCGACAACTGGGGCATGAACGAAGCGATAGTTGCTTGCCGACAGCTCGGATTGGGTCACGCTTTCACGGCGATGAAGGTTTGTCTCTTTCAAGCATTTGTTTTCTGCAGAGTTTTTAATAGATCTAAGATCGACTTCTCTTTCACCGGAATAGCAACTCTGTATGTATGATCTGGATTTCTTTGTACTTTTCTTATCACCAACTTTCGCATTAGTTGTCGACTGCCGACTGCAGTAAGCTTGATTTTCAACAACAACTGACATATTTCCAGGACAGCTCCTTTCAGGTCCGTGTTTTATAAATGTTCCATATTAAGAATGTTACGTGGCAAGTATGTGTTGTTTAACTTTTTTCATGTTTGAAAAAAATTTTCCTAAAACACTGTTAAAAACAACATAAGTCACGTAGACAAAAATAACTTAATTACTTATCCGGAACATTTAAAGGTAAATTTAAGGAAAGGTCAGAAAATCAAGGTTAGTTAATCTGCAATTCTTTGGGTATTACCAGGGTTTCCATAAATTTTGAAGTGCAGAAGTTTTGCAACGCCTTCCAGGAATTACAGCACTTTCAACCAGTATTACAGATTGGGGAGGTGCTTTCCATTCGTGATTCCCTTGTACAACACATTTGCCTCATCGTGGACATTCGCAAAAATGCACAGTATTCCCGCAGTGTTTTAGTGCTCATCGAATCAGTTTTTGAACGTCTATGAAATTTAAGGTACTTCTAGATGTTAATGCGATAGAACATTAAATTTTTCCGTTTACAAAACGCGTTTCACTTTGGTAGAACAATACGGTGCTTAAAGAATTGATAGAGAGATTCAGTCAGCAGCTTTGCGTCATACGATCTGTGCCCTGGCACCTAAAGTGTTTTTTGATTCAGCGAGTTTTTCAAGTTTTGTAGAAATAAATTATGATAAAAAAATGTTTTTATAGAAATCTTTACAACCTGTCTTCCAGGATATTTCTCACATGACATCCAGCGGGCGTTATTTAGAAATCACCGTCACCAACGTTAGATGTACCGGCAGTGAGAACTCCCTCAGTGAATGCCGGTACTCGTTCAACAGGCGCAGAGGCGTCATCAACTGCGGGACTCAGTACAGAGCAAGACGTTCGTACGTCGGAGTGGCTTGCAAAAAAAGTGAGTAAAATATTTTCCTATCTGGGAACACTCCCGCATGCGACTGCAGTCACTTGAAATCTACAAATATGTATCGGGATGTTTCAAAATACTACACATTTTTCAGTACGACCATAACTCAAAAATGTTTTGCTACGCCAAATAAAAGTTGCAATAGATTTTAAACCAAGCTCTTGTAACTTCTCTCGATTTTCTCGAAAAAAAGCATCTCTCGAACTTCTTCACGCTGGCGACGTGAGAAACATCGTGATTGGTGGAAAGATTTGTAATTACAATACGGGTTAAGCTTAGCCCGCTGCATCAGCAAGTTGATGACAAATACTTCTTCCAGGTCTCCCTGATCTCTAGCTTAATACCCTCGAACTACAGCGATCGGTCAATTTGGATAAACAAACTCTTGACATCCTGAAATGCGCAGGTATCCTCTTATGGTGACGTATGTCAAGTTCGTGCAAAAATAACTGTGTTAAGTGTTGTAGTGTCGGGGAGCCCACTGTCCGGTCGTGCTTCATTTTTGAAAAGAATTGAGAAGATCACACGTGTGGGAAGTTCTTCGTCACCCTAGAAGTGTCCACCTATATCACGGATGCGCCACTGATTGCAAATAGATAGATTTGATTGCTACTGAACAAATACTAATGCATTTCTTAACGTGTGTTCACGTCCAATTTCAGTACCCCTTACTCGCATGTACTGGAAGTGGGATGTTTAAAATAATCAGAAAATATCGTTGAACCGCAGCTACTGCGTAACACTAATGAACAGCGGGAAAAAACGAACCATCTTCAAATTCTTTGGCAGGCTACATTATAAATTTCATGCTTTTGCTGGAGAAAATTTGCTGCAATTTTCTCCATCAATTGACAGTCTCTGAATTTGTTTTGTGCCAACTACTTCTTCATACAACGTTTTAGCTGTTTTCCTCATTGTTTTTTTTTCAAACCAGCCGAGGAAAAGTGCCTCGCTCCGTCAGCTTATGCAATTCAAGATAAGAGCCATAGGCGGATCTTGCTCAGACTGACCGTGAGCGCCTGGAACAGAGGAACGGCTGACTTTCTTCCCTGGCAAGGGCCTGAACAATGGGACTGGCATCAATGTCACGAGTATGTCCATTCTTTTGTTGCGGTAACAAAACAGCCTCATGGCCTACTGAGACCAACTTTAGAAACACAGAGTTGTGCATGTGCAAGAGCAGTTCAACAGTCATCTAAGACGGTTACACTTTCATTTCATGCTTATAACTTTTTTGACTTCAGTGTACCTAAAATGTGCTTTTAAATTGTTGACTTCGAAATATTCGCGTATTATTCTTGACGCTCGTCTCGAGTAACCCAACTGAATATCAATAGAAACCCAAATCAATTTTTCATCGGTTGGAAATCAAACTCAACTTGCTTGGTGTACATGTACCTGAAACGGCAATAAATGTAAAGCACAAATTATCGAATATCCATAGTTTGCGTTGAGTTATCACTTAAACCTTGTATACACGACTTCCTGATAATTAACAAGTCATGCCAAGAGAGTATAGGTGGCCAGGATGTCTTTTTTGACTCCGCATCTACTCCAACTCCAAAAAAACCTGCTCTGCTTCAGCCACATTAAAAAATTTTAAAGTTCGACTTTGTCTAGATTCTGCAAAGTTTGCGTTTTGCAAAAACTTATATATGCTGCTTAGCAGTTCATCTACGTAGATTTCTGACCTGAATCTTCTTCCGCATATTGCGAGTAGCTCCATATATTCTCCAAATATGATAAGATTGAGCAATCACTGCCAGAGCTTTGAAGAAAAATTGATTAAATATAAAGCTCCGCCTCAACACAACAAAAAATTTTAAGACTACGCCTCAGCCCAAGACTTGTGAACTCCTCTCCAATCACTTCTTATCATTTTTGGAACTCCGCTTTTTAATCAGCTATGCAAGACAGGGAAAGTAAAGTTAACCAATTTCCTCACTAAGCCCCATAGCAGCTGCGAACGAGGGCGTGGACTTAAATTTTGTACTTCTTTCGTGCGGCAGCCACTATCACAGCATGGCTGAATTTGCCCACTACGACATCTTATCACCTACAAGCTTCGAACGTGTGGCAGAAGGACACAAAGTGTCGCTTTGCTTGTCTGACACCGAGTGCGAGACGGGAAAAAATGCTTCATTTGTCTGAGAAGACAAACCGAGCAGAAAGACGCAAAGATTTTTCGTGGGTTGCTCCAACATCTACTAGTGCGTATTGCAAAGCCTTTTGTTTTTTTCTAATTTGCATTGCAACCATTTATGTATTTTTTGACGCAGTAGACAAAAAAGGTTCACAAATGAAGTATTTTCTTTACGAGCAGCTTTAGTAGTGTTGTGCACTGATGGCTGTTTACGTGGTTTGCAAGTACTATCGATATTAATCACAACATTTTCAAACATACCAGTTGCAAAACATTCAGATCTCCGTATCACAACGCAACTTTGTGGTGTTGTGCACATGCACAACATTTTTTACTATTTTTAAATTCTGCAAAGAAGTTCTCCATTTCGGGTTTTGCAAACACTACACTTCATTGTACTTTCTGCCAATATCTAATGTCTATCACCATAACACACCTTAAACAATTTGCTACAAACTTGGCTTTACTTTGTGTAAAATGGTAGATTAGGGAGTATCGATTACAAGGATAGAATATAACAATCAAGTGGTTTGCTATGATAAGACTATTAGAAACGAAAACGATGTTAATCTTGTGTCAACTATAATAATCCTAGACCATTTCATCACTTTTATACTCCAGGATCTTTAGAGTCAGACCCATAGACTGAAACAGATTTTGTAACTAAGGAAAGATAAAAAAGATGGGCTTTATAAAAACGGTTGTAGATCAGAATAAATTTCGATCTTTTAGTATCCTTTTCACTCTTTCCAAGCAGTTGGGGTGAAACCCTTATTGTTCTCATTGTGCCCTCCAACAATGACGCACACCTTTTCGAACTTTTAATTACCAAAGGACAGACAAAACAAATTTGAACATAGCCATCGTCATAAAGCCACGTCTCCTTGGAAAGCTGAAATGTGGCTCAGTAACGACCGGCTTCGTGTCTTTCTTGATGCTGCTTTCTGTCGCATACAGCTTGCAGATGCTTCTTCACTTTCCCTGGCAGAGCATGAATTCCTTGTTTATGAAGCTCTGGCGCTTAGTTTCGCCCTCGAGCGAAGGAAAAAATCAGGCCTGTGCATTCTCGGAATAAATCAGGTTGTATTTTGGATTGCCATTTATCATTAGCTCAAGTGCAGGGGTGAGAACAGGTTGTGAAATCATGTTACAATCCATACGCTCAGGCGTGCTTTCAGGGTGCCCTGGCTTGGTTGGCAGCACTTGGTAGAACGTGCTTATCGTACAGGTAGAAACAGTTGAAGGAATCGTTACTTTGGCGCAAAGGAATGTAACAATGTAAAATGCCCGCCTGGTCTTTGCAAGGTACCAGGACGTTTAAAGTTGTTTATAGTTGATGCTTCCATAGCATTTGCGAAAAGTGCAGATGAATGCTGAAAACGTAGATGCAAATGGGCTGCTCTGCGCAGCAGACCATTGTTACGGACATGGTTAACGCTACGAAAAGTTGCCTCTGGTAAAACATAATTTAAGACAACATTTAAAAGAAAAACGCAGCTGCTTCGACCTCAAACGTATTTTTAACCGCAAGTATCCTTGTTTGTGTGCTTCTTTATACGAATTACCTCTCTGAATGTTATTGCCGCTGCCTAAATATTTTCAGACATGTAAAGAATATTTTATGGCGATTCCAGGCAAAACGATGTGCTACCTTTTACCGCAGGTTCATGTCCCTGCGCTTTCTTTGTGGTTTTCAGTCACACACCATTGTCAAAAATGACGCAGTTCCACCGCGGGGAAAACCACAATGAGCAATGAATTGCTTGTTATCAGAAAAATACATCAGTAGCAAGAGTCTTCATTGTGTAAACAAAGTTCATTTTCAGTGGCAACCTCAGGCAATGCGTTTCTTTGGTCCTAACGGCACTACTAATATGGCTAGACCAGTGGTTCCCATCCGGGGGTCCATGGACCCCAGGGGTCCACAGACAGATTTTCGGGGGTCCATGACCTTTGTATGTATAAGATGAAAGCAAAATATCAAAATTCCAAACTGCCCACCGTGGTGGAGTGTCTCGAGCGCAAGTCTGAATCCGGGCTACAGGGCAACACAAGATCCGGCTCATTTGAACGTACATGGGCGTCGGAAGGATTTTTCAAGTGGGGGCCAAAAATGGATTGTTCCATGAGGTGGGCAAAAAGATTTTTCGAGAGGGAGAAAAATCATTTTGGCCACTCAGTAAAATTAAATTTTACCAACTCCGA
>JGI24021J15306_10008006_pt1 | contig 12947 bp, 10 predicted proteins | sample Ectturendosymbi1_FD_15306 | JGI IMG/M metagenome (IMG submission 15306) | reverse complement strand
CATAGTGCACCCAGTGGCGGACCAGCAGTTATCGGCTACTACAGTATCAATAGGTGACCGGATTCCCATAATGATCTGGCGGTCGACGCGTTCTGCTGGACCTTTTTAACGCAGCAGGCCTATCACCCACGGCATCATGTGGTACGTCGATCTCTTCGGAATTTTGGATTGACTCAGACGGCGATGTTATGGGCACTGGCGGTTCTTCGTTAAGAGGCAGGACAGTCGACGCGGCTACCAGCGGAGGCTAGATCTGATGTGGAGACCTTCGTTTCTCACCCATCCTGGAGTCGAATCAACGCAGACTTGGGATTACCGTCTAACAGGTCGACTTCTTCACACAAACGGTTGCTCTTGTTTCGGACAAACTTCTTCAACAGACCAGTCCTGGAGTGATCATCCAGCTGGGTAGGAACGACCTAACATCGACCAACGAGAGAATGGGAAGAAACTTTCCATGGTCAATGTGAACATAAGAAGGAAAACCTGCAAGACTGAACAACAGGGCAAAGCAGTTAGTCACGGATAACGTTGAAGTATCTTTGCAGCCAAATGCAAAAGGGAATTGGCTGTACTCGTCAACAACTATCAGAAGATACTTGTTCCCTTTGTAGAAAGTTGTGAGAGGGCCTTTGAAGTCTATGCTGACGCGTTCCCACACTTGACTGGCTTTAATGAACTTATTTCGTGGCGGTTGATAAAATCGCGGTTTTAAGGCGGAGCCAGTAGTACACTGCGCTCATGCCTCGCGAACCTTTTCCATTGAAAAAGCTAAGTTTTTGCTACGAATAAAGTTCCAAATGAGTAATACCGGGATGCCCTAAAGATTCATGTAATCCTGTTAGATCACTAGAACGATGAATGGCACCACATACTCGATACAACACGTCGGCTGTTGTGTTTTCACTTCCAGGTCGATATTGCACATGTTACGTATACATGCCAAGTTCGGCTCGCCATGCTTGAATCTTAGCATTCTTGATTTTTCCTCGACAGCTTTTGTCAAACATGGATGCTAATGATCGTTGATCCGTTATAATTTTGAACGGTTTACCGTACAGAAAATGGCCCCACTTCCCAACAGCTTCAATAATCGAGGCACAACTTCTTTTCCTACCTTTGGATAATTGCATTCAGTTTTTGACAGTGTTCGAGGCGTCAATGCAAGTTCGTTCTGGTTGAGAGTGGCAGCTCTGGCAAAATCCGATGCATCACATTAAACAGTGAAAGGTTCTCGCTCATCTGTACAGCCTAGACAAGCCTTGACTAATTCTGACCGCAGTTGTTCAAAGGCAGTCAATGCTTCACGCGATAAAGAAAAGGCAACGCTGCTAACGGTGGAGGTTTCATTTTACCAGAATAGTTTTATCCATCGCGCATAATATGCGAACGTACCTCACCGTCGCTTCACTTCTCGATGGTTTTGCGGCACAGGAAGTTCCATCAAAGGACGTAAACATTCCGGATCAGGATTGACTAAACTGCGTGAAACCCGAGAATATCATTTCCGGCACAGCCATGACAGACTTTGCTTCATTAAAAGTCGAGTTTAAGTGCGACTCGACGCCCAGAAACCTTTCAAGGATTTGATCGTGGTCAGCTTTATTAGTTCCACCGATAGTTATGTTATCGAGGTAAGCGTAAGTACGTTGCGGTTATTTTGAGAAATGATGCCATTATTCTTTGAAAGGCGGATATGCTGTTGGCAACACCAAACGGAAGACGTCGGTTTTGGTCAAGTTTTCCGTCAGCCTCAAACGCGGTGTACGCGCGGTCTTCTTTCTCGGTCTAGACTTTGGAGTCTAGAGCAGAGGTTCCCAACCTGGGGTACATGTACCCCTAGGGGTACATTTGTCTATCCGAAGGGGTGCATTTAAGGTTAACAATAGAAGAGAAATATATATTTACGTATGTTTGATTTCCATATATTTATATATATATATCAGTGAATATTATTTTAAAAAGCCGTTATATGCTTTTTTAGAAATGTATCTGTCATTAATCATGATAAAATATTTTATCATAAGACATTTTAGGGGTACATGTTCATCTGTCGGAATGCTGAAGGGGTACATGGTCAGAGAAAGGTTGGTAACCCCTGGTCTAGAGGTATCAACTTGTATTTAACTAGTTCGTGCGCGTGATGGTCAATTTTGTGAAGAAGATGCGCGTCTAACTCTGTGAAACGATTTATGGTTAGGGAATAATCGATCACCATTCTGCGTTTGTGCCTTTCGTCCTTTGTTACTAACACTTGAGCACGCCATGGTCTTTCAGAAGGGTCTACAATCCCTTGATCAAGCAATCTGTTCACTGCTTCTGTTATAAACTCGAGTCTTCAGCATTGAATCGTCTGGAGAGACTGGAATTGGACGGACTTTCGGATTTTGAAACTGAAAAGTGCGCGGGGTATACCATTTGCAGCGGCAGCGCCGCACACTTTTGGTCGCCAACTCGGATCGGCTTACGAGGACCTCCGGTTGCAAACCTAGTGGACCGATGCATCTTTAAGAAATCTAAAACTGATATCACGTCAGCACAAAGGTTGTCCACAATGCCTAATTGAAGTTTGTAGGATCCCTTATGGGTGGAAATATTACTTGTTGCAACTCCACGTTACCTTTGCAAAAGAACCTATTGACGCTAAGGCTATGCTAGAGCTTTGACTCTTGCATTCTAACCCAAGTTCTTTTTACAATGTCTGAGTTAACGTACCTGTCCAATGCCCCAGTGTCCAGCAAAGCACTGGCTGGTAGTCCTTGCATTTACAATATCAACAACAGCAGATTGTAAGCAAGACGGAGCCCCGGTCATGGAAGCGATTTAATGCTCAGGCTGAAGTGCAACCGAGATATTCGGGCGAGTAGACGTCGAGAGACAAACCTTGGCAAAGTGCACCGTTTTTCCGCATTCGTTACACTCAGCATTCCGAGCAGGACAGCGGCGTCGGAAGTGATACTGGCCTCCACATAAAAAGCATTTCCTTTTCTGAGCGGGAGCAGAAGCAGACTCAGCTTTTTTGTCAATGCATCTTAGGTTGTAGTTACTGTCTGTTGATCATATAAACCACTACCTTGCTGAGGATCAGCAACAGACGCTGCGATCGGCTGCGAATTAATGGAGGATTGCTGCCGCGCTCGTTGGAAAGAATAAGCCTCTTCATACGGTGCTTCGAGCGAGAGGTCATCTTTTTCCAAGTCTCTGGCGGATGCCCTGCGAGTTAAAACCATTGAGTTCTTTAAGCGCCCCCGATAATTCTTCACGGTACTGTTCGGCACTCACCGCTTGCAACGAAGTATTTTTTGAAAGTAAGTTTCAAGCTTGGAGGAATTATTGAAGACTTTCTGCAGTTTGTTGTTTTCGAGTCGCAAGTAGATGTCTCGTGAAAACGTCGTTTTTACTGTTTGCGTAGGGCGCACACACGCTCAAGTGCAAATAAAGCCTCGTCGTATGTCTCACAGTCTTATACGTGTAAGAATAAACCGCAGGAGACAAAAACTTAACAATCAGTCCTTTTTTGTTCACCGCGATACCAATATTTGTCGCGGCTTGACCTGCCTCTACGGTTTGCAGGAATGTTTCGAAAGTGCCAAGCCAGTACTTCACCGCTGCAGCAGCCTCTGGATCATTCGGCGATGTTTCAAGGTCTTTCGGCTTTAGAAAACGAGTCATAGTATGGAAAATTAAATTCATCTGACCTGTAGCAACAACATATTTTTCTTAGAAGAACTCAGGCTTTCATGCACTATAACTTTAGACAAGCATAGTAACGCATCAAGCTGCAAGAAAGAAAAACAAAACGATTTAAACTAAACATTCGACTTAACAGTTTGGTCGAGCAAGCATACCAGACCGACAAAACACGTTCTGAGGCAAACAAGCAGAGAAGCTGACAAGGGAGCAGTGGACGGTTGTGGCAGGCTGCATTCCAGCATGCCACGCAAAAATGCGACTACCATTATTACGAAAAAAGTACACCTCATCCCACTAGGAATTTTGTATTTTCATGGGTAGAATTTTGTTTAAAGGATTTTGTGTAAAATGTAATGTCACCATCATATTCTACCCAAAGGAATGGGGGGGTTTTAGCTGTGAATAACCGGTAAAGGGTCCATGTGATAAAAAGGGTTGAGGTTTAAGGGTTTGCTGCAGCGGAAGCGTTTTTCTCTTGTTGCAGATCGGGTGCTCACCGATGTCAACATTGAACTTAAAAGGCCGATGGGCAAAAGCGTTCGTCAACACCTTCTTGACGCCAAATCACACAGCAGTGGTTGTTTGAGAACTGTTCGCACCAATCAGTTGCAAGCATTGTCGGAGCTCTACCTGCGCGCAAGATGTGGAACAGAGGTTTGGAAATGCGTTTGCGTTCGATCAGGGCCTCCTAGATAGAGTGTTTTCTAGGAGGCCTTGGTTCGATGGTGTGTTCTAGCGTTGTTTTAGATATTTAAATAGTACCAGCTTTAGCTAGACATTTATCTATCTTATGTTTCCTTGCTGTAAGTGTTCACGTAGTGAACGAACGATTTGTAAGTTTGCCGTCAGGGCCACCACTTCAGTGAAAAGAACGTTTTTGTTTCCATTTTGAAGACAATTTATTTTTAAGAAGTCAAAATTTGGCCTGTAACACCATGACATCAGGCGACTGAGTGACTTTTTCCACCCTTCGCAGCTGAAGCATGATTGTCTCTGTTGTGTGATGTCAGCTTTGCTGGCTGTGGGTAAAAATGTTGTTGAAGTGTTTTTTTGCAAGACCTGCGTGGGTTGAAAATTTTTGTGTATTCTCCCCTTGAACTTATTAGACCCGTCCCCCGCTCCTTTAATCCTCTTCCAGACCAGTAGATTAACTGTTGCAACACTCTACTTATTCCGTTTGAGCTAAACAAAGTGGTAAAAATTGCAGTAGCCGCATGCATCCTAGAAGTAACGTACAACAGTGTAGAATTTTTGCTGCGTCACAAGCCGGCCGCTGGTTTGGAGTCTGTTCGGCGCCAAAACATTTTGTGAGTTGACACCAATATGTTGGAACCTGTTTTTTATGTTGCGGTGCGGGTTAGCAGTCAGTAACTACTTGTAGGTAGGCAGGTTTCCCTTTATTCATCTCGAGCCATCCCCGCCTTTAATTTAAGCCGCGTCCTCCCCGCACTCTTTCTGGTATGATCCGCACTGCCTTTGAAAATAGGATACCCGTGAATCGGTAAGTTGGACCCTACCTCAAAAGTGTCTAGTGCAGGGGTCTCAAACTCAAATTGCTCGGAGGGCCAAATAGGACTTCTAAAGTAACCCGAGGACCGCATTATGACCCTGACGCAACAATGTCAGTACCTAAACCTTACTAGAAACAAGTTTTACATCTTATTTCTTGTGAAAGGCAGCAAGAGTTACAGGCAAATCATTTCTAACCGTCTCTCCATTCGTTTGAAAGGAACATGTTCACTCGCTAGCTGGGCACTTTTAAACACCGTTGAATAAACAAAATTACCTTGATGTTTATTATTGGAAGATTCCCGAAACGTATCGCGGGCCGCACAAAAGGCCTTGGCGGGCCACATGCAGGTCGCGTGTTGAGTCCCCTAATCTAGTGCCTATGCACCACGAATGGGATCAATCTGAAGTTGAGTTCGTAGTTTGTGAAAAGTTTCGACGAAATCAGTGTTTGAAGATATGTATTCTTCAGTAAATGAGAAATTGGAAGTCAGTAGTGCCGAATCCAAAAATAATTTTTTTTCATTTGAAGTTTTTCTGATCTGTGTGATTCTTAAGAGAATAGATTTTAGTTCCCGACGCAAATTATCTCGTTTTCTTGGTCTTAGTTCATAGTATTGAAAGCAGGATTTGTTTCTAGCGTATTGTTGGTAAATAGTGACAGTTTTCAAACAGTTGGGAACCTGTTTTTTGTATTCTTTTTTTTCAAGTAAGATCCAGCATTTTAACAGCAGTTACCCCACACTTTTATACAAATATGTGTTTTTTCAGCCGTTCGGAATGTGTGAACATAAGAAATACGTGGACATGAGCTCCGATATAATATCAACGTAAGTAAAGGCTGATTTTACTAGTTCCTTCTCGAAATCTATGATAGGTATTTGTATATACAGGTTTGAACCCATTGCACCAGTGGTGCTCAACCAGGGATTCACAAAGCATTTTCTAGGGGTTCGCAGAAACCTGCATTACTGAAAACCGTGAGGTGTTTCGAGGGTTCCTAGCTCTAGGACCTTGGGTTTCTGCCCCTGCGAACCTCCTAAGAGGGTAAGCGGGTATGAAAATGAATGAGACAACCTATGAGTACCGTCATGGTTACGTCATAATTTGACAAGGGTATTGTTGTTGTTCATAACGCAAACTACAGTTCAAAACTCTTCGTGGATCTAATGTGGCAGCTGGCAGGACAAATTGCTTTTCAGTCTAATTAAGTACTTTGTTATGATCGCAGAGCCAGCTTGTTTAACGCAGACTAATGGTTTGTCAATCAAAAAAAGCACTGTCCTTGCAGCTTAGTGCAGCTTGTTCTTGAAGTTACTCAGTACGGCAACACTGTACGTACATATTCCATTTGCTTCTACATACCATTGTAAACCTTAATTTTCCGCTCTAGTGAACATCAAAGTGTCGAAATAATTTGGGAAACGCAATTGCGAATTTCTAGACTTGCCTGTGAGTTGTAATAGCAGATAGCTCACCAGCAACAAGTGAAATAATCATTTTGAACTAAATGACATTTTGCTAATGAACTTAATGCACGGTGCTTTGTTTGTGCACAAGAAAGATAAGTGTTTGCAGTGTAAGATTAGGTGTTATGCTCTGTGACCATCAGCTACAGTGAACATTGCAGCATTTCTGATTAAACTGTGACCAAAGCATATTTTTGAAGAACCCATAAACTGCTGAGAAAACGAAGGGGTGCGCAATTGTTTTTTGGGCAGTAAGAGGGTGCCGACATGAGAAAATGGTTGAGAACCATTGCTTTAGAATTTAGATAAATCCAGTATTCGAATCAAAGTGGTTTACTGAATTTGAGGCATAAAGTACAGGGTTCTCTAGACTGCTGTATTTATGCTTGAATTTAATTGATTAGAGCAGTGGTTCTCAACCGTTTGGCTGAAGGGGGCCAAATTTAGACTTCCGACTTTGTCAGAGGGCCGCACTAAAAATATTTTAACACAAGTCAATTGACACACTTCATTTTATAGCAGAACGAAGTCTATTACACGACATATTGGGGGTTTTGTTGAAAGACTGCTCAGCGCCGCACAAAGGGTGCTTGGGGGCCGCATGCGGTTCTCAAAACTGGCTGAGAACACTGGATCAGAGGAAAAATCGCCATAAATATGCGCTAACGATTTTGTTGAAATTCTCATTTCGCTTGGTAGCTAAGCAGATAGGATCGTCCCTCAAAATGTTGTTTCCACCCAGATTCGTGCTTTTCTTGCTGAAATTCGTACTAGTTTGCTGGAAATGTACGTTTTTGGACGCTCAGGTCAATCAGTGCAGCTGCACCTTAAGTTAAACTACTTTTGACCTTTCTAGATTACGTCACCGGACGCATAGGAAAAAAAGCAAAGAGAGGCGAAAAGACTTGCATCGCCAAAATGCTCTTGCGCGCGATAGCAGGGAGGACAGTCAGTCTGCGCACGATGCTCAGCAAAGTTTTCGTAGCGCCGGTAGCATTGCTGGCGAAACACCTCCGATATCTGGTGCTTCCACTGATAAAGCTGACTATGGGCTTTTCAACCGTACCACCACGGATTTGGCCAGTGATAACAGGTTGAAGTCGGACACCATGCCGTTGCTTAAACGTGAAGGCGAAAGGACGTGATGCTCAAACCACTTCTATTTTTACCTTGTCACATGTTACAGTCGCACGGCGACGCCAAAACCCACTAGTATTTTGCACTCTGTACTAATATGCTTCTGAATTTTTGTGCTTGATGCGAGATTGGCAATTACTCCCGTTCCGAACGCTGTGGTTTCTTCATCGCTTGCGTTGCCGTTCAAACGACAGTGAACTTATTATCGCAAAGCTTTTAAAAGAACTCAACACTGCCGCGATATAAATTCACCTAACTGGCGGTAGGCACAATGCGAAATATTCTGTTTAAGTTTCAGCGAGTTGTATTAAATCAGCTGATCAAATCGTTGCTATCCAGTGACTTTGTGGCGTACGTTCGTATACGTTCTGATTCTTGCGTTTCACCATTGTGGTTTGATGAACTGAATTTTACCCACCGAAATGTTTAATGTTATCAGTGGTAAATGAAGAACAATTATTTAATCGGATAGGTTGATGGCTGTTTCTTTTGCCCAGTGTTGCTAAAACCACCGTCGTAAAATGGCATGTATCGTGTATGGAAGATGTTTGAAGTTGATGGTGAAATAACCTGTGGAACAAACATTTAAAATTATTTCAAAATAGCAGCGATTACGTTACATTCTGGCCATACGCATCGTTAGTTGTATCGTCTTGGCCGACTTCATTGAAAAGGATGTTGCTTGCTATTTAGAGGTGTTCAGGTCCCTTACATTAAAAAAAAAAGAAACTGAAATGGCATCGAGACTCAATGAAAACTTATTAAGAGTTGCTCTCTGGTATGTTGTGCTTTGCTTTAAGCCATAACCCCTGGTCTCTGCATCATGATTTTAATCAAGCTGCAAAATGTTTTATAGTAGTCTGGTTTCATTCACTGAGGAACGTGCTGTGTTTACAAGATATTTGGCACAGTGATCTCTTAAAATCATTTACATATTGCATGGATGCCGTTTGTCAGATACGTACTTTTGTTCCACGTTACTGAAGCCAAAAAATGTGTTGCATAGTGCCACTATTGCTTTTCTTTCAACAACACTGCATATGTCAAAGCTTTGCTTCGATGGCGCAGGGAAAAACCGAATATTTTGAGAGTTAAGCATTTTTCAGTTGGTTGAGGAAATGACTTTTTCATGCACTTTCTCTCTCCGCCAATGTAGTGGATTTTTGAAACATTTATTGAGGCAGTGCTTTCTTCCAGGATTACTATTTGTATTCATTTGGAGACAATGTCGCCGGAACCGACCGCTTTGTGTTCTTTATCACTGCTACTTACCGGATTGACACGGGCGTTTGCTGCCATCTTCTATGATAGTTACTGAGAGGTGTCCATATCTTGATGTTACACTAATTTAAGTGAGTTCCCTTTCCATCTCATGAAATGTTTTACAGAATGTTCGTTAAAGCCATCCTAGCAAAGCAAAATGTTTGTCAAAAACTGTCTAATTTTCTTATTTACTCTCGGCTGAAGGGTGATGCGGTGCATGGTTTGAAAAGGATTTTCGTCTTTTCCATTTGGTCTAGGTGGTTCTTTGAGATACTTAACGAAAAGCAAAGCCTGACCTTCGATCCCGTGCTATTTTCAAGACATTGTCTTTCATGTTCTCACGCTGTGTGGTTTTAGTTTCCATTACTACTGCGTTTTAAACTTAGCGTTTGGGAATTACGCAACTGAACGATCACGTAATCAGCTTTGCAACCATTGGTGATGTGCAGATTCAAACACAAATGAAGAAGCTGCCATAACTTCCTCGTTACATTGGCAAAAGTTTTCTGAATGACTCTTCACCAAAATTTTTAAAATTTATATTGAGCAAGTAGCGGTTACTTTGCATGTCGCAATTGTCTGGATACTGGAGCGTGTTATGTTTCTTTTTTATCTATGCAATGTGATGCGTATTCTTTATTACCGAATACTGAATATAAGAAACTTATTAAGTGATGCTGTATTGGGTGTGTGCGAAAGATTGTCGTTGGGCGCTAGTGATATTTTTTGATGTTTCAATGGAGCGTGGAAATTAAGATAGGGAAGAGCTTGATCCAGACTCACATGCCAGAAGCACGAGCGTCAGTTCGCCATTTACTACTTCCGGCGGAACAGAACATAAGATTGATTACATTTATGCAGAAGCAATTCGTCGATTTTCAACGAAACGACTTCTCAGTACGTCAAGTGCCCAGGTTTAGTTCGGTGCTCGCCCAGATGTGCTATAATTGAAAAGAAACAGATACATATGAAAGTCGCCCAACCTCATCTACTGGTCAGTGTTTGTGAGTTTACCTGTATATCTCACATTACACCTGATTCGGTGCTTTTCCGTATGCTGTTTCTTTTCCAGCGCTTCTTCGTATACAGCACGACATTACTCTGCCTTTTCAGTCCACATGAAAGGTGAGGTAATGTCGTTTGTGCACTAAAAACATCGCTGCAGGAGGCATGTTGACCTTTAAACCGACTGAAAGTTTGTGAAATATCATAATCGCGAAATTTTCGAACAAGTATCAAGTTAGTCTGGGCTGTTCACCGTTGTGAACAATATCACGAGTGTACAAGCCGTACATTTTTCATAACCCTCATGAAAGCCTACGAAAAAACAGTCAGTTGTACGTCTGGACAATTGAACAATTTGTATCAAAAAAGCACAACAGATATAACTCATCTTCAACCGTGTGCCTGGCAGCAGAGATGTGCGAATTGCCTTTGCTTGTATTCTGATCCGCTCCTTTAAGAAACAGTCAGACCTGGTCCGAAAGGTTTTCTGATATTCAGAACCCGATCCATAATCGCTGACTAGTTACAATCATAAACCGTGTGTTTGAAACTACAGTTCGTGTGCGTTATTTAGGTTTTCATCATTTCACCCATAGACTTTTGCTTGCATTTTACAGGCCTGAAGATGCGGAATCGACGCGAAATCGATTTCCACTTTGCGAGCAGCTTTTGCTGCGTCGCCCTTGTGGAGACTTGTTGCTTAACTGCCACTGATTTCGTTTTTCAGACCAGAAAAAAAAACACAACATGCATACATTAGTTGCAGTCATTGTTCTAACTGCGCACCAATTATGCATGTTACTAAAATTTAGTTCGAGCTTGAACACTAAGCTGATGAGACAGACTTGAAGAAGAAACGGAAATCTGACACAGGACATCCATATGTTAATTTTCTCGATCGCGTAAACACAAAATTCCCTTTTTATATCAGCTATGCTTCAATGGACTGGCATTTTTTGCATTTGTGAAACCCAACATACTGCCCTGTTCGCTCATCACAAATTCGCACAAACAGCTTCCAAATATCGTTTTTTTCTGTGCAAAACTTCTACGTGTACCTGTCTTCTTTTCAGGGGCGGATCCAGCCAGTAACTTTAGGGGGGACGATTTCAGTAATATTTGGCAGTCAAGGCTGACTACTGTAAGAGATGAAACATACTTCACAACACTGCTGTGACAAAACAATGGACGACTAAATGGCCTTATATCAGGAGTGTTGTTTTCCGAATTGTACAAAATCATGCTGAAAAAAGTTTGTAGGTTTTACGGGGGCGATCGCCCCATTCGCCCCTGCTTTTTTTGCAGCAGGCTTTATCTCCTCGATTTCCGAACAACTCGCCTTTATGACAAATCAAAAATTTCTCGCTAGTCTTACAACCCACAGCCGAAGTTCATTCTGCAGAGAACTTCAAATATTATCTATTCAATTGTAAGTTTTGATTCCGCGTCTGATAGGCTTGCCTTTATAAGGAAAATTCATTAACACGCGCAGATTTTAGTTCTAGAACAGTACAGTATACATGTGTGCAGAGCACGCTTGTAACGTTCACTACTGCTAGTCAGAATGACTTACTGTAAAATTACAAACTGGGCAAAAAGTGGGCAATGGGCATTACACAAAATTATTTTTTTGCGCGAATAGAGCTCAATTGAGGATCTACGTTGGGGTGGAAATATTTTAATGCAAACATGAATACTTCCAATTGTCGTAGTTGTAATTTAACACCCGATATTTAGAATCAGGGTTGCATAGTCGGTGCCGGAGGTTTTTGGGTGAGTCGGCTTCTTAACACTGGAAGTCGGATTTTTTGTCCGACTCCGAATGTCGAATTGGATTTTTGACATCACACTCCTAAATTGGGAATTCCTGTTAAAATGATACAACTTCTTTCGAAACGTTTGTTGAAACAGAGGTTTATTGCTGTGCACCACGATTTCCATTGATTTTAACAGCCAAATTTCATTCTCTCCCACGTTAAGGAGTCGGAGATTTTGGAAAGGTCGGAGCCGGAAATTTTGCGAAAGTCGGATATTTTACCTCCTACTTCGCAACCCTGATTTCAACTGTTGAAAAATAACAACCATCACAGTACTCCAGGTCGGCGGTTACAAAAAGGTAGGGGCCCACTGGGGCCGTCCATAAATGACGTCACACTATTTTGGGCACAAATCTACCCCTGCCCCCCTTGTCACATTTCGTCACAAGTGTTTAACCCCCCTTAAAATATAACGTCACAATTTGCAATCCACCCCTTACAGTTGCAGTTACAAATTTCTATCTATTTTGTGTCTGCCTAGACAAAAATTTCATCTGTTTTATAGATTTGATTTGTGCACGTTGTGGAAAGACCAACATTCTATTCGTAAAACGTCGAAAATACTGCACACATTGCTAAGCAAAGATTAACCACCAAAGTGTTTTCTACTTTGTTGAAGACCGAAACGAATGAATTACGTTGTGCGAATGTTTGCCATGACTGATTGCGGTTGTAGTCCTGTGCATGGATTTACCGTAGTGGTCGCTTTGCAATATTGAAGCAAAAACAAATCATACGAGCTTTTTGCAGTATAGTCTATCTGCAAGAGCGATTTCACAATACCGCACAGAAAACAAGTATGGCGCGCAAATGCAACACAGGACGGTAAATAACTCCTTTTGAGAAACGTTTAAATGATGGTGTATGCATAGGCTGTTAGATGAAATGAATTTTTCTAAAAACTGTTTCCTTCGAGATTGGCGCGTGGCTCACGGGAGGCTTCACTTGATCGTTGTGATCGGTGCGCAGTAAACACCGAACCGTAGACCACAAAAATGAAACAATCACAGTGGACTTTTGAGGTCCACAACTGCTTATGTTTTTCACAGAGGTT
>JGI24021J15306_10008005_pt1 | contig 12947 bp, 3 predicted proteins | sample Ectturendosymbi1_FD_15306 | JGI IMG/M metagenome (IMG submission 15306) | reverse complement strand
CAGGGACATTTCGATTGACTTCCAACCACATACCTCCTCAGCTGATTGCGCTAGAGTTGGGGTTCTCAACCTCACGGAAAGATTTCCAGGGGTACTAAGATGGCAGTTGTGTTTTCATGTACTGCTATTTTTAATATCCCATAGGAAAATGCGTGCCAATTGAAAAACTCTGTATAGATTTTGTTTATTTTATTTACTCTCAGCTTACTGGGGGTGCAGGTTGATTGTTTTATGACTCGGGGATACTTAATTGGAAAAAGGTTGAGATCCTTGCACCAGAAAGCTGTTCAAACCCTTAAAAAACTCGGCAAGTCTTCGAATCAGCAATTAATTAAAATTTTGGTTTGGGTGTCGTTTTTTTGTGAGTGACATCATTAAGTAAGGTAGGTTTTTGGTTATTTTTGGTTGCTGGTACCTGACCTGGGCCCAACCGGTATATGGAAATATTTGCTATGTTTTCATTGGAAGCTAGGCTAAAATCTGCGTCTTTTGAGACCTTGATTTGATTTTCTAACGTTTCTGCTTCAAAAGTTATGATCTAAAATAAACAAACAAAGTAATTTTCTAATTGTGGGATTAATTACTTTGTTTTTTTGTTTTAGATCATGACTTTCGAACAAGAAACACTTAGCAACACAAGGGTGCAAACAAAACAAAGGGGACGTCAGGGGAAAAACAACGCAAAGGGCTTGAAAATGCTCAACCATTACCGCTAAGCGATCATGGAGTTAATTTCGGTTGTGACCTTAATTCTCTCAAAGCAGAGAAACCGCTTGTGGATTCATAAGCGTGGTGATACAACTGTACCTCACTAAAATATCTCCCAGTAGTTCGAAGCTTTGTGAAGGTTGCCAAGCACATCCCTCACACTGAACTGGGACCATGGTATGTATTGATTTCTTTAAACAAAGTTCTTCAAAAAGACTACCTTATCATACTTTGGGGTGACAATGATGTGTGGAAAGTGAAAAGGGGGCGATGGAACAAAAAAGTTTGAGAAATACTATTCTGTTCTAATTTGAAGAAACATTAGGTCTTGGAGTGATAATCCAAAATCTGTGGTTCAGAGACTGTTTGAAAGCATGGTACTTTTTAATTGGTCCACCTAGGTGGGACCAGGCCCACTCCACCAAGACTGCGATTTATGTGATGGAAATGCTTTAATGTGTTGCCAAATGCTAGGAAAGCATAAAAGAATATATTAAGCTTATTTCAGTGGTATGCAGCCTAAAATGTTTTAACACTTTGAGAGCTGGGGTACAATATATTCGTACTTTGAAATCAGCCTAAAACCAGCAGTTGTTAGTTGCCTTACCAACACCATAGCTCCTACGCTGATTGCACTAGAGAGCTGTTCAAACCCTTAAACAGATCGGCCAGTCTTCTAGTCTGCACTCAAAAAAAATTTTTTGGTTAAGGGTTGCGGATTTTTTGTGAGTGACGTCATAAGTGAAGTACTGTAGTTTTTAGGCCATTAGTCTCATGTTACCTGGCTTAGGGCTTAACCGCTAAACCAAAGTATTTCGCTGAAGTTTTTATTGGAAACTACGCTTGAGTCTGAGTCTTTTGAGCCTTTGATCAACTTTCTAACGTTTCTGGTTCAAAAGTTATGATCTAAAATAAACAAATTGATTAATTATCTAATTAACTAATTAGTCAAATATTTTTATTACTTTAGATCATAACTTTTCAACCCGAAATCCCAGCAGGTCATCCAGAGTATCAAAAGACTCGGATTGTAGTCTAGTTTCAAATAAAAACTTTAGCAAAATACTACCATCTAACGGTTTGGGCCCAGGGCCAGGTGAAGTGAGCCAAGGTGGCCTAAGTCCTCCACTTATGACGTCACTCACAAAAAATCCTCATCCCCAACCAAAAAAATTTTTTTGAGTGCAATCTGCAAGACTTGCCGAGCCTTATGAGCCTTTTACCGGGTCTGTAGCGCTGACCGGACCAGAGCAATTTCCGCATAAAGCCACGTGCTCAATCAGCTGTTTTTGTGCGAACCGCTTGAGTTAACCTGGATGCGAAAGTGTTAAAAATGATTTGAGATGTTGGCAATTGTTTAGTGCAGGGGTGGGCAAATTATTTTTGCTTGGGGGCCACTTTGAGAAGGCCGCATTTGGTGGAGGGCCATACCTTCTTATGGGAGTAGAAGCAAGTCTTGATTTATAGCCTCAGCACTAATATTTACTATGAGAAGTTGGAGGAAATTTTAGATTTGAAGCTTTTCCTGAATGCTTCTGTGGCCTGCGGGCCACTGGAAATGCCGTGGTGGGCCACATTTGGCCTGCGGGCCACTATTTGCCCACCCTTGGTTTAGTCTAAAGGCAACAAAATGTTTGCCAGGTTTACCATTTTTGCCTAAAGCTGGAAAACGCTTAGCAGTATGAATTTCCTGCCAAAACCGTGTAGTAACAGTGGATATCATGGTGGGGAAACCATCCTGTATTGAATGTGTTAATGAAGCAATGCCAATAAATAATATTTCATGTTTGCAACTGCAGCATTCTGTCAACATTGCAGATTGTCATTTTCTAAAAACTCACCCTCAACAATACCACGTGTATCAAAAAGTACATGAAGTTTATGGATCTAAAAGATATGCAAAATACAATTATTTGACTAGCAAGCACTATATTTTGTTTTTACGCCTATATTTTGCATGGCAATCATTGATCTTGTTAAATAATTACTCAACAATTTTTCTTTGTGCTTGCTATACCAAGCTTACCCTTGTCTAAAAGTATGACTCTTGTACCAAAGTCATAGTAAAAGTAAAAATTCATACTTTTGTACGCATTTTGTCCGACATTAATTAATTGTGCTGACGACTTACGTTTCTGTTTTGTTGACTCAATTATTCTAGCATATTTTATACTTGTTCATAATCTTATTTTTCAACAGAGTCAAAAACTTACTTTCAGTTCAATGTATTATATTTGAAAACTGGCAAAAATGGTTATAACCTGAAAAAGCTGTAACGTCTTATAACATGTTGAAACTGCAATTTTTCTAATGAAAGAAATCAGTAAGAGCTGATGATGCCTTCTTCATAGGTGAAATATATATGTACTCTGTAAAATCTTAGTGTCTGATTCTTTGCGGAGAAAAGATTTCTTTCGATAGACAGTGTTACCCAAAGTATATATTTTCATTAAACCAAAGGTTAGACCAGTGCTTCTAAAGTTTTTTCATATTCCCCTTTTGCAAACCCAAACACTGTTAATTCTTCCCCAACAACAACAACAACAACAATAGATGATTATGAACCAAACAGACTTATAACGTCAGTCACTGCAGTTAAAGCAGCTTGTCCTTGCGTGCTATAGAGAGCAGACATTACCATCTAAACCAACCTCGTTGTGCAGGTTTTTATCAGTTGAATAAACAAATAATAAAAAGATTTTTCATCCGCAGCTTTTCCTTCCTGAAACAAATTTCCTCCAGGCATTAACACTTTCGATGCCAGCACACAAGAATATTCGTTCTTACACGCAATTGGCTAGGCGCTAGCACATGAGAATGTTCGTGTCTGCATTCAAACACTCATAACTTCTTTCATATGTGATTTTTTGCAATGAAAATTTCCACGAATGTTCGTCATAGCTACATACATTAGCTGTGAAAATTTCAGGCAAATTGAGCAAGAAATTGTTGAGTTATGCAATTTTTTATCAAACGTTCTTTGGTAGGCACAGGCTACACCATTTTTTTCAAACTGGTAAGGTACAAATAGCTGTTTCAGTTGTTGCATGTCACACAACAACTTTTTTGTGCTGGTCGTTTCCATTGACAATTTACAAGAATGTTTTCAATACCTTCCTACATTAGTCCTGAAAATTTGAAGTCATTCCATCAAAAAATTTTGGCGTTATGGTGCTGTATACCCAACCACCATGCTAGGCCTAGGCTAAAACACTTTTGAAAATACTTAGGTCCAGACAGTTGTTCCATGTAACACCACCACTTCTTTTGTTTGTTTGCAATGAAAATTTGCAATAATGTTCACCATATCTACCTGCACAACCCCTGAAAATTTCATGGTTTATGAGCAAGTACTATTTTGGTTATGCGGTTCGCTGTCCAGCAACATTTTGCTAGGCCTGCCTACAGCACTTTTTACAAAGCACATCAGTCCTGACAGTTGTTGTGTATAGCAAGATAATTTTTACTGTAGTCATGTTTTTGTAAAGAAAAGTCTTTATACCTATGTACATCATTCCTAAAAATTTGAAGCGAATATAACAAAAACCTTAGGAGCTCCATGCAATCGCGTCATAACTATGGTACCGTGTAGGCTACAAAACTTTATCCTATTCAACAGGGTTGAGAAGTTGTTTTAAAAAGCGCCATAATTCTTTTAAAATTATTTTTTTGCAACTAGAATTTTCATGAATGTTCTTCTGGGACATATATGCCTTTCCTGAAAATTTGAGTTCAATCCATCAAGAACTTTCCAAGGTATTAATTTATGAATTGAGCAACCAGACTCTGTTCCCAGCACTTTGGACAACATGTGGTGAAACATGCCCAATCGCAGATTTTAATGTGTAATGCATCAGAACTTTTTCAAAACTAGTTTCTTGCCACCAAAACTTAAGCGAATGGTTTTCTTGTTGTTATGCTTTTCTGAAAAATTGAACTCATTCCTGCAAGTACTTTTTTGAGTTATTAATTTATGAATCGAGCAACTGGACTGCTGGTCACAGCTCAATGTGAGACAGTAGCTTCATGTCACTAGCAACACGCTATCGCGATTAAGTTCAGTTCAAGTAAGTTGGTTTATGAGACGCAATGACTTTTCTTGTGCATGGTCATTTGCAACCAAATTTTACACAAATCTTCTTTTTGTACCAATGCATCTTACCTGAAAATTTGAGTTAAATCAAGCAAGAACTCTGAGTTGTTTGTGTCTGTATTGACAACTTGCAGCACATTGGTCTAACAATGTGACACAATAACAATAAAAGCTGGTGCTGATCAGGTGAAAACCCACAATACATGCAGAGCCTAAGGTGTTAAAAATTCCTCCATAGTAAGCGATATGGCACCTGTTTGAGAACCACTAGGTTAGATAAAGCTTAAACTGCCGAAGTTAAATATTCGTTTTCATACCCATTTTTTTGTCTGGGAAGGTTGTGGTTCTACCAACCCTAGGAGGACTTAAACTACCTCAGGGTTTTCAGTGACTACAGATAGTTTTGCTGATTCTGCACCAACATAAAACCAAACCAATTTAAGATGTAATCATGCCACTTGGTCCTTGGTTGATCTCTGGGCTGTTGTCCTGTGATGCAACAGCAGGACTTGCTTTACCTACCTTCTTAGGATATTCTGACATGGGTGAACCAATATAGCTGAGATCTATCCCTTTGGTGGAGAAGTGGCATGATATTGAGGTTTTATGAATTTCACGGCAACACATTTTGTCGCTAAGTCTCATGCCATAAACTCTACAAAAGTCCCATTTCTGTCAATTGTACTTCAGATAGTCATTACCCGGTATTCATGATCACTAGTAGGGATTGGAACAAAGACTGATTTAACAGCTAACAACTTCGTGACCACAGAGCGATAAAACTCATGAAGAACTGCATATGCTTTACCAATTCGTGTATCAATCTCCTTGTCACTTTTGAATACCATACTAAGATACTTGGACTTCTTGACCTGCTGCAGTGTATTACCATTTACTTGGGATTGAAAAGTTTGAAGCAGCCAGAAAATTAGAAGTCATACCTGGACTTGGACTTCTTGACCTGCTGTAGAATAATGCCACTTACCTGCAGCATACACTGGCTTGGTTTTTGGAGAGACATGTTGACTTGGCTATAACTGTCTATCCACTTCATATAGAATATAAAAAGAAGTCGTAGCAGCTCATCCTCTTGACAGAGTCCAACATCCACTGTGAATGGTTGTGATTTAACTTGGCCAACGTGGACACAAATGTCTGAGCAGGAACACAATGACTTGACAGTCAGAAACAAGCATCCATCAACACTGTACCCCTGCAACACTCCCCTAAAGTTTATCGTAAGGGATCCAGTCTTATGCTTTCTAAAGTGTGAGAAAATGTGTAGATTTCATAAATTTGATAGAGAGTGAATATTTGGTTTATAGTGCTAAAATCGGAGTCTTTTGATACTTTGGATGACTTGCTGGGTTCAAAAGTTGTGACCGAAAAACAACAAAATAATTAATTAATCCCATAATTAGATAGTTTATTTATTTTAAATTCAAACTTTTGAACCAGAAACACTAGAAAGTTGATCAAGGCTCAAAAGGCTCGGGTTCTAGCCTAGTTTCCAATGAAAACTTGCGCAAAATACTTCTATCTAGCAGTTGGGCCCTAGGCCAGGTAACATGAGCAAAAGTGGCCAAAAATCAACCTCACTTATGACGTCACTCACAAAAAAACCTGAAACTCCAAACCAAAAATTATTCTTTTCATTGCAGACTACAAGACTTGCCAAGTCTCTTGAGGGCTTGAACAGCTTTCTTGCACAATTGGCAGAGGAGTTATGCTGTTGCTAAGTCACATGGCTTATGCTTGATTTATGCCTCATTTCCAGGTACTTCTAGTTTGCAATGAAAAAAGTTTTTAGGTTTTGGATTTCGTTTTTTTGTGGCTGACATCACAAGTGGGTAAGGTTTTTGGCCATTTTGGCTCAGGTTACCTGGCCCTGGGCCCAACCGCAAGATGGAAGTATTTTCATCAAGTTTTTATTGGAAACTAGGCTAGAATCTGAATCTTTTGAGCTTTTGATCTGGTTTCTAGCACAAATGAATAAATAGCCAATAAGAAAAACTATTCACAATGATATGAACTTTGAACTTACTATTTTTCCTAAATTAAAAGACGTAAGTTTCATTTGTTCATGTAATATTATTTAGTTATACTATTTTAGTTGAATTACTTTCAGTGGTTTCATTGTATTTTTTAAAATGAAATATTGAAATACAAAGACATATAAGAAAGACATTTACATGCAATTTACCACCCTTGTTCCAAAAGATCCAAGAACGCACAATGGATGCAGAATTGGATTGGCAGCTATTCGAAGCAGCTGTAGCTTCATCTGCTGCTTGGGTATGTGGACGGAAATGACTTGGTTTGTTGATGTTGAAGAATGGCAATAAGAGTAACCCAGTGTTTGAACCATAAGGTGATAGATTCTATTCCAGCAAAGACAATAGCATACAAGGCTGAGCATCAGAACAACACTGATTCTTCTCTGCATTTGCAGTGTGCTAAGACATCTGTGCAGCCCCAAGTGTCCAAAGTGCCATCAAGTCACTGTATTCTTGTTCTTAAGTTTGTGTTGTAGTGGTGTTAAATCGCAACTGTTTACCGTTGGTGTTGGACTTTGACAATAGTGTGCGTTGTCACCAAGTTTCTTCATAGTCTACATGAGGGATGCATAACATTTTCGCTATTACTGGCCACATTTTGTTTTTATTTATTAACACCGTGGCTGCCGGGGTATGATGCATTCATACTTTGAAATCAGCCTAAAATCAAGCAACTATAGCAATGGTATAGCTCATCCGCCAATTACGCTAAAGAGCTTTTCAAACCCTCAAAAGACTTGGCAAGTCTTCGAGTCTGCTTCAGGTTTTTTTGAGTGACATCATAAGTGAGGTAGGTTTTTCGCTCATGTTACCTGGGCTAGGGCCCAACCGCCAGACCAGTGTTTCTCAACCCCGAGTCTGCAGACTCATTTGAGTCCGCGGAAGGCTCTGGATGAGTCCGCAAGCGCTAGGGGCAAACAAGTTTTCTGTAATGCCCTCACCCAACAATAACTTTATCAACTTTTTATACAATTGACATTTTTGTTCGTACAGGGATTGAAATGCACCTAACCAGCATGAAAAACTCAATCAATAATCTGCTGTTCCGCATGGCATTCATACTTTTGAGGTATAGTGTGTACAGCAGCTTAAACATAAAGTTGTTATCTAAACTGCAGTTTATTTTTACCGTCATAGTTTATAACTGCTAAACGAAAGCAGGCGTTTGTGTATAATGACAACTACTTGGAAATTGGATTTACTTCAGTTGTAGTAAATGGTGAAATCAGGCCACAGTTCGTGCATTACTTAAAATCTTTGCTCACAGTCACGTATCTCTCAAAGAAGTTACGTCGGCATATCGAGTAAAAATATGTGAAATACGTTGATGAAATCCTCGAGCTTTTTAAAGAGGAAAAACATTAGGTAACGTGTAGTCGTCGTACTTATTGTCTATCTACTTCAGGAGTAAAAACTTAGTTCTAAAATACAGCAGTATGTGCTTCTTTTTCTGTTGCTTGGAAAAATGCAAGAGCAACAGCGTCTTGTACAGCAGGAGAGAGCTTGGTCAAACCAGCAGCGGTGAAAATAACTAGAATAATGTGTAGTTATGCCATGGTTTTTCTAAAAGCACCATCAAGTGGCGCATCTAAACTCTCAGTCGACATTCTGAAACAAACTGTTGCTGCTGCGAACGTGAAGCGAAGTGAAATCTCCAGAGATGGCAAGACATGAGATTACAGATTTAGGAAATGATGCACAGTTCATGGTGTTCGTGCGACTGAAGACTGCGTGGAACAATTTTTCTTTTGCCGTCCACTTGCCAACATACTAAGAAAAGTTGACGAAAGTAGATTCCTTCACTACAGTGAATGTTCCGTATATGGAATACGGAACATCAGCTTTCGCGGGCTCTCTGCATGTCTGTTCGTCCCAATGGTGCTTCGGGCATCATAAGAATCAACAAGGTTTTATGAATTCATGAAAATGGCAATCAAAAATATTTAGGCACGTCTTGTCTTCTTAGCCGAGAAAAAATCAGACAGCGAAGAAATTTAAGAAGATCCGACAGTTTTTAAATAGATTTCATTTGCTGTCAATCACATCAAAAGCCATCCATTACGCATTTGTTAATTTGGTGTTTTGTGTGGCGAGATGTGGGCAGAACACAGTGGGCGTCAATTTCATTTGAACATTCGTTGGCTCATGAGGAAAGGTGCTGGAGAGGGTTGCCCATGCAATGACACTGGTGTGTTATTAAAAGAACAGAATCACAACTTTGCTGAATGATTCATCGACAGCAAGATGTTTGCCAAATAGCTATATTTCAGTGATTTTTTTATATGCTTGAATCAGCTCAACAACTCCATGCATGGAAAAGGTAAAATACTTTCAGATGTGTGCAAGACATCGTCTCGTTTAAATGTAAGACACAGTTGTGGATCTATCGAATTGAAAATGGAAATGTATCTGCGTTTTTGGCATTAAACACACTTGCAGAAGAGATAGAAATTGATTTGCCCTGCACTCGTCAAATCTTTCTTGAGTGCCTTACTACATCTCTCCGAGATGGATAGATATATACCTTCTCGCAATTACATCAAAACATTTAACTGGGTGCGAAGCCCTTTGGAGGTGTCAGAGCTACGGGTTCATTGTGAAATGGATTGCATTGCTGAATATTGAGCTGCAAAGTCGACAGCTGTGGAGTTTGACTCAAGTTTGAGTGGATGCCCAAACCAAATCTCTCAGATCTGTGTCGGCAGACAACAAAAGCTCTTTTTCATTTTTTCCACTATATCCCGTTGTGAAGCTGTTTTTCAACAATATAACTATTTTTGAACCAAACACCGATACCAACTTCAACCAGAAGATGACATTAAGTGGGCGTTGACGACCACAGGCTCTTAGTTCGACAAACTTGTGAAACAAACTCAGAGACAAGATTCTAATTGAAATTTGTGAATGTGGGCCATGAACTGAATTTGCTAAAACTGGTGTTTTTTTAGCAATTCTCCTAGCCTTAGTTTATCTTGAGTCTGTGAAGATTTATACTGTTCTGATAATAGTCCGTGTCTTAAAAAGGTTGAGAAACACTGCGCTAGACCAATGGTGCACAACCTGCGGCACAGCCGCATGTGGCCTTCGATAATGAAATTTGTGGCCGTCCACATGTAATTTAAAATATAAGTTTGGGCAGCTGTGCTGGAGTATATGAAGCAAAACAAACACAAGGCAAGAAAGTCAGTCGACCAAATTTTTCATTTACTAAATTCATTAAAATGTTTGATATTTTATGCTTTTAGGCATAAGCAAATGGCATGTACCGGATAAAACCTATTCATTAATTAAACGTATCTTATAAATATAACTTGAACTCATTGGCAGCCATACTTTCTTTAAATAAAAGTAATGCAGCCAGCAATAGCAAAACGTTGCACACCCTTGCGCTAGACAGAAATGTTTCATTCAAGTTTTCATTGGAAACTAGGCTAGAATCCGAGCCTTTTGAGCCTTTGATCAACTTTCTATTGTGTTCTATGAATAAAATTTTGCGGTAATGAAAATAATTGATGATGCAGTATTAAAGTTCTTTTATTTGGTATTGAAAAAGTATGGAATATGGTTTTTGAAGATATGTGGGAACCTTGCAAAACAGACTTGAAGCAAAACAGAATCAAACAGTTTGAGTAAATTCTAATAGTTATATTTTTTCAGCTCTGTAGAACCAGTATATTTTGACCAATTTTTCTGCTGTCTCTGCACTCAACCTGTTTCTGATGTTGGACCATACCAAACCACATTGAAAAATACGTTCTATAGATGCTGTACTAGCAGGACATGCACATAAACTTGACATGAAACTGCAGAAGTTATGTGAGAGTAGATTTTCTCTGTTTGTTGTGTGCATGCTTACCAAGCGCCACCACACTGATGGAGTGAACTGACCAACAACACTTTGAAAACAAAGATGGGTACATTTCTTTACCTCAATTTTGAATGTCATAATCAGTATAGCAAGTTATTATTGTGTAATTCTGAAAATGGTGATATTGCATGATACAATGAAACAATTCAGAATAGGGGTTTTATGTTTTTCTTCCAAAAAGAGAACAAAAACAGGTGTTTTGAACAAAAAGTGGGTTTTTCTCAACTTTGCCCCTGGTGAACACTTCTAACCGAGTCGATGTGGCTATCACTGTCGAAGACTGGAGCACTCGTTCTCTAACTTTTTACATCAGCGGACCAGTAAACAATGCAAGAAATTTTTACAGACCGGAACATACAATTGCAGTGAATGCAACAGATTATCACAATCATTTTGTCAACCAGAGCTGTTATACATGGTTTCATGCTGAGGATCCTCAAATCTAGGGAATTTATATAGTCAAAGTTGTAAGATAACTCCAGCAATGTTGACTTATAATGCCTAATGACTCTTTAGCAACGACATCAACACTGGTCAATCATTTAAAGTTGAAAGCATCCCTGTACCCTTCTGCACAAAGCTATCCCAAACTGCCAGCTTTTTTTGAATGCGTCTGTCTTCTCAGTATAAAGATGTTTGTGCAAAACCCCTGCAGAGATGTATTAAGCTTGTTCAAATCAAAATGGCAAAATATATCCGCCAAATACGCAAGCTTACTCATCCAAAAGAAGTTCTGCTGAAAGAAAGTTCCATCTTAAAACTGTTATGTTTCTTCCTCTAGCTGCACAAGACACGAAAGAACTCACCCTCTTGATAGTCATCTAGTTCTGTATGTAGAAATGTTCATGCTGCGAATCCACATTTTCACACAGTGTTTTGAATAGTCTGGAGTTTGAAAAGGGTCGACTTTGAATTTCATTAACAATTTTCACCGCATTATTTAGCATGTTTCAAATCAGTTTCTTTACACCTAAATCTCCAGATGGTTATGCAATGATTAAACAACATTTCTTTATGTGCTACTTTAATTTTTGCAACCACTTGCAGCCCCACATGTGCATACTCTGATAAAGTTTTCCCAGTCTCTCTTTCTCATCAAAATATTCTTTAATATATCTCTGACCCGGTGCTACATCCTGAAAGTTTATGGAGCATAGAAGTTCTTCTTTGAAATCTTCTTTTCCCATATAATGCACAGAACAAAATGGCACAATTAGTCACATCAGCAGTTGATTCATTGAGTTGATTGCAAAATACCTCGATAACCTACTCTCTGAAATCAATTCACTTATCTTCAGTCCTTCACTCAACTGTTCCATTAGAAAATGGTAGAAGCTCTGGTTTGTGAGCTACATGGGGAACCAAAACTTGTTTAATCTGCAGATAGGATTCACGGGTTTACTAACTCTTTGCCACTGGTAGAGAATTTTTTGTGTTATATATTTCAAGAGAAACCAGATATAATGCGTGAAGAAGTGATTCTTCAGTAGCCTACTAGCCATCGTTTACTTTGCTTTTTTGACTACACATCTCTCTGAGTAGTCCTTGAATATAATCCAGTGACTTTTGCTGTGCTTCAAGTCAGGGGTGTGCAGAGTTCTGGTGATGTCTGGGGCAACTGGTCAGTTGTATGCCCTTTACCAAATTGTAGTATTGAGGAAAGTAAGGAAAAAGGCAATACATGAAAACTAGTGTTGACGAAACAAGTTTAAAAAACTAAATCCATGTACCATATGGTAGTAGGCTTACAATATGAAAAAACATCTAGTTACAGTATTTTAAATTTTTTGATTTCCCTCTTTGCATGCCCGGGCCATCGCCCCACCCCTGCACATCCCTGCTTTGAATGAAAGTGATGAGCAAGTGTAGGTTTCATTGCATCATATGAGAGAATTTGGGAGCATACTAATTATAAGGGCTGCAGCAGCTGTTCATTGTATGAAGCTACAGTAAAGCCAAGTTCGAACTATTTTTTATCATATTGCTTGACAATTTCTCCTTTTTGCTTTTTAGTTCCTCCTACTACTGTAAATATATCTGCACACATTCTTTTCATAGTTTGTTGTAACTTTGAAGTACTGGTACTTGCTTAACACGTATAGAGCTGGCCTACGATATATTCACACTTTGATTTCGGCCTAAAAAACAGCAATTTTCGGTTGCCTTACCAACGCCCTAGCTCCTCCGCCGATTGCGCTAGAGAGCTGTTCAACAGCTCACA
>JGI24021J15306_10007999_pt1 | contig 12954 bp, 11 predicted proteins | sample Ectturendosymbi1_FD_15306 | JGI IMG/M metagenome (IMG submission 15306) | reverse complement strand
TGTGACTTGGAAATTCCCATTTTCTTCAGGTGTTCCAATTGGTTATTGCTTGCGTAATTGTTCGGTGATTGGCTGGTTTTAAATGCTTCCAGAACCACCAGGTAAATTTTGGGTACTCGGGTTTTCACCTGGCCGTGACTAGTCGTCATGTGATTTCGCTTGTGTCTTGTGATTTAGTCTTGTGACTTTGCTGACGTTTTAATGACGTTGTCTTTAGGATCAGCTGACTTAATAATCCGCTTTGATTGGCTGCAACCTTTTTTGAATTTGTCCTGGCTGTTTCGGGGTTGTGGTCATTTAACAAGTCTATTTTCTGTACAGTAATAAAGTTGTTGCAGGCAACTTGCCTGTAACACTTGGCTCGAATCAACAAGAAATATCATTTGATGAAGCAACTAAAGATTGCCTAAAGTTCTTAGTAAATTAAAATTCTGCATTTATTTTATTTCATTTTCTTCAGTGGAATCTGAAAGGTGCTTTAGTGCTGCCAGATTGTTAAACAGCAAGGCTTAGACCAGTGGTTCCCAACTTTTTCAATGTCATGGGACCTTTTAACGATTTGACGGAAAGCTGTGGACCCCTTTCGCAAAAACAAGTCAGGCAGTCAATCCTGTTAGTTAATAGTTGCAAGTGGTCTCTACCAGAAAAGGTTATCATCTGCTTTGCGCGCCAAAATTCGTGAATATTCTATGGAACATATCACGTACGAACTTGACATTGTTGCATGGCAATCAAATTGTCTAACGAATATGGAATTATGTGTAAATAAGCAGTGATGGAGTCTCCAGACTTGGTCTCGGTCTCAAGACGTGTCTGGAGACCCGTTTTTTGAAGTCTCGGTCTCGAATGTTTCAGGTCTCGTCTCGGTCTCGGTCTCGAGCTCTTTGTCTCGAGACTTTGCATAGGTTATTTTTTTATGAAGCCTTGCAAGAACCAACTCCTTGAAAAAGGAATTGCAAAGTAATTGTTCTAAATTCAGCCGTTCAAAGTGGTCAGTAGCTAAGTTTTCTTTGTTTTTATGCTACTATGCAGAAAACAATTTGCCCTCTACCGTGTTTAAAATTTTTACTGAATTCAATAAAAACAGTGTGTGTGTACCAGTGAAACCGCAGAACATAATTCCACAACACTTGCAACGAGACGTCAGGAGTACTTTGCAAAGGACTATCTTTCAACTGTTTTTGCAAGCAGTTTTGTTATGAAAACCCATATTCAAAAAAAGTGGGAGAGTGCCAACAACTTTCTTTTTCTAGAAGCCATTTTTCTTCGAAGTTCTTTTCAAAGCAAGCTGATTAAACACGCTAGTGAGTTTTTTTTGTTCTGCGTAATGCTGACTTTTTAAAGTTCAGGAATGCCTCGGAACTCTCTTGAGAAAAAGTGTGGCTCATAAGAGTTCTATACAGAGAGCAAGTAATGCGTCATGGTTGATCAGCTACTCTGACGTGCTGCTAGGTTTCACTGCCTTTCTGCGTTTTCTAACCGACCTACGGTGTTGCGAACCTCTAAGAGAGTGAGCGAAAACGGAAATTTGTAACAGTTGTGAATAATCAGTTTAACGTAAAAACATGGAAATTATCAAAAACTTCAAAATGAAAAAGCTTGACAATACGCAATAGCAAATCTAGGAAATATATATATAGCCATCAAATCACCAAGAAGTCGCAACGCCGTTTCACTGCTAATCAGATACAACGCTAATCTCGACCTTCGCTCATTCTGCTGCACAGCAGGGCTGTCAAACTCATTTTCAGAGGGCCATATGAGCATTATGTTTGCCCTCAAAAGGCCAGTTGGAACTGTTAAGACATGTAAATGTGGTTTTGGTCTGCATGACCGCAAAAACCTGCAATCATAGTGAATACATTGCTGCACATTCAAACTAGCGTGTGTATGTAACTAAATGTTTATTTCATTTTGTCGCAGACTCGTGGTATATATCACCAGCATAATCGAATAATACAAGAGTACATAAATGCCATAGCGGAGAGAACGTTACAGAATATGTGTTAGTACACAATCATCACTGAGAGGAGCAAAACACTTTAGCAACGTCCCAACTACAATGCACTTTACTCATAATCATACAGAGATTCGGCAGTGGGAGAGAAATGAAAGCATTCTAACATCAAATTCTGGGGTACACAGGTAAGAGAATAAAAACAAGGAACAACATAAATCGGATGGGGTGCACATTGGCGTCCAGAAGTATGCAAATTGTTTCGATCAAGTTTTCTTAGGTGCAAGTTTTCTTCCACAATCAATTACGTTAATGCGTAACCAGCATCTCTGTGACGCAATGATTGTTATGCTGCAGTGAAAGTAGCCTAAAAACTGAACAACTTTTCAAAAAAAGAGGGAGATTAGATCGGCAAGATGACTAAAATAGCATAGTTATAACATGGCAAAGACCACCATTCGCCTATATAAACAGGTTTCAACCACTACTGTTCCACAAAAGCGAAGTGGACTGAGACTTAACATTTAAGCTTCGTGGGTCACATAAAAAGATGTGACGGTCCACATTTGACCCACGGGCCACCAGTTTGACACGTGTGCTACAGCATGCTGCAGCCCAACAATGCCTGTGGAAAGCATCCTAATACTTTCTATCAACCAGAGAAAGAAAAAATCTTCAATACGAAGGCAATGGTTAGGCAACCTGCAAAAGATATGCCGCAGTGTAAAAAACTGAAAAGTAAGACAAAAAAGCAAACCGAAGTTGCTTCAGGGCTTTATTAGCCCTGTGCACTTCGCGGTTGCCACGGAAAACACCACGGTCCCAACTGTTTCACAAGTAGGCCTAATGAAAAAAATAGAACTTTCCTGCTGAACCATAGCCTGGCATGTGCCAACTATGCTATATATGCAGCCATACATGCATGCATAGTCTATGCAAATAAGGCAGAAAAAAATAGGAAAAGTAATGTTACACAAGATGCGACCTCTATAGAGTGGCATCGTACTGTGCTTTAGATTCAGTAGATAACATGAATACGTGGGTTCTCATTACTGAATCTGGGACCGTTTTCGCAGAAACTGTGTCTGGTTAACAGACCCTACTAATTGCCCGATTACTAATTATTTCTCAACGGTTCACACTAGAGAATGTACACACCAGTGAAACACATAATTCTTAGTTTTATAGCTTTTATTTGTCACGACACATATGTTCGAATAAAACAAAATGGTACTCACTAAAGCATGGTACTTTGTAATATTCAAGCACTTCTTGACATGTCACAACGCTCACATAATTCTCGTATCTTAATTCTGTTCTTTAAAATATGCGATAAGGAGATCAACAATCACTTTAGATCGCTTCCCCTATTCAAGCAATTTACTTATGCAAAAAAAACTCAATTTTCTATGTCTCAATACATTTCAATTTATGAATAAACTCAATAAGTAAGTACGCATTCAATCTGTTGACTCTAAACTGATATGGTCATGCTCACGTTTTACTGCTAGCGAGTTGCGTTTCATTCTGCACGGCAAGGAACGTTGGTTCAGGGGAAAGTTTATCATTAATCAGAATTTCGAATGTTGCTGTTTTCAGTCGAAAGCTAGTTCAGTAAAGAGGGGTGATCCAGAGAATGATCAAAGTAGTTTTTAATGACCACTGCTAAGGTGAGTTCGACCCAAGCGGACTGCAAAGAAATGCAATCGACATGCCGAGCAGGAACCGACAAACACTAAGGTGTTTGTGCGTGATGCGACGATAAGTGACTCTCACCCAAGTGTGGTGTGACCACTTGGGCATAAAAGAGAGCATTGCTCACCTCTTATACGGCCTCCCGAGGTGGTAAGCGGAAGAAGGTAAAACCTTCAACGGCTGAAAAGAGTAAACCAATTGACTGGACTTAGACTTGTACAGCAAATAAACGGAGATAGAATTTAGTCATAAACACGTTTTAATCCTGAACAACTTGCCTGACAAAACTACGCTAATACAGTACAGTATTCATATATCAAACTGACAAGTTTCACTTTCACAATCTAGTTCTCACAAAACAGTCGGGCAAAACTTCACTTTCATAGTCTGATTTTCACGAAATAATCTGGCAGAGTTTCGTTCGGACAAGCCACATTTCTGAGCTAGTCTGACAGAGATTAACTCGGACAACCCAGTTTTTCCTGATCGTTACTGGCGCTTAGGCTCCCGTAACAACTTAACCTTGGCCCCCTGGACCTAAAGGCGGAGTGAGTCTTGAAAAAGACTGTCTTTTAACCCAAATGTGGTCGTATTTATACTTGAGGTCACTTCAAGGTTTGTCAACATCCCTTTATTTCCGGTGTTTTGATTGGTTGCTATTTGTTAACGCCCCTGATGATTGGTTGACCTCATAAACCTCTGATGCCTTTAGGCACTTGTGGGTGCTCGGGTTTTCCCCTTTTCGTCACCAGTTCGTGCTCGTCTCATGTGATTTATCGTTTCCGCGATCGTGCTTGGTCTTAGCTGCTTTCAGCTAGTGTCTCGTGACTTTCGGTGACGTTTTTATCAGGGTAAATTGAAATTAATGTTCTGGGATAGTCGTTTTCAGTTAGGTCAGCTGACTAATAGTTGACTTTGATTGGTTGAAATTCGTTATCTTTGTTTTGAAAATCTCAGGCTTGTAGGCTTTACGGCATGGTTTGTTTTGCGTATAAAATGAGTTGTTTCAGGCAAACTTGCCAGTAACATACCTAAGGGGTCCACGGAAATTGATTGTCTGATCAATTTTTATTTCTTCAAGGTATACTTTCGTGGATTGTGTTCAGGTGAAGAAGTGGTTCCCGTTTCTTGTTCGGTGTTGTATCGATCTCTGGGGATTTCTTCGTCTTCTTTAATTGGGTTGCTGATTATAGCTGATCCGTATCCAGAGGAACAATTTATACTTTGGAAGTAGTCTTCTGGTAGGGTGAAATTGGAAGTGAAATCCTCTGTGGGTGAAATGTTTTGTGAATCTTCATGTCTTTCCTGTTTCTTAGGATGTCTTCTTTTTGATCATTTATGAGAGGAGGATATTGTGATTCTTATTCGCATGGCGTCGAAGTTCCGCATCAGAAAAATGAGGATAATAAGTGAAAGTCCGATCAATGCAGTTACGTTGAACCATGATGTAATCAGTGTTTGGGGGACTTAGAGTGAAATATCTGGAGTGAGAGTATGTTTTATTTCTTATAGTATTTATCGTATTCTTTCCAGAAGTGTGGATGTGTTAGTTAATTTATTGTCGTATTTTCTTTCGCATCTTCGCGTTTTCTGGCGAAGAATTATTTTTTAGCAGTGGGGAGTACTATTATTCCTTCGGAAATGATTGTAGCAATAGTTTCAATTTTTATTGCTTGTGAGCTTTTTGCAAGATTTCAAATTCTCTCCGTCTATAGGACTGGTTTCTTGCAATTACTGGATACTATTTGACCCAATTTGTAAACTTTTAACATCCTTGTTGAATTAATCGATAATTTTCAGTATTACGTGTGATTCCTTCTACAGTTTGATTTCGATAAATTGTATTGTTTCTCAGATAAGGTGTTTTTCGATGTTTTTAGTGCTTGAAAAATTAGTTTTCGAGAATTATGTTCGTCTATGGGGCGTTGTGTCTCTTGGGCGTTTTGGCAAAAAATTAATTTTCTGTTTTCAATGGACCTTCTCGTGGTTATAATTTGTTGGTCGAGAAATTGTCTAATAAAAGAAAACATGAAATTTTTTAATGTTTGTTGTTTGTTTGCTAAGTTGGCTGTTACTCTTGAGAGTGTGGCGATAGCATTTGCCAATTCAAGCTGCTGTGTTTGTAACTCAGTAACTTGGTCTCCCACTTGATTTAATTGTAACGTGGATCGACTTTTTAAGTCTTCAAATTTGTCATTAACTTATCATTATATGTTTTCATTTGAACTTGGATTATGCTACCTACTAATGCATCTACTAGGATAGAGATTAGTACGACTACTGTAAGAGTAACTTCTCTCTTTGTCCTAGGTGTTTCGTGATTTTACGTTACAATTCCACATGCAGTATAATTCTTTGGTGGGAAACACGCATTAGCCTAAGCAATTAATGGTTTGTTGTTTTCTATGTCTGGGAGAATTCCCGATTCTTTCATTGCTAATTTTAAAGATCCTACTGCACATTTTACGTGAACCTGTGTCGGTCGAAATGAATTTATATTGTTTCATTTATCCCCGAGAAAGTTTTATATAATCCTGCGATATTATGTGCGGTTGGTGAGAAGATATCGCAAATATAAATGCTTTCTATAGCATTTATGCTTCTCCCTATCAGGAAATTTTTGATATAAGCATTTCGGATGTTATATCGTCTGTTTCTGAGTGTTTTGAATTTGATTATTTCAATTCTGTTGTTTTTATGTGGGATTTCTCCGGACTTTAAAGTGGTTGAGTTTAATTCTGGATTCTAGATAATTTGTCGTATAAATGGACATGTTCAATGTTGATCAAATTCTTGAATCGAATTGCAATACCTTCCTTGTGGGAAGTATGGCTGAGTGTAAGTTTTATTCTGGAAACCTGCCGAACCATATTGCGGAGATTTAGTGACACTATCGATTTTTAAAGATCGCATACGTGTGTCATTAGTATTGGAATTTGTCTGCTTACCTATTACCGTCTTGGGATGTGAGTAGTTTCATATCCCAGCGGTGTAGCATCTGGTCCAGAAAGGGACTGGGATTTGCAGGATTAGCAATTAACGTTAAGATAAAGGTTATGTATAGAAACTAATGTTCTTATGTTGTTGTGTTGCTTGTTGTAGCGAAAAAAAATTCACATGTGAGAAATAAAATTCTTGGTTCCACTTAAATGTAGTGAATAGTTTGCAACAACAGAATAGCAATTGTTAAATAAATCACAAATTATGGGCAAATGATGTAACATGTGCTCGTTGGTCTCGAGCTAAATCGGTCTTGAGCTTGTTTTGTAATATCAAACTTTCAAGATGCACGTTTTTGGGAATCACGATTTTTTGACTTACTGCCAAATGTGTTAAGTAAAGCTTGATTCCTTGATTGATTACCACGTGATTGTCATTGCAAGTGTTAGTTTAACTTAGTGACGGAAAAAAAGTTGAAATTTTTATGGTGATGGCTCAAGACGCTAACACTAGGTAAGTGCAAATGTACATTATAGTCTGTTGAAGTTGCAATGTGAAAGGGCTCATGTTGTTGTGGAGTGTGTCAAACATGTTGTTTTGCAAAATGTTTGGAATTTCGCAGGCGCAACGTCTGTTTGGTCGGATGCCAATTGACATGTTAGGTGTCGAAAATGCGTATTTCTACATGAAATTGTAGGGGTCTGAGTTGATAAATCAACAATAGTTATTATTGCGACGCTAAGTTCGCTTCGTATTGGACTTGCCGCACTGAATTTTTGTGTCGGGTAATTATAGCTTATTTATTTATATTCAATGATCATTTTACAAGCTATTGTGTAAGATTGATGGAACTTGTCTTTGTTCGCAGCCTGTTCTGCAATGTGTTATTTGTGTATGATATGTATTAATTGATGAGCTTAGCGCATTAATGATTTCAATATGAATTTATATGCAGGTTAGTCGTAACATGTAGTATTGTAAATGACACCCTGAGGTTCCACGGCATCCCGTTTGAGAAACACTGATCTATATGGATACGGGGGATGATTTTTGATATCCTACAGTCTACCAGGGGTGGCCAAACCTGCTCTGTGTATGGGCCGCATATCATAAAACCCAAGTTACAAAGAGCCGCAACATAAAACTCTAAAAATCCTAAAACACGAATTTATTTGCAATCTAAGCTTCTGTGACATCATGTTTCTTTTTGGAACATCTTGAAAAAGTATAGTACTGTGAAGCATGCTAGGTGGTAGCTATCACAGTACCATTTTGCAGAATTTCTACACTTTGCAATAGAAATAAAAAAACAAATATATAATTATTCGGAAAGCTCAAAGAGCCGCATGCAAATGTTCGAAGTGCCGCATGCGACTCGCGAGCCGCAGTTTGGCCACCCCTGTCTTACACCATTTTAGATGGAACGTGCGGTAATAATTTTGAAACAAAATTTGCGTAATTGACACAGGAAGCTTCAAGAGACAAGCGTAGTGTTGAACTGAAAAAAATTAGATTATATTTGTAAAAAAGGATCTAAACTATCCCAGCCTACTCTTCGAACTAGACAGGCTCTTCAGGGACTTCCTTGATTTCAAGCTGTCATTTTTTTTTCATATTGTCTTGCTCTGGTAAGTCACTGAATACTTCAATCCAGAGCTATAACATACGCCCACAACTCTTCGAAACAAGTTGTACACTATAGAGGGCAACTTTTGAAAAAAACTGCTGTTTTGTTGAAAGTTTGTGAAGCGTCAAGAATACTTCGGAATATTTGTGCATTTTCATTTTCATGGCTTAAATGTTTCTTGTGTTTAGGATCATGATAAATGCGCCCCCAAACTTGACGACCTTTACAGTATTTGTAGATAACTTTTAAGTAGTCCTGGTTCTGTCTTTTAGCCATGCGTTTCGTTGGTAAAATTTACAAATCGTAGTGCCGAAAAGGTTTTCTGATGTGATATTCGTAGCAAGTAAAACCAAGCACAGAATCCATAGACTTTCCGCGTATTGTCGTCTGTGGGAACACGCGATGTTGTTTGGAATGCCGTAAACCATTTTTTCCATTTTTGCCGTGCCTGTTGTCGTCAAGCTGTTTCAAGAAATAAATAGTTCTTGGTACATAAGACGGCAGTCAACATTCATAAGTCTTTGTGTTGACACATACGTTTTAGAGGCGTATTTGTGTTTGTCTATTGCAGCACAGACAGCGTTGTGACCTCTTGCTGCGTCTGGGTCAGGGACGTAACGAGGTTAGATGGCGCCCAGGGCAAGAAGCAAGTTTGGCGCCCCATGTTCGAACCTGAGGTCTTTCTGAAACAAATGTACTGCACTGATGAAAGTACTTGTGACAAAAAAGAAAGTACTTGCAACATTGTTGAGATTTTTCGTCGCCCCCGCAGTCATTCGGCTCCTAGGGAAATTTATTCCCCCCTTGTCCCTTTCGTAAGGCCCTGGTCTGGGTTGTTCCAAGAACATCAATGCAGATGTGAAGGTTCTTTCAATTAGAGAAGCCTAAGTTCAATAAGCAAGCTTTGTCAACTGGATTGCACGATTTTGCAGCAGCCTCCCAGATTGCTTAAATTTTTTCAAGTAAGTATGCCTGACATAGAAACAGGTAAGGTCCAGACAGTGTCTCCGCTAGGTGGCGTACACCATGCACACACACCATGTAATTGTTTTCTAACTTTGTAGGAAGTTGCAGTCTGCTTTTATTTTGAAATTTGGAGGAAACAATCTAAGAATGGAAAGATTTGCCATAAAGGGGAAGTTTCACAATTTTTTAACACTTTTGTAACGTACAAAATAAAGAAAACGCAAAGCTTAATGTTTTTCACACTTTCCAACCTTTCTTCATTCATTATTTTGTAGGTCTACGATATCATACAAATATTTTCTTGTTTTTCCTGTTTCAGTAATTTCTTGTTTCAGTTTTGTCAGGTCCGAGCAGGGCATACGAGAGATTGTAGAAGAGGTACATCTCACCCGAGACCTGTAGGTACTGGGACCCAAGAGGATGAAAGTAGGCATACGCCATGTTTCTCTTGAAGCCGAAAATTGATGGTCGCTTTGTCCAACTGCAGCACTGGTAGAAACAGTGTTTCTTAACCTTTACGAACATGCTGAACTTTTATGTAGTTTTCCAAGCTTTTGTCGAACCCTATTTTTGCACAATAAAAAAATCTAATTCTTATTGAAAACACAAAATCTGAAAATCTCCGAAAACGAAACAGAAAGCCGTGTAGATTAGGCTATATTTTTATTGCCAACCAATGCAAAAAATAATAATCATCGTTTGGAAACCATGCAGGCGTGCTCAACAAAACTCGAAGTGACAATGACAACTACCGATGGTTGCGATTGCTGATCGTTACAAATTGGTAGCATTGTGGACCACAATGTGATGGAAGTTCAACATGGAATTGCCATCAGTGAAATTGATCTTGAGGGTTTGGAAATTATGAATGTAAGCATTGTCATAATCCCAGCAAAAATTACCCATTTCAGTATATGTTAGTCGCAGTTAGTGCATTCAAATCCACCATCACCGGCTTTAGCAGCCATACGGGTCTTTGAAAGATGATTTCTGCCCGTAAAAGTGTAAGTGACAAAGCGACAATCGCTTCTAAACCTTGGTCAAAAGCAATTACAGTATGTCTTAACTTTCTTCACGTCTTAACTTTCTTCACTGCTGTGACGTCAGTCTTACCTCGCGCGCTGTGCGCAGCAGTACTCGCAGAGTTTTCTGTGCGTACTTGACAATTGTTGGCTTGTTCTGACACCTCCGTGCATTGACATTTACGCAGCCTCGTATTCTATACAGAAACTGGCTACGGAAACAGGAAAATGTTCAGCACAAACAATTATCACAACTTGCAGAAGCTATACTTGCATTTGATCGTCAAATACGGTTTTTGAAACAGAACGGAAGCAAACTATGAATTCTACATTACGCTCATCTTTCAATTACAAAAAAATGCAATTAATTAATTATCAACGTACCAAATAACGTGTTGATGATTATTAACGTACCAAAAATGTGAGTGTACAGCCAAGACGTTCGGTAATTACGCTTCATCAGAAAAACTCGCTCTTTCGAATGAATGGCAGAATTTGGATGATGCATTAAAGCCGAAACGTCACCACTGCTGGTTTGCTCAAAGACAAACAGACCACTTATCGCTCTGCGATGGAAAACTTCAACATATTTGCTATCAAATACAGTTGCTGTATGATTAAAACTGTTCTATTGTGTCCAAATGAGCAGCAAAACCTTTAACACTCGGAAAAGCGGACTATTGATTTCTTCTACCATGGCGATCAAAAGAGTGGCGCCATTACGATTTGTCGTGTTACGTCAAACCATTTTTTCGTTGCGTACCACTGCCATTCACGACCACAACTGGAAAACACAATGAAATATTGGGCTTTGTCCAAAACTATTCAAAGCATTTAAAACAAAAGCCATTTTTTGATATACATCTGTGACAGTACTGTACGCCAGTGCCCCATACTTGTGAGAAGATTTCAGAAAAACTTGATGGTAATGCAGTTGCTAGGAGCTGAGAGTCGCTATTTAGAAATTATTAACTTTCCATGTTTGTGTATCGCAATGCCCCCTACATTATGAAAAACAATTGCATCATCCGAAATGTTCAGTTTTATCCTTAGAATACCAGTGATCCAAACATTTTCCATGGCCAGATAAGGTTCAGTTTTGGACTTTGCGTAGAACTGCGACACCTTTGCGACGTTTGTAGTGTAGAAACCACCAAGGCAAAATCAAGGCCAAGAATCTTTTGCATATTGTTTTTTAGATATGTAATACTTTGATTTAGGATTTCTAACAGGGTGGTCATTCACTCTTCCACCATAGACGCAGATGATGGGAAAGGTCATTGTTTTGGTAAAGTGTGTCTTTTTCTCATCGATCAAATTGTGAAGTTTTGTTAAATTGACAAGGACGTCGTTGTCTCCATTTGAATAAAGTGTTTCGTTAGTCAAATTCTCGGAAGCCCATTGCATACCAGCCAATGACTTGAAAACAACATAACTGCAAAAATGAAAAAGATGTGTTATTTGGTTTTTAAGGAAAAAAGACGCATGGCTTCATAGAGCATTGCGTGTAGAGATGTCGATTCAAATAAAGATCAGGAATCTCATGAACATTTACTTTGGCTCCTGCATTTAACTGCAAAAACCTTGTATCGAAACGTATTCCATAGTTCCTCCTTGATTAAAATCTCATGACATCACTGCAATTTGTCAAGCTGTGCTCTGAAAGCAAGTTGAAAAGCAACAGCTTGAGTAGCCTAAATATGATTAACCTGACCGAAGTTTAATACTTTTTGCGCAAATTGCTGCAAAACTACTGTAGTTGACGGTAAAAATAATGATAGGCACTTCTTTCTCGCCATATCCACAAACAATCGAAACAAGATTTATTCATTTTTACCGGTATGCATCAGGTACTGCAACTTGAAGAATATCTCCATGCACCTTGGCTTCCTTTTCTATAGACTCTTGAAGTTCACCGCTGGCGTTTGCAGTGACGAAGATTGTTCGAAATAAAGTATTTCCAATGAAACGCACTCCACCAGTTAAGTTTCGAAGCACATCGCGATGATGCTTGTTGCTCGTCTTTGATTTTAAGAAAAATGTGCATTGATGTGCGGCAATCTACATCAAGTTCACAAAAAATGCAATCATCGAAGAACGTGTAGAGTATAGAAATCATTAACAGGTATGAAACACAGGACGGTTTTTCACGGTAGAGTTCAAACATCAATGATCTTGTGCAAAGAGTTTCTTATGGCAAAAAACATTTTCACACTTCATCTTTCACCGCTTCACTCGTGAGCATTTGATAGATCAAATATGTGAGACACAGAGGTAATTGTGCATTTCGAATTACTGCTTCTCAAGCAGCTACCCCTAATTTCCCAGCCAATTTTTGTTCAAAGAAATGTCAGTGATTTTCACCATACCGAAAATGATGAAACTGCATGCTTTAGATTTTGTGTTTGCATTTCTCAAGATAAGTTTTCGACATTGTCTAAGAAACTCTGCATTACAGGATTGGTTCTCCTTTACAGACTCTTTAAAATAAAATAACTGATGAATTCACACAAATATTTCAAATGCAAAACATTTCTCCCGGCAAAGTGGGAAATGTTTTTGGTAGTGATGAAACTGTGGCGATTATTGAAGTGGCAACGGATGTATGATGGCGGTGTGAACTTGTCAACACGTTTTCATATTTTCTCCAGAAAATTGAAAGAATTTAGAACTTATATAGCATTTGAATTTTCATTGTGCTATCTTAAATAAAATGCCATTTTGGTTCAAATGTCATTTAAATTTGT
>JGI24021J15306_10007997_pt1 | contig 12955 bp, 8 predicted proteins | sample Ectturendosymbi1_FD_15306 | JGI IMG/M metagenome (IMG submission 15306) | reverse complement strand
AGTATAATTCACTGTCGAAAATGTAAAGTTTCTACCTTATGTGGTTTTTGCGATATAAAAATTTTTAATGTGTGCAGGACTTTATGGACACCCTGTATAACAATGCAGAACCTTCTCAGTGACTTCAGGATACTTATTGACACTGGATACTTCTCTTGTGCCTTTGAATTGATTTTCATCTATGATTTGTTACCTCTAGCTTCGTTGGGTCTTTTTGCACCTTTGATTTTTGTTTCATTTCAACAGAATAAAGATCGTAAACGATTTGATTTTTAATATACGCTTTGTATTTCGCATTTCAGTTACAAACACTGTAAATTGATAGGTCTAAATAAAGTTAAAATTTCAAAGTTTTCGGTCAGCAAATTTGTTGCCTTATATCGCACACCTGGAGGACAATTAAGTGTTAAAAATTACTTAAAGTGTTGAGAAAATTGCCAGTTTTAGAAAGTTTGATTACGCCAAGTATACTAGTAGGCTACTTTCGATTTGTCAGGTGATTTGGAATTTGTTATAAACTTAATGATGTCCACTGTCCACGCTCTTTGTATTAAAAAAATATGCATAGTCAATAAGAGTAAAACATTGCCTCAAATCAGTGCACTGGTGACAAGCTCCTAAACAATCGATGGCCAGACTTTTAAGCAACTACGCAGGCAGAGATATGAATATTTCAACATTTTCGTGAAGTTCCTAAAATTTTGGGAAGATTTTTGAATTTTTTCAACATTTTCCTGTTTACGAAAGATGTGGCGATGGAATGGACAGAAAATACACTGTTTTGAAGTAATCAAAATCGACCACTGTATCAAAACAAAGTTTCTGATGAAGCAGTTCCATACTTTGTCTAAACCGTTAGTGTTTTCACTCTGAGGCTCAAGTACCTTAGGATGGTATTCACGAAAGATGTATGAAGCATTGCAAGAAGATTGATACCCAAATTGGTACCAAAATCAGTATCGTGTGAGCTCTCAAGCTTCGCAAAACTTTCCGTTTTTAGATCGTTTTTTTTCCTATCTTCACGCATGGACATAAAGCTTCGGCAATGACAAAAAAGAGTTTAATCGTAGGTACAAGCGGTAAAGCTATGATTTTAGCGAAGTGTTCACGGAGTTACAAAATGTGCAGCTGTGAATTGGTAGCGCATTGAATGTCGAACAACTTCTCTGAATCTCCCCCTTAATAGAAAATTTGTTTAGGACACAAACAAAGGTGTTTCGACAGAAGCAAAAATTGGTTTGTGACACAATGAAAGCTTGCTTATGAAACAACAAAAATTGGTTTGTAGTAACAGCGGGAAAAAGATTTCTTCGTCTCTAGCTTTTCAAGTAAGCTGCAAGACACTGCATTTAACGATATAGCTTTCATTGATGTAATTCACGGGGGATTGCACGACGCATGTGCTTGTTCCCAGTGAATAAATGAACCTGCTGTATATTCAACCCTTCTTTTGGGCTTTGTTTTTCGTTTGATTTTGTTCTTGTTTTGATACTGCTTAACGTTTCATTCACCTGTTAGCTTGCGTTTACATCTTACAGGACTGATGATGGATAGTTGGCGCGAAATTGATTTCCTAGCAAAACACATGTGAGCAGAATCGGCTGTTTGCCCTTGTGGCACTTCGAAACTTGAATGCTTGATGTTGTTTATTTATTTTTTACTGGGCGTTTCACCTTCTAGCACAGCGTGGCAAAACTTACGTTTGCACCATAAGTGAACAAATTTGGGATTTTAACGTTCTAAGCTCATCTTGTTTTGTTTTCATCCTGTGTAAGAAAAGTTTTGCAGACCATAAGGTGTCGCTGCTTAGTAGCATGATGAGATTGTATTTGCAAATTTGAGAATGCACTGAAACTCATAAAAGTAAAAAAACATATGATTGACTTCAGTCAATCAGCCCTTTATTTTGTTGTGAACAACCCTCAACTGTAAAATTTGGGCAAAAATGATTTATTAATTGGATTTTTCAGGCAGTTCGCATGATGACCTTGGTGGTGGTAGTCTTCGCAATATGCTGGCTTCCTTATCAAGTTTACTTTCTGGTCGGGTTTATGGATCCAACGATATTTTCATGGACAAAGATGCAGCAAGTCTATTTGGCCGTCTTTTGGCTAGCAATGAGTAGCGCTATGTACAATCCTTTGATTTACTGTTGGACCAACAAAAGGTAGGCAAAAGGAGGAGGTGGCTTCTTTTCTAGTTTTATAAATGTTTTTGTGTTCCACTTTTCGCTCGCATGGGTATTGTGCAAGAGTTTTATGCAATTCTTCTGTACACTCAGTGGCTTGACATCAGAAAGCCGTACGTTTCGACTGATCACAAAGATGTCTTAATTACTTGACCTAAAAGAAACTTTCCTGTGGCCAGAGCTTTACTTCAGCTGCCCTTAACGAACTTTATCTGCCTTGTGTACCCGGAATCTTGCGGATGTGAGGAAGACAATGAGAAAAACATGTTACGACCTTCTACTTGTACGTGGTGCAACGGACGATGATGACGATGTGTTGAATCGTCTAACAAACTTCCACACGATATGTGGCAATACCTTCATTCACACTCGCATAGCACCTTCCTTAATCGAATCAAACGTAGCTTTTTAATGCATTGCTTTCCGTGACGACTAACAAAAGTGTCTGGAGATACTTGGCTGGATACGTTAGGAATTTTGTTTTCTGGCGTACAAGCTTGTTGTGGTGGCCCATATAGCGATTTAATATTTTAGGCGAAAAAAGTAGATTTTCTTCCGATTTGTTGCTTGCTATAGTAGTTTTCCTCAAGACGTTTTTTTCTCTTTTTAAAATGTTAATGTTTATTAAAAGGTTTTGTTTTATAATTTTGTTCAAGTTGTTATCACTGGAAATCTATAGTTCCATAGCTTGCCCGCATGCTGAATTTTTCAAGTCGTCAAAAAAAACTACAAAAATATTTTTGCTTCACAATTTTGGTTGTTTCTTTGCAAAATCTGCTCTTTGAAAGAAAAATGAGAGAAGACTTATCTCAGGAGAAAAGTTTTCCTGTTTACTGTTTGACTTCAAAAAAATTTCTGAAGAGGTTCTGGTGCATGTTCATCATTGTTGCTGTACATTTGTCGTTTGTTTTTGTTGAAATTCTAGCCTTCACTTTCGTTTGAGTGTGATGTTTACACCGTTTTCTTCCCCATTTTGAACCCACTGTTCAGCATGTCTTTTTTATTCTGCCGAGACAAGCGACTTCGCGCTTGCCCTTACAGCATTCACTTCGTACGAAGGAAACGCTGCGACGTGGAGGATGAAATTTGATATTTTACAACTTCCACATTGAACAATTAATATCGTATTAGCGCAAGACGAGATAAGTTTCAACAACAGTCATTTCATTTATTTCAGAATATTTGTGAAATGAATAAAGGTCAAACTAGAATATACTGAAAGGTACACGTGGTTAATTGAATAAAGGAAAAATATATTCAATTTTAAAAATTCTTAGTGAGGAAAAAAAAGCTTATTTATATCAACGATAACAACAAGCATCTTCTATTTACTACAGATTCCGAGACGAGTTCAAACGGTTATGCAACTCCCAAATGCGTGGGTTTCATCGCTCACACAACCAAGGTAAACAATTCATATTGTTGCTGTTGCATTTGGTTAAATGCTTGTTTTCTGCAAAGTTCTTGTATTCCTCTTTAAACAACTCCACTGATTGATGCCTATTGTGGTAATAGATTGATCATCAGGCGTTGCTTATGGGCGAGACTTTCGCGACAAAACACTTCAATATTTCGGCATTATTTAGCATCTTCGGACTACCTGCAGAAGAAGGCAGTCATTTTCCACGCAATAATCAAAAAGTGCTTTCAAACAAGAAATTGTCTGTGGCCGACGGAGGATTCAACAGTTAAGTCTAATCACCCCGCAACATCAATCCGGACTTTCGTCTGGCTGATAAGCCATATTTGTAGATGGGGTGCAAATCAAGTGTGCTGAAAATTATATGCATATCAATCTAATACAAACTTTTCCTTTTAACCGTCTGCTGCGAAAATAATGAAAATCATCTCCTTGTTTGTGTCAGGTGTCAAGAAAATCTATCGCCATCCCAACGTTGCATCAGCGACATCTAACGACAAAAAACCGCCCTGAAACTTTTCACAACTTTTGAATCTTGCTCGTCTGTGTTACGACTTCAGCGTACCTTGGCTGAGCAGAGCTTCACATGACGCAATCGAAAACCACTCAACGTTATAGATTTTGCCGTTTGTTTCCATGTTTGTCCATATCTTTTTGCGTTTTACTCTGCTGTTTCACGTTTCTCTGATTTATTACGTTTTTCTGGTCTTTTTCAGTTATCAGACCAGTTTCAGGAAGATAAATCAGGATAATTTGGAGTCAATTGGAGAAAACCGCAAAGTTAGGCCGTGGGAGGGATGCACAGAATTTTGCACTAATATTTAACCTTCAGCCAAGCATTCCACCGCGTAGCAAAATTCTCAAATGACATTCCTGGCTTCACTGTAGTTTGGCGTCAGAGTCTCACTGGAATTTAGTTTGTTTGGTTCAGGGATCAAATGTTGCATCAACCAAACATTATGAGTCTTTCATAGTTTCGCGTCTCTTCTTTTTTTTTTAATTTTTGGTGACGGCAATTAGCGGCAGGTCAATTGCCGTCGCGTCTCTTTCTCGATGTTACTCTTATCTGTAAAACAGGTGCTTGTTTTATATAGACGTTTATCGTTTGAAATAATCTTTTTGTGACTTTCAATTGTAATTGATAACTTGTACCCGTACATGCAATAGCGCTGACAATGCAGTAACCTAAATATAGGTAAAAGCAACTGTTCACCAATCACGTTTTTCTTTGCATGGTGCGCTGTAGTGAATAAAAAGAGCAGAGTCCAAGGCTGTTTATTGCATGGAAGGTAAAAAAATTCAGTACATTCAAGCCTATTCTTGCCCATCTCGCTAATGAACAAACATAAATTAATTTAGAGTTTATGGAAAAGAAAACTTGAATCAAGTTGTCACAACTCTAGTCACTAGGCGACGCCGCCATCAAGCGCTAGTTTATATGATCAGGGTAGGACTAAGACGTAATTTTAACTTCCCTCCTGTTTGCCTGGCAGCAAACGCATCAACACACACAGGCAGACACACTGACACACACGGACGCACACACAGACAGACACACAGAAAGACACACAGACAGACACACAGAGAGACACACACATGCACACACACAGACAGACAGAGAGAGAGACAGAAAGACAGACAGACAGACAGACAGACAGACAGACACAGGCACAGACATACAGATACCTAGACAGACACACAGACCGACAGACACACAGACAGACAGACATTCAGACAGACAGACACACAGACAGACGCACAGACAAACACACAGGCAGAAACCCAGACAGACAGATAGACACCCAGACACACACACAGACAGACAGGAAGACAGTTCATGTTTATTTACATGGCAAACGAAAGGACGCGGTGGTTATCAGGAAAGCTGACCATGGGTCAGTCATTATGTTTGCTCAGCTAAAACAGTAGCAATACACGAAACATAGACGTAGCTGCAGCAGGAAATTAGTAAAAACGCAAGAAAAAATATCACTAATGATAAGCGGATGTTTCAAGCAAAAAAGAGACAACAACAACAACAAGGCCCAGTTGAACACAGAACAACCAAACACAGAAAAATTTTACGAAGTACAGAGCATATGTCAAGATAGTGAGGATCAATTTTGATCATCAAAAGCCAGAAGATTTTTTGGACCTGTGTTCGAAACCTAGTGTGACCCAGGAGCTTGAGACAGCGCCGGATTTAGGGGGTGCCCAAGGGGCCTGTGCCTGGGGCTCCCCACCAAAGAGGGCCCCCCACCATATAAGCTTACATGTGTTTAGTCATATGTACGACATGTGCGTGCCACTGAGTCATTTTAGCGAGGAAAGTTTGTTTGTAGAAGCTAATAGTTATATCGGTCGGCCAGACGGCAAAATTTTACTTGAATATTATTTGATTATTGTGACGAAACAACTATTATACTTATTGGTTTCCTGAAAGTCGGTCAGGTATCTGAATCTATAATAACTGCAAGGGCAAGGCACGTACAATTTATTACGTCTCTACTCGTTACTGGTAGATTTGCGTCTACCTAACTGAGATTTGCACAGGTCGCATATGAGTAGCATTGTAACGTAGAGCTCCCACACGTTCTTTTGTTGCAGAACATGTCGGCTTTTTTCATGAGAAGTGAAATATTCTCCAAAGACGTTTGAAAATGTCAAAATGTCCTCCTTTTTGCATTTCTTATGTTACATAGCTATAATTAATTGCGTAACTAGGGTTTGAGCAAGGGTGGAAAAGCTGAAAGGGGCCCACTAGCCAACACTCAGAAAAAACTGATAAATGCTGGTGAAGCCGGATGCGGATGGCTATAATAAAACTCTAAATCACAGCAAAATAATCCGAAATACGCAAAAAACAACAACTTACTGAAAACCAAAACAACACTAAAACCGAATTATAAGTTAAGTGCGGTCCGGTTTTCACATTTACAGTGGCTTGCCAGTGGGGCAATTCGCCCTTCTGTCTCCCGTCAGTTACGTCACTGGCTTATGATATATTGTATACGGCACATACAGCAAGCTGTCTCTACCCAATTGCAACAAGATACGAGCTGGTGGCGTAGTTTAGTTTATAGGAGGGCCTTCAAGTTGTCTGATTAATCTGTTTTGGTTGAGTTAATTTGTGGACTGGAAAGGCGGGAATGCTTTTACATTAATCGTTACATAACGCTGACAAATCTTTTTTCAGCATCTCAATGACTTTGGCATTAGAGTGCGGACTGTTGACTCCGTTACTGGAAGAGCTCCATTACGGGACGACTGGACGAGCTTTGCTGATGAACCGTGATCAGTGTATTGCACATAGCGTAGTGTGGCAGTTTCTAGTAATAATAGCTAATCAGTAACGCTAAAAAATGAAGAAATACATCAAGTATCCCTTGTTCAGAAAAGGACCAAATGATTTTGAAGCTGAGTGCATTACGTATGGTTGCATTTGCACAATTCGCAAAAACGAATGAAAAGACTATTGCAGGTTTTTTTTAAAGGTGTTTCAGGAACCCGATTCGGGTCCCTAGAATTGAAAATCGGGTCCCTACAATCAGACAAAATTATTATTGGGTCCCTAGAATCAGAGAAATCGGGTCCCTACAGTTCCATATTGGGTTCCTAACTGTTTCCTTAAAAAACCTGGATTATTGTGACTTTGTGAATATTGACTACCAAAACTTATTTCTCACAGCGTAACCAGGTTGCTACCACTTGATCGAAGCTTGCGAAGGATGCATCAAATGTATCCAGATTCACAGTCATACTTCATGTCCATCGACAAGCGAACTGTTGCTTTGAAACGTTTTTTTGGAAATTCTGTCCTCCCTTTTTGCGATGAAAATATGGCTACCTTATTAAGCTTATAAATAAATAAACAGACAAAAGAAAGGGGTTCATCACCTCTACAAGTGTAGAGCAAATGCAAGCGGTTATAAAAAACGTAAAAAGGCAAAAGAGGCGAAAATGAGAAAGAAGTTGAAGTTAAATCGAGAAACATTCAAGTTACTATTTCGCAGTGGCAATGAAGTCCAGCGGAGACACTTCCGCAAAACCTGACAGAGGACAATCGAAGAACATGTTGCGACAGGCTTAGATCCACGTAACGATGAGAAAAGACCTAGTTTGGCCAGCGGTGCAGTAGCAGAAGAATGTCAAGAATTATTATCGAAAAACACGATAGATGAAACTGCTGACGCTATCACTGGAGGAAACAATATTGGTCACCGGTCAACTAATGAGCCGGAAAAAATTCGAGAATATTGGTTGTAAAGAGAAACAGGTTCTCTTTGACATTGTGATGAAAAGTTATTTTTAAACCATAATGTTCCACAACACTGAAAAAAAATAAACTCGTCACGGTGTGCACAACAAGTCTTATTCGTCGCCAGGCCCCCCACCATCTAAATCCAGCGCTGGCTTGAGATCCAGTTTAAGTGACAGTCAGGTTCTTTGTCCAACTGAATTGACTTCTTCCAATATTTGTATTTACTGATGATTTGAAGAACTTCTGATTGAAACGGTTTCTAGTGTCACAATTATGTGGTGTTTTCAAATATTTTAATGGGTTGTCAAACATTTTTGTTAATGTTTTGTGATGGACGCAGTGAGTGATTGTAATTAAGGTTAATTTTTTCAAATCCATTATTAAAATTTGAAGGAATTGTTACAAACCTGACGCTGCAGATAGCTGGTAACTGTGGGTCATCAGTCAAACGACTTTTTTTTGTAGGATTGCGATCTGTTTAGTGATGCTGAGAGGCATTGCTCTAGCAAGCTAAGATCCCGCCAGCATGGGTCTGAGCGTCATAAGAGGAAGCAAGCTCCTCCACTATGAAGTGGCAGTATTCAGGAGGCGTCCATCAGTGAACGCAATAAACTGATTGAGCTTTGCGGCAATTTAAGCTTTCAAGCTTATAACAAACCTATTTGGTTCAGTGCACTCAAAAGCTTATTCCATGAGGTTGGTGTCTTTTTGAATGAACACATTGAGAAATAGTTTCAGTGACCTGCAAAACCCTGTCTTTTTGCAATCTTGATAGGTCTTTTACAAAAACTTTTGATGCCGGCGAAATTTATGAAAACGCATTTTGAAACCCTGTAATTGTGATTGCAAATTGCCTGCAATCTTTTTGATTTAGTACGTTACTTGACTGAATTTATTTCTAAAAATGTGTCGCAAAAATCTTTTACTATTCTAAAAATGTGTCGCAAAAATCTTTTACTAGCAGCAGAGCGTTGTAGTTCTTTTTCCAGATCTTACGTTTTCTTCTATTAAAATCGTGAGCAGGGAGACTTGACGTTTCAACTGCCACTGATGCAACACGAGTTTATATTTCCATTAAAACGTAATATGATTACTTTAAAAATTCACATCACACGCATTTATGGCAAAACGCTACCTTACAAAAATAACGTATTGTTTGAAAATTTATCAAACAATCTTACACAGTCTTACGATATTTCTGCAGAAATTACGTATTATAAAATTGTGACCTACGAAAGCAACAACTAACTAAACAATCAAGCTGAAAAGAAACAAAATAATATAAATGCATTCACATCGATGCTAACCGCACAATTGGCCTGACACTCCAAGCAATGCTTTCACACGGTGTAAAATCAGAAGATTAGCACACGCCGCACTGTTTTGTTTTCTGATATAACAAAGTAATTCACAGGGAATTCTTTGTTTTGGAGTTAGTTGGATTGCTGATGCTCAAGGAACAGCTGATTTCACAGGGAAAGTCAATTACCGTTTTGCGCAGTAACAAAAACCAGGGTAATGAATTGGGTCCATTAATTTAATTGAAGAATCTTGTTTTGCGAGAATCATCCACACATTGCACGTTTCTTTATACACCAGCAGGTAATGTTAAGTCAAGTTTGAACTGAAGTTCTTCGAAAACCAAGCACATCTGAAATAATCAGTTATTGGGGACATAGCAGCCTGAAACAAGATGAAGAGTGTTACTCTTTATCCTGGAATTGTCAAGAGTAGTTTTCTTGGAAATGACCTCTAACTTTGGGGCGGCAAAGGACACAAAAGGCAGTTTTAATCCATAGTGACCGTCCACTTGTTTCGCTTTGATATTAGCTGTTATTCCATGCCAGCTGTGACCTCCAATATCTAAGTTGTCGTAGACGTATCCGAAAAGTTGCTTGCCGTAAAAAGCATTTTTGACGGTCCAAGCATCTTTGTTGAGCGTAACTGGATTGTCATTCATTGAGCTGTTGCAGAACGGAGACAAAGGCCAATCGAACGCGTTCAAGATGTCTGACGTCAAATGTTTTCCAGTCCGAAATGCAGCGACGTTGATCTCAATATAAATAACAAAAATAAAATCCAACGTACAAATTCTTTAAACTATGCATACTTCTCAACACGAAGCGGAGACTGTGCGTACATTCAAAACAAGTTCACTGGCAGTTGCCCTTCTGTCGCGGTTATTGGCGTTTACTCCACCGATGTTTTTCTAAGAGCATATTTTTTCCGGCTGATCAGCCACAATGACCTGAATGAACCTAAATTTTAATCCCGAAATTTTGACTTTAATGTAAACGAATGTTCGGAATGATTTACTCGCATGATAGTCAAACAGCACGAATATGTCTATATTTTTTAGCAGTTGAAGACATTCACTTCATTTCCAGCTTACTCGAAATTTTCTATTTGTCAATTTGTTGCTCGTGCACCGATGAATTAAGATTAGGCGATCAATTTTACGTGTTTTGAAACCATTGGGCTGGCACAAAGAACGTAGTGTTATTCAGGAAAGCATTGGTGTTTACGTATGTGTTTGCACAAATATCCATTAGCACAAGAGGGCCAAATCGCCAAACAGAAATGTATACGAGAATTTACGCCAAAACCACATTGCCGCTTTTCAAACAATAGGCGACTGTTGATAAGAACATTCTGTAGCTTAGGTTGCTGAGAATTTTCAGAAAAAGTTCAATGTGCGACTTTGCGTCGACGGTCATTCACCATAACCGCGAACACAAGCAAAGCTTCTCTGAGCATTTAACCTGTTTTAATGCCAAAATTCAAACTTTAACTGTGCACAACCGATAAACCAGGCGACAGTATAACGGCCCTTGCTGCTCATCTTTGCATAACCGTCAACAAAGGAAGACGCTGTCCAATCTTGATCCCCAACCGCATCGTGCACTTCGCTGGACAACGTATACAGCCTGTCAATTTGACTGTGATGAAGCAGGAAGATCGGTCGAATGCAGCGAAGCTAGTCGTTGGCATGCTGTAGAAGCAATCTTCTTGATTGCCCTTGTTTACGCACAAGCAATCTTGAATCTGCGTTTTGAAATTTAAACATTGATCACCCTGGTTTTCACCAGCAAGTGATAATAGTGATAATAACCAAAACTCATTTTATGACAAGCTAAAGTGCTCAGCTATCAAATGTTTCAAAACGGATCGTTTCAAATGTTGTCAATGTGCGCACGGTGATTACACTCAAAACGCTATATTTTCGAAACAATTCTTCCAAGATAAAAACAACTTCAGATAACTTTTCCAAAGAGCAGGTTCATCGTAAGGACGCGGAATATCGTGGAACAATATTGTGGCATTGCATTTAGTTTTTTTCATTTCTGCTGTCATTGCAACATCTAACATATGTTTGTATTTACAAAAAAAATCTAGCTGTGTGTGAGGTCATAAACGAAATTTCAGGTTTTGAACAGAATTTAAACCTAGATTTCCATATGGTGTTAGGAAAGAAAGTTTACCTGGTTGTGAGGTTCTGTCAAGATTTTGTCCATAGCTTGATACTTTGGCATATTCAAAGCGAGAATCACGGTGCGCAGAAGTGTTGTATTCAAAGATATTACTTTATCCAAGGTTTGCGAAATATGTGCCTGCGAAAAAATGTTTCATGTTAAGAATGAATGTTTTTTCAACGTTAAACGTTAGGTGGAGCAAGCGAATTATTCATACCTGCAAGTCCCATCTCATTCCTGAGCACAAAAAGAACAATGCAGCCATTAAATAGGAAGTAAAATCTTGTCTGTAACCTCAATGGTCTTTTTGTTGACTAGGAATGGCGGTATTGCAGTCTCAACTAAACTACAGTTGCTGTAGAGGTGTGGAGCAATGAGGGGAAGTAGCAAATCGCTTGTGAATGGCACAAAATCTTTAAGCACAAACTTTAAAGTTGAACAAAGTGATTGCACTGAAAGTATTTCACGGTTTTTCTCTCTGGCAGAAAATTGAAGAGTGTGATCAAAATCCTTTGAGAAGTTTTAATATTTTTCACCAGATTTAAATATCACGAGGAGTTTTGCTTCAAAACTGTATTAAAATATATTGCTGTTCCTTTTTTAAGGGAAGTGAACAATACTCAAGTCTGGTATGCTGATATGCGGCAAGTTATGAAAAAATGTTTTTACAATTATCGGAGAAATATTTTTGAATGTAACTTATACGTCACAATCACTAAACTTGCTGATCAACAGCACGGTATTCTCCCAGCAGAAAATATGAACTCAACAAGAAATGACAAGGAATGATTTTGTGCGAGAATGATGAACTTTCGTGTTTTTTTAAAATTCATACCGAGGTTCAAGTAACTAGTTTCCACAAAGGTGACAAACAGGCGAATCCATCGAGGAATTGTTTTATAGGAAATCGATTTCACGTAACACTACGCATCCTCAGTCCTATAATCGTATTCAGATAGAATCTTATTCACATACATACAGTAGGTTGATGAAGTCTTGTTTACAAGGCAATTCAAAGCCGTCGATTGTTAGTTTCTAACAAAAAACACAACAGTCTAAAAATTTCCATAACCTGACAAACATATGCAATTCTCCAAACACGAAATATCCTTTGAAGCTGTGCAGTCCACAATATTTGTGAGAGGCTTATTTATCTTCTCGGACGCCTCAAGGCTGATATGTAAAATTATAGGAGAGCTCAGTTTATCCCAGTACCAAAGTTTTGAAACTTGGATTTCGCAGCTCACCTCACGACAAACGCATACTTGCAATAACCACACAGTCAATGTCAGTTTGATGGTGGACATTTAGCCAGAATTTCTAGTGAAATAACAATCCCTTGTCACATGAACAAACATTGAGATTTCGATGGAAATATCTAAATAAAGCTGGTGCACCTGTCTCAAGTACTTTTGAAACCATACTTGCGAATAAAATTGTAAAACTCACTATCAACTCCGATTACTTTTTAAACTGCAAACAAACTTACAAAGTCTTGTTGTGGTAAAGGGAATGTTCTGGAATGTACGTTCTGTAGAATGGATTTCTGACGTAACTTTGCTCAACAGGATCGAAGATGCGTGGCTTGCTGACCAAATAAGGAAGGCGGTTCC